>Ga0302319_10001628_pt1 | contig 50004 bp, 46 predicted proteins | sample Bog_T0_2_FD_203319 | JGI IMG/M metagenome (GOLD analysis project Ga0302319, IMG submission 203319) | Peat permafrost microbial communities from Stordalen Mire near Abisko, Sweden - Bog_T0_2 | ecosystem: Environmental > Terrestrial > Soil > Wetlands > Peat | place: Sweden: Abisko, Stordalen Mire... | reverse complement strand
TCGGAATCCGCCTTGTGCTGCCTGTTTTTCGTCGCGGTCATCCTGTGTCCGTCCGTAATGGCAAGAATCGCATCCACACGAAAACTCAGGTGCCTGTCATGCGAATCGAACAGGTCGAACAATCGCGCTATACCGTTCAAAGCTCTGCAACCCTTCGGTCATTTCCGAAAGGTTGCGGGCTCTCGATGCAGCTCGAACGTTATGCGGCTTTCCAGGTACTACCGATACTGACCAGGCTTCAGGACGGACTTGTCTCAACGGAACGTCTGATCAGCTCGGTCGGCTTACTTCCTTTTGGAGCCACGCAGGTCGAACAAGCTTAGAGCCATGCCGACCTGGCCGACGCCCATACGCGGACCTGATTCTTCGGGTCATGGTAGTGTCACGCCATGGCGATTCCCCAGCTTCATTGTTGTCGCCGCGACCAACCTCTCGTTGGGTGAGCAGCGACATCGTCGGATATTCCTGCAACGCCTTCGCCAGAACTCAACCGAAATATTCTCATCGTCTGCCCTTGTATTCGTCAACTGGTCTTCGCAAAGGAGCTGAGATTGTTGAATTGGCATGGCGTGCGCTAACCAGCCTTGGCTCTCATCCGTTCCTCATCATTTCACGCTTTTCCACGCTCTCGCGCCGATTTACCGTCATTTCGGCAGGATTACCAGAACGGCCACTGCCGTGCGTACATCGACTGTGCGGGTTAAGACTGTGGTGGTAAAACCTTTCAATCGCGCACAGCTGAGAGTTGGAGTGAAGATGCATATAAGCGCAAGACGACACGGGAAAGCTAAATCCAACTGACTTCAACCAATGATGAAGGCAAGCGGGCTCTGAGAGAGACGTATCTGCAATCCGACGTAGAAGTTTCTTCCAGCACGCCCTTAACGTGGTATCTCGCGAGGAAATCAGTACCCCCAAAACAGACTGAGTCCAACCGGAGGCCGTTCATGGAATCGATGCGTGAAGGAAATTGCAGGAGCCAGGTCAAAAGTACCGGCGAGTTCTTCAGCGAGTTGACCGCTTCATCACTGGAGGGTTTCTCCGCAATGGAATATCCGTCGTCTCATGCGGCGAACGCGGTGCTTTTCACCGAGGGAGACCCGGGAAGGGCGCTCTTCGTGATTCGTGAAGGCGAGGTGCGACTGTCGATCAGCTCCAGCGAAGGCAAGCGTCTAAGCCTGCGCATTGCGAGAGAAGGCGACATCATCGGCCTGTCGTCAACGCTCTCAGGCACACCATACGACATGACAGCCGAGACGCTTTACCCGTCAAGGATTGCCTCCATCGAACGACGCGAATTCCTGAGTTTTCTTGAGCACCACCCAGACGCCTATCAGGCGGTCACTAATGAACTGGGTCGTCATATGTCCATAGCCTGTTCGCAGTTGCGCACTTTGGGGCTTTCCTCTTCTGCACCGGAGAAACTTGCGCGGCTGCTGCTGGAGTGGAGCGATCGTGGCCAAGACAGGAAGCCAGGAAGGCGCATGCGTTTCTCGCTGACACATGAAGAAATCGGCGATTTCATTGGGACTTCGCGGGAAACCGTGACACGCACCCTAAGCAAGTTCAAGAATCGTCATCTGGTGGCATTCCAAGGTTGCATGATGACAATCCCAAGCCCCGCAGCGCTGGCAGATTATGCGCACGCGCAGACTTGGCGCTGAACTCTTGCCTGGAGGCGCCACAAATTGACAACTAGTCGCGCAAAACCTTCAAGTTGCGGATGGCTTAGTTCTTGGGTCCCAGGTCACCCTTCAGGTGACAAGTTCAACGAATTTGATCGAGAAGTTCTCACCCGGCCGCCATGGAAATCCGGGGATCAAGTTTCGATGGAACGTGCTCCGCACACTTACCATTTGTCCTGCGCGTATCAATGTCGCTATTCACCGGCAAATGACGAGAGTGAGCAATAGGGGATAGCCCGAAAGAAGAAAACATCGGTACTTTCCCAACCAAGAGTAATAATGGCCGCCCATATCTTTAGGGGACAAAGGCAATTGTTTAAGAATCTGGAGATATTTATGCCCCTAACCGTCGTACTTGCAGTTTGCCTGGACTCCACCGCACTCGCGATTCGCGACTCGGTCTGGAGGTCCTTTGGGTACACCGTTACAACAACAGGATCGATAAGAGAGGCGATCGAGCGGTTCAAGGCCGGTGATTTCGACATGGTGCTCTTGGGGCATTCAATACCTGCAGAAAGCAGGGAGCGGCTCACTTTCCTGATTCGAGCCTCTGGTTCCCAGGTGCCCGTGGCGTCCATCTGCAAGTCCTTCGGCGATCGCGACAGTTTTGCGGATGCGACTGTCGGAAGCGAGCCGAGCGAATTGCTTCTCGGTATGGGCGAATTGGTGGCTAAGAGCGCGAAAATGCTGGCGATGCGAAGGGTCCAGAACGAATTGCCGGCGTATAAAGCGCCGTGGAGCGCTTAGGAGGCGGAGTCCACTGTGCGGCCTCTTTCTCTCAGGGAGTGACAACGAATGAACGGGAGGAAGGGGTGCGGATTCTGGAATCCATCGGCGATCATGCGGGGATTGCGTTCGAAGGCAACAACGACGAGAGGAACTGTCTGGAAAGAAAAGCTGAGGAGAGCCTCGCAGACGAAACACATCGAACCCCGACGCACCCGGATTCCCGACCGGAGTGGAACGTTGCCTCCGCGCCTTGGAGAAGAGGAGGGTTCTACAAATGCCTGTCAGCAGAGGCAATGAGCGAATTTGAATCAGCGGGAGGACCCTTCTACTGCCCGGAGACTACGGTGCTGTTCGAAGTTACGACTAATCGGTCTCACGTTGACTGCATCAGCGAAGCTTGCGCGGTTGTTGATCGAATGGCGCTCGTCGGGTCAGCAGACAAAGCAACGCATCCGTATCCGGTGCTCGCTTACACACGGAGAGAATCGCGAATTGATCGGCGCTTCCCGCGAAACGATCACTCGTATAGCAAGTGACTTCAAGAACCGTCAGTTTGTCGAGCGGCGCAGTTCGATCATGTATGTGTTGAATTTCTGTGGTGTGGAAGTCTACGCGTGTTCAGTCTCTTGACGGTTTCGGGCAGAATCAGGCGTGGAGAGTGGACAACAAGGTTCAGTGGGAAGCGAGGGCAACAATGTTCGAAGGATTTAGTACCGTTCTGCCACCGTCGGGATCGCAAAAAGGTCAGAGAACCGCGCCCGGCGCTGAGGCGCTTGCTCAATCGTTTCTGGATAACCTGTTTTTTGTGCAGGGCAGGTCTGTCGAGCGGGCAACAGTAAACGATCTTTATTTGGCGCTCGCACACACTGTGCGTGACCGGATACTGGAGCGGTGGATATCGACGGTAAGAAACTACCAGGCGCAGGATGTGCGCGTGGTTTGTTACTTGTCGGCCGAATTTCTGACCGGGCCCCATCTGGCGAACAACCTGATTAATTTGGGAATCTACGATGAAACCGAGCAGGCCATGCGACAGCTAGGCATTGACCTGAACGTTCTGATTGAACAGGAAGAAGAGCCAGGTTTGGGCAATGGTGGGCTGGGCCGTCTTGCCTCCTGCTTCATGGATTCTCTGGCCACTCTTGATATTCCTGCGATCGGCTACGGCATCCGCTACGAATACGGGATATTTGATCAGCAGATTCGCGACGGATGGCAGGTGGAGTCCACCGACAAGTGGTTGCGGTTTGGCAATCCCTGGGCGTTGGAGCGGCCGGAGGATGGCTTTGAAGTGAAGCTGGGTGGACGCACCGAAACCCACACGGATGCCGAGGGCCAGTCGCGGGTGAAATGGATCTCGAATAAGGTGGTGCGTGGGGTTCCTCACGATACTCCGATTCTGGGCTACCGGACGAACACTGTGAACACCATGCGTTTATGGGCGGCGCAGGCGGTTGAGAGCTTCGACTTTGAAACTTTCAATCACGGGGATTTTGTCGGCGCTGTCGCCGACAAGGTGTCGTCGGAAAACATCTCAAAGATTCTTTACCCGAACGACGAAGATGTTCAGGGCAAGGAATTGCGGCTGGCGCAGCAGTTCTTCTTTGTCTCGTGTAGCCTGCAGCACATTCTAAGCATTCAGTCTGCGCAAAATCGGCCATTGGCGGAACTGCATCGCAACTTCGCCATTCAGATGAATGACACGCACCCTGCAATCGCGGTGGCGGAGCTAATGCGGCTTCTGGTGGACGAGCATTCCATGGAGTGGGATGCGGCATGGCATGTCACTCAACATACCATGTCCTATACGAACCATACCCTGCTGCCTGAGGCCCTGGAGCAATGGGCTCGCACCTTGTTCGGCTCGCTGCTGCCACGCCACCTGCAGATCGTAGAAGAGATCAACCGGCGGCACCTGATCGATGTTCGACGGAGGTTTCCAGACGACGAGGGGCGGGTGCAGCGACTCTCGCTGATCAATGAATACGGGAGCAACGGCGAGAAATCAGTACGCATGGCGCATTTGGCCTCACTCGGAAGTCATGCGATTAATGGGGTGGCTGCGCTGCACACCGAGCTATTGAAGACGAATGTGCTCAGTGATTTTTATGCGCTCAGTCCGGAGAAGTTCTCGAACAAGACCAACGGCGTGACACCGCGCCGCTGGATGGTATTGAGCAATCCCCGCCTGGCGGAACTGCTCACGGCGCGAGTTGGCCCGGCGTGGATACGCGACATTGAAAAGCTGCGCCGGCTGGAGCCCATGATTGCAGATGCGGAGTTCTGCGAGGAATGGAGAGCGATCAAGCGAGACAACAAGGTTCAACTTTCTGCATACATTCACGACAAGTTGGGGATTGCGGCCGACCCCGACTCCATGTTCGATGTGCTGGTGAAGCGGCTGCATGAGTACAAACGTCAACACTTGCAGGTCTTCCACATCCTCACCCTGTTGAAGCGCATTCAGCACGACCCGAATGCCGAACTGGTGCCGCGGACGTTCATCTTTGGTGGCAAGGCTGCGCCCGGATATCACATGGCGAAGCTGATCATCAAGTTGATCCACTCTGTTGGCGAAGCAATCAATTCGGATCCGATCGTAAGGGGAAGGCTGAAGGTCGTCTTCCTGCCTGACTACAGCGTAAAGCTGGGCCAAAGAGTGTATCCCGCAGCCGATCTTTCAGAACAGATTTCTCTGGCCGGCAAGGAAGCCTCTGGCACAGGGAACATGAAGTTTGCCATGAATGGCGCGATCACGATTGGAACGCTGGATGGTGCGAACGTCGAGATCCGCGAAGAGGTAGGGGCGGATAACTTCTTCCTGTTCGGACTCACGGCCCCAGAGGTAGAGCAGCGCAGACCTGCAGGCTATAATCCACGCTACATCTACGAGTCGAATGCGAACCTGCGTGAAGTGATCGATTCACTGACCAGCGGTGAGTTTTCGCGCGGCGACAGACAGTTATTCCAACCCCTGGTCCACTCTTTACTGAGCAGCGACGACTATATGCTTCTCGCCGATTACCAATCCTACATCGATTGTCAGGATACGGTGAGCCTGGCCTTTGGAAACCAGGAAGAGTGGACCCGCATGTCTATCCTGAACGTGGCACGGATTGGCAAGTTTTCTTCGGACCGCTCGATCCGGGACTATTGCGCCGACATCTGGAATACCTGGCCGGTGAGTATTGAGCTATAGCCGGTGGGCCAATTTGTAGCGGAGGGCCGGTGATAATCGCGTGGTGGGCGCTGACGGATCATATCCATAGCTGACCCAGTCCTCTGGCCGGGCGCGTGCCCGTAGGTACGGCTGGCGAGTTTGAATGGACAATGCAGCGAGAGCCCAATCTAAAGAACAAGGGCGATAGAGAAATCCGAAACAGTTCTAGGTGAACGAATGGAGTGCCGCCTCAGTCCATGCCACAGCGTCCACATAGACCTTCGCCAACTCTTGCTGGTTCAAGTTATCTGTTTGGGCTGCGGCATCGCATCCGGCCCAGTCGCCACGTTCGCAGTTCTCAAGCCACGCCAACAGCACCCGTTCCGGGTTCTTGCTTCCCAGAAGCGCCTCGCGAATTTCGCCGTCGAGCGGCAGCGCTGCGGCTACGTCGCTCATCGGCTGGCCCTGCATCGCTGGCAGCAGGCTCAGCAGTCCCAGCAGGTATTGCCCGAATGGATCGAGGTTGCGCTTGAGTCCGGCCACCTCGCAGAATCGCCCCCGCACCATCGCCATACACAAGAGCTCGGGAGGTTGGGCGCCATTGAATTCGCTTGCGATAGCCATCGTGGCAATGCGACGAAAAGCATCGTCGCCCGTCGCCAGCAACGCCATCTCGATCGAGTCCACCGCCTGGTGCATTGCCCAAATTGGCGAATTGACCAACCGCAGCAATTGGTATGTGATTGGACCGTCGCGCCTCACCAACTGGCTGACTTTGCGCAGATCCAGGGGCTCATGTTGAAGTGCTTTCAGAATATTGATACGTAAGATCTGGTTAACAGGCGGTCTACGGTTCCTTATCGGTACCGGATCGCAGAAGTAGTAGCCCTCAAAGAGCGTAAATCCCTCATCGCGCGCCTGCCGGTACTCCACCTGAGTATCAACGCTCTTGGCTAGCATGGCGGTCGTTCTGCCGTGGAGCTGTTCGAACAACTTTCGCCTTTCCTCTGGCCGGGTCCGAGCAAAGTCCACTTTAATGTAATCCGACAGCTCCACCAGTTGCTCGAATTGCGGCCGTCCCGTGAAGTCATCCAAAGCGAAGCGGAAACCCAGGGCTTTGAGCTGCAGGCACATGGCAATCAGATCAGGCGAGATTTCAAGGCCTGCTGGTAACTCCACGACCGTGAGGGTCGAGGGCAGTGTCTGCGCAAGCTGATCGCTCAGCGCCTCCACTGGGCAACGCACAAAGGCTGTCATTCTGCCCGTTAGTCTCTTCAGCTCGCTGGGCCTTTGCAGCCCGAAAAACGCTGCGGTCTCTGCCAGAGTGTGATTCCCCGCTTCGCCACTCCCGTCCAACTCCGTAACGCCGCGCATTAGCAACTCATATGCGTGAACGCGGCCGCGCAAGTCCAGAATCGGCAGACGCGCCACGGAACACAGCGGGCCTGTAGAGCTGGACCGGGTGTCTTCAGAGATGCAGGCCGCCCGAACTGGAGTCGCCATAGACTTTCACCCATTTCCATTAATGGCTAACGGCATTTAGCCCTGAAACGTTCAATCCAGGCGCGTTCATGAGCCAGTCTGATGCGGCAAAACGCACCAGTGAAGAATCCGTGCCGATCCTTCGACAAGGCAGGCTTTTTGGACATGCGGAAGGCGGGTGCGGAACCGGCCGACGAAAAGCAGAAGATGTGAGCAAGATTGAGCATTCCGGAAACTCGCTTCATGGAAAGGTAGAGGCTGAGCGTGATTTGGTGATGCTCGCGGAAAGGCACTGGATGCCTCAGACAACTACAACGATACCTCCCACTGAAGCGCCTGAAGGCACCCGGTCCAAGAGAAGAATTTTGCTGGTAGATGACAGCGAATCCATGCGGAAGATGCTTGCTTTAGCGCTTGAAGATAATGACTTTGAAGTGGCCGCGGCTTCCAATGTGAACGAAGCCCTCAAACTCATCGGATCGCGGACATTTGACGTTCTCTTGAGCGACCTGCAAATGCCGGACGCCGGCGACGGATTAACCGTGGTAAGCGCCATGCGGCATTCTAATCCCAAGGCAGTCACGTTCATATTCAGCGGTTATCCGGAAATGAACGAAGCTGCCCGGGCAATCTTGATGCAAACAGATGAGGTTCTAACCAAGCCTCTTTCGACTGCGTTGCTGGTGAAGGCGATCAACGATCGATTAAGACTCGGAGCGCACCCTGTGCAAAAAAAGGAAGACGTCGCTGGCATTCTTGAGAACGAGACCCATGCCACAATTTCGCAATGGCTTAACCGTGTTGACGCCGAACCGGAGATTATAAGTGTCCGGTTGACTGCTGCAGAGCGAAGCGCTCACCTGCCAGCGATTTTCCACGACCTGGTGGAGCGTCTGCGTCATCCACTGCCATTGGGAACGCGGGCGCTTAAGTCTCCTGCATCAGTGAAGCACGGTCTCTTGCGGCGTGAACAGGGCTATACACCTGCAATGATGGTTGAGGAATCGCGCATGTTACAAGTCTCCATCTTCCAGACCCTTCAGGAGAACCTTCAAAAGGTGGACTTCAGCGTCCTTCTGGTAGACGTGATGGCGATAGCCGATGAAGTGGACTCGCAATTGGCGCAGGCCATGACAAGTTATGTTTCCACGGCACATGTCGACGCTCGGCCCATTGAATCGTAAGTCCAACTGCGTGCGCCTCAGGCTCCTCCGGGGTGAAATTAAAGGCCGTTACTGGGCTGTTTGACTACGATTAAATCTGGGAGAGTCGCCCCGCGGATCCTACCTCGAGGCGCTCGGAAAATTGTACTCTTCGGCCAGGTGCGGGGAGCCTCGCAAGGTCGACTGAAGAATGAACGCCACGAAGAGGGAACTGAGGGTTTTTGCCTCCCGTTCCATCTTTCTACCTGGCAACGTTCGTCCAATAGTTCCCGCCCGGTCTCCCGCGGTTACGCCAGCATCCACCTGTGTCTGTCCCCTGTCAACCCGATCGCGAAGGCAGCGCGCGCTCTTCGCGCAGACAACGATGCTGGAGATGGCCCGCAGACACAACACAGGCCAAACGCCGTCAGTTAGTCCGTGAAGAGCGATGGACAGGATGAGCCTCACGAACGGCTACTGTGCCCCAGGCTCCTCATGAACTCCTCGGCCTCAATCCTGTTCCGGCGACGATGCACTTTAGTTCCAGTCACTCCGCTTATCCATAACCGATTGCAGCGGGGCGGCTTGTTGCCGAAAAGGGCCTTCCGCTGATCGGGACTGGGGAGGATTCCGGTGTGGCTGACAAAGAAGGCCCTGCGGGCCCGACAAACTCCAGCGTGAACAATTCAGCCCATCCTGCCGATACCTCGACAACAACCGGAATCCTTGCTCAAGAGAGTGGAAGGTGATTATGAGGAATCTTGCAGCACTCCTGGCAGTCGTAGTCTCCATTTGCCTCGCCGGATCGCAGACAACCGCTTCTGCGCGGGTACCCACTTCATTGGACCCGAAGAGGGCTTCCGAGTCCGTGATACAGACACGCCTCTTGAAGGGCTCTCCGACTGTCGTGTCCGCCCCTCGCAACCCAGCTCACACTTTTCATGTGAACGATGAGAAGGGTGTGCTGCTAACGTGTATCGCACCGGAAATCGAAAATAACGCCGACACCGATACATTCAATGACTGCACCTTGGCGCCTGGACGGACATTGGACGATGTGATGCATACCTTCATTGGGGCAATTCACTATGAGCAGAATCAACACGTGAAGGAACGTGCCGAATGGTCCAAAGATCTCGAAGAGAAATCAGCCCAGAAGCCTACGCAGAAGTAGCGACGCGGTCAATCCAAGGTGATATCAGGCTGGATTGTCGTGGCCACTCTGTGTATATGCGAGGCGCCTCGGCCGCGTCGCATGATTCCGACAAGGTAATATCCGCTGCGTTTGAGAACCCGTCGCGTCAGTCTTCGCGGTGAGCAGTATCGTCGACCAAGAGAATTGACTTGGTTCGGTGCAGCCCATAGCGGTCGCAGAAGTCTACTAGAGAGACGAGTCCGCGCGACGGTCAATAATGCACAGCGATTCGGCGCAGGGGAGCGGAGGATGAAAAGGTGCGGATTTGGCGCTAAGGAAATGGCTTCTTTGCCCGGTTTCGAAGACTGCCGGCGGCGCCGGTCTTGAGCAGGCTCCATGGCTGGTGGCGCGAAGAGCGCATCTGCCCCATTTGCAGACTTCTTCGATTGAGGATGTCATTCGAGATCTCAGAGGCAACGCTTCACAACGGCCGGTACCCCAGTTAGTGGAGCAGGATCCCCACTTTTCGGCATCGGAAGTTGCGCCCTCACCATGAATTGCGAAAAGCGGGAAGGTGCGGAATGAGACATGAACAACCGCGCCCCTTTGTGTGGAGGGCTAATGGACTCTGAAGTCAGATACCGGCGGCTCTTTGAGAGCGCGCAAGATGGGATTCTGATTCTCGATATGAAGACAGGAGCCATCGCAGATGTAAACCCCTTCCTGGCGAACCTGTTGGAGTACTCGCACGCAGAATTGCTTGGAAAGACACTCTGGGACATTGGCTTGCCCGAGGATGTCGAGGCGTCAAAGAGAGCGTTTCAGGAGTTAAGAACGAAGCACTATGTTCGCTACGATGATCTTCCTCTCATGACCAAAAGCGGATTAACTGTCAGCGTGGAAGTAGTGAGCAACGTCTACCGTGTGCATAGCGAGGAAGTTATCCAGTGCAACATACGTGACATCCGACAGCGGAAGGATGCCGAGGTTCTGGAGCAACGGCTTCGTCAGGCACACAAGATGGAGGCGGTTGGCCAGCTTGCGGGGGGATTGGCTCACGACTTCAATAACCTGCTGGGTGTGATTCTGGGATATTGCGAGCTTCTGGAGGACCAGCAGGAGTTGACGGAGAAAGTCCGCAACATGGTCACAGAGATCCACAATGCGGGGAAATCGGCCAGGAATCTCACACAACGCCTGCTGGCCTTCAGCCGCCGGCAAGTGCTGGAGCCCGCGGTGATGGATTTGAACGACACAGTGCATCGCATGGAAAAGATGCTGGACCGGCTGATCGGCGATGACGTTCAATTGGTAAGTGTGCTGGCACCCGACCTGGGGAGGATCAAGGCCGACCCGAACCAGGTGGAACAGATGCTGATGAACCTTTCCATCAATGCGCGCGATGCAATGCCCAAAGGTGGACTCATCATCATCAAAACAGCGAACGTGGAGATCGATGAGGCGTATGCCCACCAGCATCCCGCGACAGAACCGGGTCACTATGTGCTGTTGACCGTGAGCGATACGGGGGTAGGAATGGACGCGGAGACGCAATCCCACATCTTCGAGCCCTTTTTCAGCACAAAATCTCGAGGACAAGGTACCGGGCTCGGCTTGTCAACAGTTTTTGGTCTTGTGAAGCAGAGTGGGGGCGCGATTGCGGTTTACAGTGAGCCGGGTGCCGGAGCAACTTTCAAGGTCCACTTCCCGCGATGCGACGAAGTCCAGGTCAGCCCGCAAAAGAAGAAGACGTCGCCCTTGAAAGGGGGGACAGAGACCATTCTTCTTGTCGATGACGCCACTCCCCTTCGGGAACTTACTCGACGGATTCTTGAAGAGTCGGGGTATAGCGTTCTGGATTCAGGCGACCCAGCCGAAGCACTGCGCATTGCTGCAAAGCACGAAGGGCCTCTGCCTCTAATGATTACGGATGTGGTGATGCCGGGATTCAGCGGTTCCGTTCTCGCTGAGAGGGTGGCTGAAGTGAGGCCGGAGACCAAAGTGCTTTATGCATCGGGGTACAACGACGACTCGATTGTACATGCGCACGTGCGCGGACAAGACGCCGCGTTTCTTGACAAACCGTTTACGCGGGAGAATCTGTTGCGGAAGGTACGTGACCTTCTGGATTCAACGGAGTAGCCCCTGCGTTGGGCTACGCCTTTTGCCACGTCAGACGCCTCTCGAAAACTTGCCGGGTACGGCAGTCCTTCACGGTCACCTGCGCGATTCCACCGAGCCGCCAACTTCGAATGATTCCCGCAAATCTCTGATTTGCAGCATTTACATGCTGCTACGGCGTGCGCTCCTGCGCCCAGTCCCTGGAAGCGGCTGTTTTCGGCCTCTGTTGGAAGAGATCTCGAGGTCTGCCGATAGTGGAGTAGCGACATTGAAGTCCCTTGCAGACTGCTCCGCTGGCTGTGTGGATTTGTATCAAAAACTTTCAGGCGGGAAGGAATAGAGAATGTTTTCGATCGGCGGAATTCTTCTTGTCTTCGCCAGTGTAATCGCGGGCTACCTGATGGAAAAGGGTAAGATTGGCGTGCTTCTGCAGCCGGCCGAGCTCCTTATCATCGGCGGCGCGGCAATTGGTACTGTATTGACGGCCAATCCGATTCACATCCTGAAGAAAATTGCTGCGGGACTCCTGGGCGTCTTTAAGGGATCGCCATTTCCCAAAAAGAGGTACGTGGATACGCTGAAGATGATGTTCGATCTTCTGGCCAAATCCCGCAAGGAGGGCGCGATCGCAATCGAAGGCGATATCGAAGAGCCCGACAAGAGCCCCATTCTTTCCAGGTACCCGGGATTCCTCTCAGACCATCACGCTCGGGACTTTGTATGCGACACAATGCGCATGGCGATAACTGGGGGGGTGAGCGCGTTTGACCTGGATCAGATGATGGATCTCGATATGGAAGTCCATCACTTAACGGCCACTCAACCGTGCCAGGCATTGACGACTATGGCGGATGCGCTGCCGGGGCTGGGAATCGTGGCGGCAGTGCTGGGCGTTGTCGTCACGATGGGTTCGCTTGGCGGTCCGCCAGAAGAAATCGGAACCCATGTGGCCGCGGCCCTGGTAGGCACGTTCCTCGGAATTCTGCTGTGCTACGGGCTGGTAGGGCCGCTGGCTTCGAATATGTCGAAGATCGTGGACGAGGAAAACAGCTATTACCATGTGCTCCGTGTCGTGATGCTGGCCTTTATCAAAGGCACTGCCCCCATTATGGCGGTTGAAATGGGGCGCCGCGCAATCCCCGAGCACGCCCGCCCGAGCTTTGTCGAAGTGGAAAAAGCATGCAGAGAGAAAGCAGGGGAGCCCGAGGTGGTAGCCAATGCCGCATAGGTTCACCAAACCATGGTAGAAAACGAGCAAATCGTCATCATCAAGAAGAAGGGTGGGCATGCTGCCCACCACGGCGGAGCCTGGAAGGTGGCTTATGCCGATTTTGTAACCGCCATGATGGCACTTTTTATCGTGCTCTGGCTGATGAACAGCAGCAAGCCGGTACAGGAAGCCGTCGGCGGATACTTTCGCGACCCGTATGGCACAGCCCAGAAGAAGGGAACGCAAATGGGGGGAGCCGGCGATGCTGGCGCTCCCAAGAAAGAGGACATGGCCAAGTTAAAGGACGACTTGATGAAGTCGATGGAGAAAATGAAGGATTTCGACAAACTCAAGAAGCTGATTGAAATGACGGTCACTCCGGAAGGGTTGCAGATCGAGCTGATGGAGGATCCCCAGGGAACCTTCTTCGAGACAGGGAGCGCAGAGCCAACACCTATTCTTCAGAACCTGCTGAAAATATTGGCCCCCGAAGCGGGCAAGCTGCCGAATCCGATTTCAATTGAGGGGCACACTGATTCAAAGCCCTATTCAGGAACGAAGGTCTATGGCAACTGGGAGCTTTCGACAGACCGCGCCAATACAGCACGGCGCCTGATGGAGGCCAATGGTATTCGCCCAACCCAGGTTGTGCAAGTACGAGGGTATGCAGATCGAAAACTGCGCAAGCCTCTGCAGCCGGAGGATGCCTCCAACCGGAGGATCACAGTGATTATTCAATACATTGTCAATCCAGCCCAGGCGCGTGCGGTTGTGAGCAATGGTTCCTTGCCGGTGGTGAAATAGCCAGATGCGTGCTCCGCGCCGAAATGCATGAAATCAACCAGGATTGCAATGAAATTCGAGGCCATGATGAAATGTCCCGAGCCAGCTATGCTCTCCGATCATGGAGGCCGATGCTTGAGTTCAGAAACCTTAGGCAGAGTCAAAGACTGCAGCCATTCCTGACCCCTTTTGGGTCTGAACATTCTCGTCATTATTCTGACCGGCCGACGGGGGTTCAGAGTGCAAACTCAGTTGGAGAAGCGTAGTCCGTCGATGGCCCAATATGCTTATCGGGATTGGTTTGCCAGGTCTAGGCCGTGATCGCTCTGTCGAACGATGACGCGGATGTCAAGGTACCGCTTGCTCTTTCCCCTTAACCAGGTCCGGACGTCGCAGTTATTCATCTGACAAGCGGTCAGCGCAGTACTGTGCAGCCCCATGGGTTCACCGATGGCACCGGGGGTCGAGGTCTCTACCGCTCACTTGTCATGGCCGCGCGGTTTGTGATGGAGGCGATAAAGTCGACTGTCATTCCGCATTCAGCGGGTGTCTTGAAAACGAAGACAAGCCCAACCATCCCTTTGTCAATATGTGAGACCCGCGCTTCGAGCTTGAGGACGCCTGACGGATGGCGAAGAATGAGTAATCCAGAGCTGTCTACGACCATGGGACCATCGAACTCGGCCAGGATGCCAGCATCGCTGACATCCATGCACAATCCATGGAACGCCGCGCCCTCTACAATGAAATCGACGTAAAAGCCGGCTTTTACACGGCAGCGCCGGTATTCAAATTTGCGGTAGCTGTGCAATTTGCTCATTCCCTTGATCTGACCTCGGTTCTGGAGACTGAGTGAGCGCGCCAGTTAGACAGGTCACTGTAACTATCGGCTGGACGTTCCAGGAGTTTCAGCGTTGGGGCAAATAGTCGACCTCTTCGCGTGCAGGTATCTACAGCAGTCTCGAAGGGCCAGGATGCGGTAAATCATGGCATGGATTCAGTTGCTGAAGGTTGGCATGGTCCCGTCGCGGACGGTCGCCAAATTGCTATTGGACCATGCAATCCCCATGGAAGACTGCTCCTGGGGTGTGCCGGTGTAACTTGGCCGAGGGTAGCCCGCAGAAGACGGTGCGGAGCGGGCATTAGTAACCTAAGACGGCTAAACCATCTGCAATCAACGGATTTTCTTCCCCTAAAAGGGTCATTGCGTTTAGTTCTGTTTTTATTTGATAGTGGTGAAGTGCAAATGCTAGGTCCGTCAGATATGCCATTCCCCAAATTGCCAGAAGGTTATCTACCTACCGACGACACCACATCGCGGCATATCGGTGATGTGACTGCTCATTCTGGGTCGGATGCGTTAAAACGGCCGAGGATCCTGATCGTTGAAGACGACGTTCCTCTGTGCAAGTTCTTGAGTCGCGAACTCACTCTCAAGCATTTTTGTGTCGAGGTAAGTCAAGATGGCGAGAAAGCCTGCGACGACTTTCGGAAATCGGTCTACGACCTCGCTATTCTCGATTTGAACCTGCCCAAAATGGATGGAATGGCCGTCCTGACGCAAGTTCGACTGAGCCAGCCGCGCCTGCCGATCCTTGTATTGACGGCGAGGAATCGCACATCGGACCTGGTATTGGCACTCGAACAAGGAGCCGACGATTGCCTGATCAAACCCTTCTCGTTCCTGGAGCTGCTGGCGCGGGTTCGGAGTCTGCTGCGGCGCAATTCGGTTCCGGCAGTGAGCTCATCGAAAGTCGGGGATCTAACCATCAACCGCGACGAACACTGGGTGCTGCGAGGCAACCGGCGCATCGATCTGACGCTCCGTGAGTTTGCCCTTCTTGAGTACTTGATGAACAACGTGGGCAGGGCAGTATCACGTGCGACTCTCATGCAAGAAGTATGGAACACCCCTTTCGATTCCGGCACGAATATAGTCGACGTGTATATGAAGTACCTGCGCGACAAGATTGACCTCGCGGGAGAAGTGAAATTGATCCGGACCGTTCGCGGCGTGGGGTACGTCTTAAGCAATGCTTAGTAAGGACGAATCCCTCGAGTCACCCGTGCAAGAAGCTACGACGGAAGCATTCTGGTCGAGCTTGTCGCGGGGAATCCATTCCGCCGCACAGCCACTGACCATTCTTCGTGCAAGCTTGGGGAAAGATCAAACTGATCGAATGAGTTTGATCGAACTCCGGAAACTTGCGACAAGCTCAGCTATGGAGGTTGAGCGTGTCTGTACTTTCTTCAATTTTCTGCAGCAGCTTGTTGTTATCGAGAGTGTCAAGCCTCAACTGTTGGAAATGCCGATTCAACCTCTTATAGCTTATGTGACCGATGGATTCAACCTGTTGTTCGAGAGAGACGGGATGTTCCTGAGATCAATGGTGGCGGATAGCTGCCAACCTCTTCTGATCAATCGTGCAAGAACGCTTCAGGCTTTATCCAGCGTGCTCCTCATTGCCCATGGGGTCTCCCATGCGCAGGACACTGTTGAGCTGACCGCCTCTTCCTCCTCTTCTAATGCCGTGAAGGTAGTCGTGCGCAACGTGAAATCGTACGTCGATGCAATGAACGAAGAAGCAAGCCTGAGCATGGTCCTCGCCGATGCCAATATTCGCAGCCAACGGGGAAGCTTCTCCTGGACCTTGCAGCCATTCAGCGTGCAAATCCAGTTTGATGAGGCGTTTTAATAAAATTGCTGTCGACATTGCGCTCCTTGGAGTCGCTCGATACCGATTTAGCCGAAAGCATATACTGAAGGTAGATTGATAACCGCGCCTACTTTCCCGAAATTTCGTGCTGACGACGACATCGCAGTCGGGGTGTTGGTGGTGAGTCCCAACAGCAGGTTACGGCTTGAGTTACGTGAGAAGCTTCGCGGGGCACGGTGGAATTTGACCGAAGCTGGGAGCGGCGCGGAAGCGCTTGAGTGCTTGCATGAGAATATCAGCGAGATTCTCATGCTTGATCCAATGCTTCCTGACCTTGAGTCCGTTGAATTCAGCGCCATGGTTCGCGAACAGTTTCCGAGCGTCCAGATTCTCTCAGTGAATGCGCACACCGGACAGCTTGTTCTTGGCACCTCATCGCCAACGCCACTTTCGGCTCAATTGACGGAAATGTTGTATAGCGGAGGCGATGCGCAGTCCAGTGCCCTTACTCCAATGCAGCTTCACCGGATGCGAGCAGCGGACGAAGGGCGCGCCGGCATTCGCGGCATGATTGGGGACTCGGAGCCAATGCGGCGCGTTTATGAACTGACCCAGATGGTGGCCCGCCGGGATACGACGGTTCTGGTTACTGGGGAGAGCGGCACTGGCAAGGATTTGATTGCACAGGCGATCCACCTGATGAGCCTGCGGCAAAAACAGCCGCTTGTGGTGATCAATTGCGCCGCGATTCCGGAGCCACTGCTCGAAGCCGAACTGTTTGGGTATGTGAAGGGCGCATTCACTGGTGCTGTGCAATCACGTATTGGTCGCATTCACGCGGCGCATGGTGGAACACTCTTCCTGGATGAGATTGGTGACATGCCCCTTTCTTTGCAGAGCAAGATGCTGCGTTTTCTTGAGCAGGGCGAAGTACAGAGGATTGGTGGCAATGACAATCTGAGGGTGGATGTTCGGGTGGTGGCTGCAACCAACGCCGATCTTCAGGACCTCGTCAAGCAGCACTTGTTTCGTGAAGATCTGTATTATCGCCTCGCGATTTTTCCAATCAAGCTGCCGCCACTGCGTGAGCGGCTTGAGGACGTTGAAAAGCTGGCCGAGTCTTTTTTGGCCAAGTTTTCCCCCGGCGTGACCCTTAGCGCTGAAGCGCTCGCTGCTTTGCGGCGGCACGACTGGCCAGGAAACGTCCGGGAATTGCGGAATGTTCTTGAACGGTCCAGCATTGTTGCCGGTGGTGAACGAGAGATCCTGTCACGGCATATTCTTCTATAGCTTTACGGCGATTTAGGAAGGAACCTCAAGAGGGCACTGCTACCCTGGAACCGCCGCAAACCAACTTCCGAACCATGATTGATATTCATTTGCAGAGAATTACTTTCGATCGCCGCACAATGGATGGAGAGGTCCGAGCGGGCAATGGGAATCGGGCCGGGCGTTAAAGGGCAAGAACGGGTCGTGCAGCGATGGGAAAACTCACCATGTATTCCGTGAGGGGGTACCCCCCTCTTCAGGAAGACAGCCTTTTTCAAAAGCAACCCTTCGGTAAGACAACTGAAATGAATAGCTTGCCAATTGTGCCCTATGTACTCATCTGTAAACGAGACCACCGCATTTTGGCCTGCTTTTGGCCGAAAAACATACGAATTACGGCCTTAATTCGGATTTTCTACACGAAGGTTGCCCTCTTTCTCGCGGCCTGCGAAGCTCCAGCGGAATCTGCTTGTGGCTCTCAATAGTTCGTCGAGGAGTTCGGGGTCAACCGCCGGCGAAAGATTCATCTTCCTAAAATGTTGGAACAACCAATAGCAGCCGTGCTTGCTGCTGTTGCATCGTGCGATCCTGAGCCATCCTCTGGCGTCCGCCTCCCAACTCCAAACCAAGTTGGCCATCATCGTGCTTAGTGAATAGGCAGATGTTGCCTAGTTCTCATCCCGTGCCAATAAAGGTCTCGCTTGCCGATGAGCCGAGATGCGCCCAGGTTCATCAACGAGTCGAATGCCTGCAAATTGATCGAGGGTGCCATCGGCAGGAAGACCTGAGCGACGAGTCTGAGATGCAGGCAAGCAGTGCCGTGCTTCTGGCCAGCGAGTTCTCAGAATTCATCGCAGCTGCCTCGCGCCTTGAGAATTCCTACCGCGAATTGCAAGAAGAAGTGTCGGAACTCGGTATCGAGCTGTCGGAGCGGAATGCGGCACTGAACACCAGCCTGGCAGAGAACGAACGTATGCGCGTGGCTCTGCAGCAGATTGTGGACTCCATGCCTTGCGGGGTGCTTGTTCTGGATCGCCACGGGAAGATCTCGGTGATCAATCCAGAGAGCAGACGGCTGCTTGGGCTCGATCAGACTCACTTCGGTGCAGGTAACGAAGCAACACTGCAGCAGATTTCGGCCATCAGCGGCGTCAACCTTGAAGCAACTTACAAGAGTGCGTTAAGTGGCGACACGGCACTCGAGTTCTGCGTTCGCGACTCCTCTGGGAAGCGCTGGATCGAGATGCGCAATCGTCAGCTCTTATACCAATCGATCGAGGGAGACGAGCTTGACCAGACGATCTTGATATTGCGCGACGTAACAGCTCAGAAGCGCGCTGAACAAGAACGCGAAGCTGGGCGCAAGGCTATGGCTCTGGCGGAGATTACGACAATCCTTGCCCACGAAATTAGAAATCCATTAGCGAGCCTGGAACTGTTTGCCGAATTGATTGAGAAGGACGAAGTCCGTCGCGGAGAATGGATTTCCAATTTGCGTGCTGGCATTCGCTCGCTTTCCGGGACGGTGAACAACGTCCTGAGCTTCCATGGCTCCGGCCCATTGAAGCTCACTCCGGTCACGCTCTCTTCATTGATTGGCCGCGCGATCGAGTTTATCCAGCCGCTCGCGGATCAGGCTGATGTGTCATTGGAATGGTTGTCAGGCCAGGAGCAGATACAGGTGATGGGCAATGAAAGCGGTCTCCAGCAATTGGTTCTGAACCTGGTGTCGAATGCGATACGCCATACGCCGGCGGGTGGCTGCGTGACTGTGGCGCTGAGGTCCGAACAAAATGCCTCGAAGTGTAAGAGTGACGGCGCAGTTGGCGAGCACGTGATGGCTGAATTCTCCGACACGGGCTGTGGTATCCGATCCGATCAGATCGACCACGTATTCGAGCCCGGCTTTAGCGGAAGAGGCGATACCTCGGGGCTGGGACTTGCGGTGTGCGAGCGGATTATGAAGCAGCATGGCGGCATGATCTCCGCCTCAAACATTGTCAATTCCGGCGCTCGATTCACGCTCCTGTTCCCTGTGCTTGATTCGAAATTGGCCATAGCATGAACAGCATCTCTTCGATCAACAACAACTCATCCGTACTGGTAGTAGACGACGAACCCGGCATGCGCACAGCACTCCGTGCCAATTTCCTGCGCTACGGATGGCACGTCGAAACAGCAAACGGTGTTCGCGACGCAGCGCGGGCCGTGGAGCTTACCAGCTTCGATCTGGTAGTGAGCGACATCCGCATGCGAGATGGCGATGGCTTCGAGGTGATGTGCTCTGTCCTGAAGAACTCGCCCACCACGGCGGTAATCCTTCTGACTGCATTTGGAAGCGTTCCTGAAGCGGTTGAGTCGATGCGAAGCGGTGCATTCGATTATCTGACCAAGCCAGTTTCGTTTGAACAGCTGCAGGCTGCGGCCGCTCGGGTGATGAAACGGATGAACGAAAAGCCGTCTTCCGCCATGTCACCAACCAGGGCTGCACATACTGGAATCGTGAGCACGGGAATTGTTGGTCGCTCGCCATTGCTTTTGCAGGCATTGGAACGCGCTCGCGCCGCCGCGAGTACCGACGCCGACGTTCTGATCGAAGCCGAAAGTGGCACCGGCAAGGAACTGCTGGCGAAGTTCATCCATGAAACCAGCGACCGCGGTCGCAAGCCATTTGTTGCCGTGAATTGCGCAGCCGTGCCGGAGCACTTGCTCGAGAGCGAACTGTTTGGGCACGCCAAGGGTGCCTTTACTGGCGCCTTTGCAGCCAAAGCCGGGAAGTTCGAACTGGCGGACGGCGGTACGTTGCTGCTCGACGAAATCGGCGAGATGCCGCTGAACTTGCAGCCCAAACTGCTGCGAATCCTTCAGGAGCGCGAGTTCGAGAGGCTCGGCGAGACCCGGTCAATCCGCGTGAACATTCGCGTGATCGCGACGACTAACGCATCTCTCGGCTCGATGGTAGAGCAAGGCCGCTTCCGTAGTGATTTGTACTATCGGCTGAACGTCATTCCGCTTTCAATACCCAGCCTGCGCGAGCGGTTGGAGGACATTCCGGCGCTGGCCAGATACTTTGCGGAGAGATTTTCTGCTGAAACAGGCAATGCGCTGCCGGTGCTTGAACCGAGCTTCATTGAGAGACTGCAGGCATATGGCTGGCCTGGCAACATACGTGAACTCGCGAACTTCATGCGCCGTGTGCTCTCTCTTCATCAAGGCGCGTCCATTGACGCGGATTGCTTTTACAAGGAGTTTCAACCATTGGGAAAGATGCAGGCTGCACCACCAGCGATGCCGGTTCCGGGAACGCCCATTTCAGTTATCGAGAAAATGCACCTGGAGAACACGCTGGCCCTGGCGCATGGAAACCGGACCCACGCAGCCGTGATGCTGGGGATCAGCCTGCGCACGATGCGAAACAAGATCAGGGAATACGGACTACCTCCAAGGAGATTTGCATGACCCCGACCACACCTCTGATTTCAACGCTGGAGAGCTACCTCAGGTTGACCACGAGCCGAGAACAAGCGATATCCGCCAACATGGCCAACGTGGATACGCCCGGTTACCACACTCGCGACATTAACTTTGAGGGAGAATTACACAAGGCTATGAGTGGAGTCCTGGGGGAATCCGAGGACGGTACAGAGACCGTACAAATGAAACCCGTGGTTCAGGAGGTTCCGGGCTTAATGGAACGCCCGGACGGCAATAACGTGAGCCTTGACCGCGAGGGACTTCTGATGTCCGAGACTCAGTTGCAATATCAGATCGGGATCCAGCTGATAAAGCACCAATTCCACCAGATGCTAAGCGCCATCAGCGGAGGAAGTTAATCATGAATCTATTCGACTCACTCGCGATAAGTGGTTCTGCGTTGTCAGCCGAACGCCAGCGTTCAGAAGTCATCGCTGCAAACATGGCAAATGCCGAGACGACACACACCGAAGCCGGAGGACCTTATCGTCGTCAGGAAGTTGTCTTCGAGTCGCCGAGCGCATCTTCCTTCAGGCTTGCACTTGCCAGTACGGGCACTTCCGGCGGACCGCCTCCAGGGAGCGTGCAGATCACGGATGTGATCGATGATCCGACGCCTCCAGTCATGCGTTACGAGCCAGGCCATCCGGACGCAAACAAGGATGGTTACGTTGCCTACCCGGCGATCAACCCGGTTATGGAAATGGTGGACTTGATGGGCTCCGTGCGTGCCTATCAACTGAATGCATCGGCGGTGGCGGCGGCCAAACAGATGATTCAACAGACGATCGACATTCTCAAGAGCTAGGCAGGAGAGCTAAAAGATGAGCAGTCCAATTGCAGGCCTTGGCGCCCTTGGCACAATAAGTGAGTTACCAAAACTGTCGCCGGTCGCGTCTGCGGACGGAGGGGGCAGCTTCAGTGGGGTTCTGACAAATGCGCTTCAACAGGTGAACCAGTTAAGCGGTGGCGCCGAACAGCAGATTGGCAGCATGCTGAAGGGCGGCAATGCGGACATGAGCACTGTGATGATCGCGGTAGAGAAGGCAGACGTAGCCTTTCAGCTCATGATGCAGGTTCGGAACAAAATTGTGAGCGCATATCAGGACATGGAAAAGATGCAGTTCTAAGAAGCATGCTTCACAGAATGCACTGACAGGTATGCGGATCTGGAAGTCTGCTACGGATACATAGTTTCAAAGATCCAGGGACGTTGAGGACCAATGGCGGTCAAGAATCAAATAGCGGTTACGAAGCAGATAACGGGCACGGTCCAATCGATGGAGCGCGCGAAGTTGTTCTGGGCAGGCCTCCGCCCGCAGCAGCGGGTTTACTTTGGCTTGGGTCTCGCCATTACAGTGGCGGCAGTAGTTTTCTTCGCGAAGATGATAGCGACGCCCAATTACAAGCCACTTACGACGGGGTTGGAAGCTGCGGATGCGCAAACGATCGCCTCACAACTTGCGGCGAAAAAGATACCATACCTTGTGAGTCCGGACGGCACGTCGATCAGCGTCCCCGCGGACCAGATCGACGCGGCACGGCTCGAAGTAGCGTCGCACGATTCGCCCCATAGCGGCCGCATCGGCTTTGAGATCTTTGATAAGGTGTCATGGGGCCAAACGGAGTTCGATGAGAAGGTGAACTATCAGCGGGCGCTCGAAGGCGAACTTGAGCGAACAATTCAAACCATGAGCAGCGTAAAGAGCGCGCGAGTGCACCTTGTGATGGCCACCGACTCGGTCTTCATGGACCGGGAGCGCGGAGCAAAAGCATCGGTGACGCTACGGCTTCGACGTGGAAGCTTGTCAAGGGAAGATATTTCGGCCATTTCACGGCTAGTTGCCGGAGCGGTGGACGAGCTAAAGCCATCGGATGTAGTCATCGTGGACGCAGATTCGAATCAATCGCTTGGACAGAATAGTGGGTCGGCGGATGGCAGCGACGGCATAGAGCAGGAACTGACCAGACGGTTGGTGTCGACGCTCGGTCCCATCGTCGGCGCCGATCGTATCCACGCGAGCGTGAACGTGGAATATGAGACCAGCAGCAGTGAAGAGAGTCAGGACAAATACGATCCCGCAGTCAGCGCAACGCTGACCATGCAGCACTCCGAGGAAGGAACGGGGCCGGGGGCATCGATTGGCGGTGTGCCTGGAACCTCAAGCAATGTGCCGAGCGCAAAGGCAAGTGCAAACAAAATTGTCGCCAAGGACACGGGCCAATATTCAAAGACGGATAACAACACCTACGGCGTGAATAAGACAACGCGCCATGTGATTGAACCCGCAGGAAGCATCCGCCGCATCACGGCCGCGGTGGTTTTGGATGACGCAATCGATCGCAGGCAGCAAAACGGCAAATGGGTCGAAGTTCGGCATAAGAGGCAGCCCGAGGAGTTGCAGCACATCAGCGAACTTGCGCAGGCAGCCATCGGATTCAATAGCGCCCGCGGCGATGTGATGAGCGTGGAGAACCTCACGTTTGATCGCACGGAGGCAGAGGATCTTCCGCCCGCCACTTTGGTCGAGCAAGCGCGGAAGGGTCTGAATGACTATTCGTCAGTAATTCGCTATGCGGGACTGCTGCTCCTGTTTGTCCTCGTCTATCTTCTGATGATCCGCCCGATCCAGACGCGTGTTCTCGCAACTCCGAATCCACTGCTGGCTGCGATCCGCACCCCGGTGCTCGCTGAGGCTGAGGTTGGAGTGCCGCTTGAATCCGTGGCCAGTCTCACGCTGCGGAACCTCACCCTGAAAAAGCAGCTCGCCGAGTTCGTGAATACTCAGCCGGAGAGCAGCACCACCGCGGTCCGTGCGTGGCTGCGTGAGGAAGCTCAATGACGGCATCGCTTGACAGAGCCAAACTCAGCGGTCTCCGCAAGGCCGCAATCCTACTGACCGTTCTTGGTGAGGACTCGGCCGCTACTGTGTTCCGTGGTCTCAACGAGGAAGACATGCAGCGTGTTGCCGATGAAGTCGCGGGTCTCGGGGCGATACCGGTGGAATTATCCCTCCAGGTAATTGAAGAGTACCAGCACATGACTCAGGCACAGGATTACCTGATCCAAGGCGGATATGACCTCGCACGGCGCCTTCTCATCAAGGCCTTCGGAGAGGCAGAGGCCGAGGGGGTATTGCAGCAGTTGAGCAGGGCCCGCAACCTCAAGCCCGTGGAGGCTTTGCAGCGCGCCGATCCTCAGAAGCTCGCTAGGTTTCTAGAGGGCGAGCACCCGCAGACAATCGCGCTCATTCTCGGCCAGCTCGGTGATCGCCAGGCTTCGGCCCTGCTGATGAATCTTCCAAATGACACTCGAGCGGAAGCGGTTAAGAGATTGGCGAGCCTGCGGCGCTTCTCGCCGGAGATGGCGGAGAAAGTCTCGATCGTTCTCTGCCAGAGATTAACGGCGGTTGGGGAGCAGGGCAGGCGGGCCTATTCCGGATTTCAGAGCGCGGCAGACATCATGAACAGTATCGATACGACTGTGGCACAAGAGATTCTGGAAAGCATTGAGAATGTGGAACCGACGCTGGCAATCAGTATCCGTGATCTCATGTTTACTTTTGAAGACCTGCTGCAGGTTGGAGAGGTGCATATTCGTGAGCTCTCTGGAGCGATTGACAAACGGGTTCTTGCGACGGCCCTTAAGGGCACAAACGAAGAACTGAAGAACCACTTCTTCCGAACAATGTCGTCGAGGGCTGTCGAAATGCTGAAGGAAGATGTTGAGCTACTCGGTCCGGTTCGTAGTAAGGACGTAATCAAAGCGCAGACTGAGATTGTTGCGATTGCTCGACAGCTTGAGGCCGAGGGCAGAATTGTATTGAAGGGTGAGGCCAATGAAGAATATCTTGTTTAGCGGTGGGGACGGTGCACTCTCGATTCCGGCCGCATCATTCTTGTACCAGGACATGTGTGCCTCCGTCCTGACCAATGTCCGGGAAGCAAGGCGCGGCGAGTCTAACGCGGAGCAAGGGAACGAGCGGCAGGCAGCGCCCGGTCGGTCAGCGCAGGAGGTCGATGAGCTTGTGACGCTTGCCCGCGCGGAGGCAGTGGCCGAGACCGAGATGCGACTTGGAAAAGACTACGAAGCAAAGTCGGCGGGGGAGGCGGCGAAGATCCGCCATGCAGTGGAACTCTTCCAGGTAGAGCAGAAGGATTATTTCTCCAGAGTTGAGTCCGAGATTGTTCATCTTGCCTTGGCAATCTCGGCGAAGATTCTGTATCGCGAGGCGCAGGTTGACCCACTGCTCATTGCGGCGTTGGTCCGCGTCGCAGTCGACAAGCTTCACGACGGCTCGAGCGTGTCGGTGCGGGTTTCGCCGGCGCAAGCAGGGAAGTGGATTGGGTACATGGCGAATCCTCTGAACGGCTCGTCCATCGCAGTTGTCGAGGATGGTAACCTGGGCCCCGAGGATTGCATACTCGAGACGGACCTGGGGTCGGCGAACTTCAGCATTGACGCGCAGTTGAAAGAGGTTGAGCAGGGATTCTTCGATCTTCTCGCACAAAGGCCTGCGGGCAAGTGAATACTCAAACGCCACTTGCTCCCTACTTCGACCGTCTCGGCAGAGGATCGACTCTTCGCTGGCGCGGGCGCGTGCTACAAGTGGTTGGGAATCTGATCGAGTCCGAGGGCCCGTTTTGTTCCATTGGTGAGTCTTGCGAAATCACGAGCGCGAGTGGCAAGAGGTATTCCGGCCAGGTGGTTGGGTTTCGAGGATCCACCATGCTTTCCATGGCTGTTGAGAATCCGCAGGGCATACGATTCGGGGACCGGATCGTTGCGTGGGGAACTCGGCCATCGATTCGGGTTGGCAGTGACTTGCTGGGACGAGTGATTGACGCTACGGGCGTGCCACTCGATTCGAAGGGCGAGTATCGAGGAGAGCGGGCAGTGTGGGTAGATGGGTCGGCACCGTTGCCGCTTGACCGTGTTCCAATCCGCGAGCCGCTTGGTTGTGGCATTCGCGCTCTCGACGCATTTGTGACCTGCGGACGCGGCCAGCGCATTGGTATCTTTGGCGGCAGCGGCGTGGGAAAGAGTACCTTGTTGGGTATGATGGCCCGCGGAACAAGTGCCGATATGACGGTTTTGGCGCTGGTTGGCGAGCGCGGGCGCGAGGTTGGCGAGTTTCTCGAGGTCATCGGCGACGAGGGCCGAAGGCGATGCGTGGTTGTTGTGTCTACATCCGATCAATCTCCCCTACTGCGATTGCGTTGTGCTTTATCGGCAACGGCCATCGCAGAGTATTTCGCCAGTACAGGGAAAAATGTGCTCCTCGTCGTCGACTCCTTGACTCGGTTTGCGATGGCACAACGTGAAATTGGTTTATCAGCAGGCGAGCCGCCGACAGCGAAGGGCTATACGCCCTCAGTGCTTAATATGCTGGCACGTCTCGTGGAGCGCGCAGGCTGCTTCAAAGGCGGCAGCATCACGGCCTTCTATACAGTTCTGATGGAAGGCGATGATCAGCAGGATCCTGTTGCCGATACTGTACGATCGCTGCTCGATGGACATGTGATTCTCGACAGAAACCTGGCGATGCGGAACCACTATCCACCTATCTCAGTGCTCGAGAGCCTGAGCCGGCTGATGCCGAATGTTACTTCAGAACAACACATGCAAAAAGCCAAGGAGCTTCGTCTCCTGTTGGCCTCCTACGCTCGTTCAGAGGATTTGATTCGAATCGGCGCCTATCAGAAAGGCGCAGATCCGACGCTTGATCGAGCAGTTGAAATATTGCCGCGGCTGAACGCATTTCTGCACCAGCGGCCTGAACAGATTGTCGCATTTCCGACCGTCGTCAATTCTCTTCTGGAGATCCCGAGCTGATATGGCATTTCAATTTTCACTAAATACTGTTCTTCGCGTTCGCGGCATTCTTGAGGAGCGCGAAGAACGCATGTTGCAGCAGATCCTGCTCCAAATCTCGCAGACTGTCGAAAACCTGGCGCGCACTGATGCCGAAATCGCAGGATCAGATTCTGCGCGGCGTGCAGATGTCTTCAAACCTTTCATCGGACGCAATCTTCATGCATCTTACGGAGAGGTGAAGGAGCTAAAGCAAAGCAGGAAAGATCTCGAAGAGCAAGTTCGCAAACTTGAAGAGCTCCGAGCCAGGCAAGTCATCATCTACGAAGCTGCACGACGGAATCGCGAAATGCTCACCGATATGCGCGAAGAGAAACGCAGTGCGTACGATTCCGATATGGCTCGATTAGACCAGAAGGTTCTGGATGATAATTACATTGCGCGGCGAGGCCGCAACTGAGCTTGGAGTTTGAGATTGCGCCGCCCTCTGGAATGAGAGTCTGAGGGCAATCCGTTTCTTGGATCAGTTCCAGGGTAGCTATGCCCTGTTGGAAATCTGCAATACCGGCCATCAAATGACTGCCTATGTGGTGTGTCGTTAGTGCGAATAGGTTGCCTACAAAGTTGCGATTCATGCGTAATGTTGGCCTATAGGGTTGCATTTCGTTGAGGCCTTAACTTTGTGGACAACCTGTGGGCGTGAATCGGTTGCTAACAATTGAACATTTGGAGGCAAAGGGTTGTCAGGAATTGAACACATTTTTTGCAAAGGCCGGCCATTATCGAGCGAAGTACATTAGTTTTATGGGTTTAAGGGGGACGAGGTTGTCTACAAAGTTGCGTTAGTGGTGTGATTTTCTAGGTTGGACTCGACTGTGCGGTTGGGGACGGATTTGGGGTCGGAGGCTACCCGCCTCCGGCTACCAGCTCTTAAAAGCGCAAGCCGAGTAGCGCGGCCTTTCAGAGATTCTTCTGGTGTGGCTTCTACTTCCTTTCTGGTGACAAGGGCCTATCGCCGTGGGCCCCCGTTGAGGAAAAGGCCGCTTGGCCGGCGCGCATTCGGGGTACACCTACTTTGGCTTCGCTCTAGATCGCACAGGCGGGTTCGACCTGATTCTGTGACTCGCCTTAGAGATTCCAGCATTCCCAGTCGATTGGACTACTTGTTTGACCTGCAACCCGGCAGCCTTTGCCTAGCGGCGATCCGGCAAATCTTGCCCGGTTTGTTTCGTGGATCGCGCAACGCAATTGCTCGCATTGTCTAAGCTGCTGATTCAGATGAAGAATGCAACACAGATTGGCCGACACTAAACGAGTCTATTTTGGCCCTTCAAATGCCACTACGTAGGCGTGATCGTCAAAGCCAATATCGAGCTGCTTACTCTCGCTCCAATGATGGCGAGCACTGCGTTGCAAGCGCAATCCCTTGATCAGCTGCAGCGGACATTCAGCGAATCGCTGCTGGCGGCTTCGAAGGCATTCTCGGTATCCGGAGTCGCGAATGACGGCAATACCAATCCCACGCGCTTGCAGAGCTCTACCTCGCAAGATGCGAAATTGCCATGGGCAGCTGCCGTCGGGCGCGCGGTTCCATCGCCGGTGACTCCTCAGCAGACGGCTGTGCCACAACAGGTTGAGCTTGCTCGGCAGACGCGATTGATTGATTCGACTGTTGGGCCCAAGCAGTTGCCTCTCGGAGTGGTAGACTCATCGCCGGATTGTGCGAGTGCAGTGACGGACCGGACGATGCGCAATGTTCCAGCACTAACATTGACACAATCAGGATCTAACAATGCCCAGCCAGTTGTTGGCCGCTCTGAGAATCTTTTGTCTGGGAGTGCCCAGTGGAGCGCCGGCGTGGTGCAGTCCACTTCGGCATTAGTTGGCGTAAATACTCGAGGTGCGAGGGCTCCAATCGCAGTGTCGGCGAAGGCCAGGAATTACGCCCAAGATGCCGTCGCGAGTGGGGCCTCGAACACAGTTGAGAACGAAACTCGGAATGTTGCGCCGATCACGTTTCCGGATTTAGCGCAGAGCTCGCTTTCGAATGCGTCCGTCAGCGCGCAATCGGATGCAGACTTGTATGCTCCTTCAAATGAGGTGCCGAACACGGTTAAGAGTTTTACGCCAACCACAACCCCCGATGTAGAGAAAGCTTCTCTGCCGAAACCAGTTCTGGCCGCAGTATCGAGTGCGGTGTCGGGCTCGTCGTCAAAAGCATTGTCGACCGCAGTTCAGAACGCGACGGCGAGCGCAGCCCCTAATGAAACGCAAGGGCCTCTGCCGAATGCAGTTCTGGGCGCGCTATCGAATGAAGTTCCGACCGCCTCTTCGGCCGCAGTCTGGCTCGCAACACAGAGTCCGGTTACGAGCACAGCTTCCAACGAGGAGCACGGCTCTGTGTCAAAGACGCCTTTGAATGCAGTGTCAACTGGAATCCACAGCGTTCCTTCAAATGAAGCGTCAAAAGCGCTTCAGGACATGGCGGCGAGCGCGACCCCTGAGCAAGCGCAAATTTCTCTGCCGAATGCAGTTCTGAGCGTAGTGCCAAGTGTGGTCCCTGATACTCCTTCAAGTGCCGCGTGGAGGGCAGTTCAGAGTCTGACGTCGATTGCAGTCTCGAATGTTCCTTCTGATGCGGTATCGAGAGCTGTTCCAAATCCGATGCCGAGCGCAGCCTCCAATGAAGTACAAAGTTCACCGTCGAAGGCAGATCTGAGTGCAGTGCCGAGTGGGGTTCATGATGCTCCTTCAAGTGCCGCGTGGAGGGCAGTTCAGAGTCTGACGTCGATTGCAGCCTCGAATGCTCCTTCTGATGCGGTATCGAGAACTGTTCTAAATCCGGTGCCGAGCGCAGCTCCTGATGAAGTACAAAGTTCACTGTCGAAGGCAGGCATGAGTGCGTTGCCTAATGAGCTTCCAAGCGCCACTGCGAATGCAGCGCGGAATGCGGTACAGAGTCCGGCGCCGAGCGCAGCCTCCAATGAAGTACAAAGTTCACTGTCGAAGGCAGGTCTGAGTGCAGTGCCGAGTAGAGCCCCCGGAGTCACTTTAAATGCAGTGTCGAGCGTAGCTCAGAGTTCGGCGCCGGGCGCGGTGCCTGATGAAATACAGAACCCACTTCCGAAGGCATTCATTCGTCCGGTGTCGGCCGGGGTCTTGAATGTCCCCTCGGATGCGGTGTCGAGTGCTGTCCTGAGTCCGATGCCGAAGGCAGCGCCGAATGAAGTACAGAACCCGCTTCCGCAGGCAATCCGTAATGCGACGTCGATTGCAGTATCGAATGCTCCTTCCGACGTAGTTTCGAGCACAGTTCGGAGTTTGGTACCGGCCGCAGCGCCAGACGAAGTACGGGATCCACTCCTGGAGACAGTTCCGAGCACGCCATCGAATGTGCCTCCTAATGTCCTTTCTGATACAGTGTCGAACGCAGTACAGAGTGTGGCACCCAGTGCACCTACTCACGAAGTTCAAATTACACCGCCGAATACAGTTCGAATGGCGGTCTCGACTGTGGTCCAGCGTGCATTCTCAGCTGCGGTGTTCACGCCAGTTCAGACTTCGACGACGAGTATCGATCCAAATGAGGCGGAAGGCTCCCTGTCCAAGGCGGTCCCCAGCCCCGCCTCGGTCATAGCCTCCACAGCTCCTTCCGATGTTACCCCGAGCGCAAGCAAGGGTGCGGCAGCAAGCACAGTCAACGATGGAGTCCAGGGTTCGTTTCCCAAGGTATTCTCTTACCCGCAATCGAGCGCAGTTCCGAGCGTTCCTTTGAACGCCGACTCGGTTCAGCATGTCGTCCTGAACGCATCCAAGAAAGGGGATGTTGCTTCAATTTCATACGCCGCCTCAAGAGACCAGACAAACGGGCTGGCGGCTGCCCCCGATCAGAGCGGGCTTGCAACTGGTCACATCATTCCCAGCGACATAGCCAATGAATTTGCGGCGCTGACCCAGTTGGACGGCGGATTGCGTGCCATGGCGCATGCGGGCATGCCGAATGTGAATCCAACCTCGGTCGCGAATCCACTAGCAACGACTCCTTCCATCGCCAAGGACGGATCCAAAGGCGCAGCGAATGACGTTTTGGGATTGAACCAGACTGCACAGCACGCGCCAGACCATGCAGGATCCCAGGCAGGCTCCCAAGATTCAACTCCAACCGGCGATCAGGGGCAGGGCAGCGGATCTACCCAGGGGCAGAGCGCAGCACCGACGCAGATGAACTTGCCAAACCACGCAGTCGCTGCCATTGCTTCCGCGCAGAACATCGCAATTGCTGCGCCGCTAGTGACCGGACCCATTCTCTCCGGTGCTGGTGTTCATGCCGCAAATGCGCCGGGCAGCGCCGCTTCTGCTCCGGCCGCTGTTCCGCAGGCTCTGCCGGCGATCAATACGGCGAAGTTGGTCCAGAGCATGGGACAGTCCGAGATGCGGGTTGGTATGCGGTCAAGCGAGTTCGGCAATATCTCGATTAACACTTCCGCGACTCGGGACCTGATCTCAGCGCAGATTTCGCTTGATCATGGCGAGCTAGCCAAGATACTCACAGCACATTTGCCGGAGATGCAGGAAAGGCTGGGCGCGAATCAGGCAATGGATGTGCGCATCGATATGAACGGGGAACAAACAAGGCAGGGTGGAGGAACATCCGACAACTTGTCGAATGGCTCCGCTGACACGTCGCGAGGCGGCGGGCAGCAATCGGGTAATCCGGGCTCACGTTATTCAAGTAGAGAAGGTACCGAGCAGCAGTTTTCGTCCGCTGCGGCGGTGACGAAAGGCGACGGCAGGTCCAATGGCCGCCTCGACATAAGAGCTTAGGTAAGGACTCAGGAAATTCACGGAACACTGGAGGAAAGATCATGCACCACGTGTCAGCGAACTACATGATGCCAACGATTTTGAACACGCTCAAACCAGTTGTAAACAATGGAGTGGCAAAGGCTGTGAAGGCTACAGTGGGCGCAGCCAGCGCGACGGGCACTACGGGTTCGACCTCAAGCAGCGGTTCGAGCGGCGGATTGGACACCACATTCCTGAATCTCCTGGCACAAGAGTTGCAGAACCAGGATCCGACGGCGCCCGTAGACTCGACGGCGATGGTGGGCCAGATGATTTCGTTGAACCAGCTGGACCAGCTCATCAGTATCAATCAGACCGTTTCCGGGGGGTCGTCGACGACTGGCGCGGCAGGACTGGTACAGCCGGCGACAGGGCAGACGACGGCCGGTTCTACGGCGCTTTCGTCAGCTAACGGCGGCATTGTCAGCGCTCTGTCACCTTCAGCCGCAGGCGCGGCGACCAGCCAGTTGCCCTTCGATCCAAACACCATGATGCCCGTAAGTACCGCCAACTCAGGTGCAGTGGCGGCTTCAATCAACTCATCCCTTAACGCCGCAACCATGGGCCTTTCTGGGACCAACAACAATACCTCAGGAGGCAAGTAATGGGATCTTTTTCAACACCACTGTCTGGACTCACGGCGGCTCAAGACCAACTGCAATCTGTTTCCAATAACCTGGCCAACATCGATACCGATGGCTACAAGGACCAAACGTTAACTTTCAGCGATATATTCTCACAAACGGGCGCAACCAATGGTAGCGGCGACCCGCTACAGACTGGATATGGCGTAGCTGTTTCGTCCACGGACTCCAACTTTACGGAGGGGAGTCTGAACGCGACGGGTACATCGTCAAACATGGCGTTGTCGGGGAACGGGTTCTTTGTTACCCAGAGTTCAACCGGTCTGCCGGACTACACGCGTGCCGGCGACTTCGCCAGCAACAGCGCCGGACAGCTCATAACACCGAGCGGGGAACTGCTGCTGGGATATCCTTCGGTTGACGGTGTTGTGAACATCTCGGCAGCCTTACAGCCTTTGCAAGTTGGCAGCGCGAACAGCCCAGCGGTGGCGAGCACTTCGATGTCGATTACGGCCAACCTTGATTCATCCGGGGCCCCGGCCAGCAGTTCACTTGCGGTGTATGACTCGCTTGGGTTGGCGCACGTGCTGTCCGTTTCTTACACAATGGGAGCCACTCCGGGCACCTGGACCTATAACGTCACGATGCCGTCGGCTGATCTAACCGGAGGGACAGGTACCTCCACAACCGTAGGTTCAGGCACGCTGAACTTCAGTAATTCCGGCGTGTTGATCTCGACTCAGGCAACCGGGGCAGCTACTACCTCTCTTCCATCAGCCGGCATCGCCCTCACAATACCGCCAACGGGCTCGACGTTTTCCGATGGTGCCGGAGCACTGACGGGCACTCCTGCTACGGCGCCCTTCAATTGGAGCCTGGTAGATGGGTCTGGCAATCCCACCATTACGCAGACGGCGACGGCCAGTGCAACGAGCGCAACGAGCACGAATGGCTTTGCGAGCGGCACACTGAAAACTTACACAGTACAGCCGGATGGCACGATTGAGGGCACCTTCACAAGCGGGAACACGCTGGCGTTGGGGCAGGTTGCTGTTGCTTCGTTTGTAAACGTACAGGGCCTCGCGAGCATCGGCAATAATAACTACCAACCGACTGCAGCTTCTGGCACGGCCGTTATTGGAGTGGCTGGGACTGGAGGACGCGGTACAGTTGTCGGGGGATCTGTTGAAGAATCGAACGTGGATATCGCTACCGAGTTCGCGAAGTTGATCGTGGCGCAGCAGGCGTACTCGGCAAATGCCAAGTCGGTGACTACGTTCAATCAGGTTTCTCAAGCGACGATTGCGATGCTTCAGTAGGCAGTTGAACTTTTGTTTTCTTAGCATTGCATGAGGGACAGGCCGTTCAGCGCTTTTGCTGAGCGGCCAGGTCCGTTTTCTGTGAACTCTTCTCATATCAGCCTCACGCAGCGGCGGTGAACCTGGGTTCTTAGTTGCGCAAGATAATTGTGCGGCTCGTAGCCAGAAGCCCCTTTTCCCCTTATCGCGCGGACACTTAGCTCTCTCTTCCTAGAGCCTGCAGCCACGTCACTTGCTCCATTTGGAAGAACGGTCTCTCGATTGCTTTAACAGCTATCGAAGAGCCGATGTGCGTGACCTCCGGGCGGCGATCCATATGTATGACCTGCAAAGAGCTAGATTCTCTCGCAGCGCCAACGCAATGGAGACTGGACAGTCAGGGAAGAGAGATCGATGAACACGGCGACAAATCCCACGATCCCGATGATCGAAGCCAAATCGGCGAAGGGCCCGCAGTTGGTAGAGAAGCTTCAGGACCTGGACGCTTGCGAATCTCTTCCCTGGCTTCCCTGCACGCTCGCGCTGGATCTTCCGGTGGTGAAGTTCACGGTCGGCGATCTGTTGAATCTCGCCAACGGTTCAATTGTGGAGACCGCGTACCACCAAAGCAGCGACCTGCCCCTGCGGGTAAATGGGCAACTAGTCGGATGGACGGAATTCGAGGTCGTTGGCGAGCGCCTCGCTGTGCGACTCACGGACCTTTCATGAAGATTCATGATTCGAGCCGATCGATTTTCGATGGAGGAATAGAAGAGCCATCCGAGCTCTCTGAAGCCTACTCTTCACCTCGTCCGCCGACGATGCCACCGCGGGCAGTCGTGCCTGCGGAGAAAAAAGCATTGCTGTTAACCATCAACGAAGTAGTGCCGCAAAGACAGATTGAGGCAAAAAACGCCCCGCTGAGTTCTGTACAACCGATTCCTGACCTCACTGGCGCGACAACGTTGACAACTTTCCAGAACAATGCGGGGCTGCTAACGCGTGCTTTGAATTGGGTCCGAACGCGTCAGTTGGGCCGATCCAACACGAGGCGGCTACAAGTGGCTGCGACGGTTTCGCTCGGAGAGAAGCGGTTTGCAGCAGTGATTCAAATAGACGGACTTCAGTTCCTGGTTGGAGGAGGGGCCACAAATGTCGCGCTGTTGGCGCAACTGGATGGAAAGGGATCGTTCGGCCATCTGTTGAAGGAGAATATGGTTACCTCTCAAGAGCGAATCGTCGCGCCGACGGCAGAGCAGTTGAGGGAACAAGCGTGAAGAACTCCGCGATCACCCGAACGATGCTTTGCTTTTTGCTGCCCCTGTCGGCAACTTCAGCAAAGTCCTCGCTTTTGCCAGTTGGTGTGAGTCCGAGGATGGTGTCGATGGCGCAACTCGCGCAAGTAACACCCGCGCCTTTGGTTGATGCACCCTCCCAACCGGTCGCCGCGCCGTCAATCAACGTCCCCATTCAGCCAACCACGGCTCCGTCGGTCGCCGCACCTGTTCAGCCTGCCACGGCTCCATCAGTCAACCCAGCCATTCGACCGGCCGCGGTTCCATTCGACAATACGCCCAACCAGCCAAACACCGTTCCATTGGTGAACTCGCCGATTCAACTAGGCGTCCTGCCATCTGATCCAAACGAATTGCGGGTAACAGGCTTAGGCGGCGGCTCGGCTCAATGGACCATTGTCATCCTGCTAACGTTCCTGACCCTCATACCTTCTGTCCTGATTTGCATGACGCCATTTGCACGCCTGTTGATTGTCTTTCACTTCCTTAGACAGGCGCTCGGTCTGCAGACTACACCATCTAACCAGACCCTGATCGGTCTATCAGTGATCATGACTTTCTTCCTCATGCAGCCGATCGGTGTGGCCATCTATAACGACTCGGTAGTGCCACTGCAAGCGGGCAAAATCACGGCTCTCGACGCGGTGACACGCGCGGCGATACCGATGCGGCAGTTCATGTCGCATTATGTGCGCGAAAAGGATGTTGCCCTCTTTCTTGAGATGGCCAAAGAGCCGCGTCCCGCCGACATTAACGATGTTTCTTTTCGCGTTCTGCTGCCAGCCTACATATTGTCTGAGCTGAAGGCTGGTTTTCAGATCGGGGCTGTCCTTTTTCTTCCGTTCCTTGTGGTCGACATGGTGGTTGCGTCGATTACTACGTCTGTTGGCATGATGCAGTTACCGCCAGTTGTCATTTCAACTCCGCTTAAGCTTCTGCTCTTTCTGATGGTAGATGGCTGGCATCTTCTTATCGGCGCATTAATGAGGAGTTTCAACTAATGGGCGTCGATCAAGTAGTTCTGTTGGGGCGCCTGATGCTGCAGGAAGTCGTAATTCTGGTTGCGCCGATCCTGATTGCTGCAATCGTCGTCAGCCTGGTGGTCAACATCCTGCAGGTGTTGACATCACTACAGGACCAGACCTTATCCCACGTGCCTCGACTCCTGGTCACGGGCGCAACACTGTTTGTGATGATGCCATGGATGTGGCGGCACCTTGCACACTACACGATCAACCTGCTAACCGACTTTCACCAGGTCCTTCAGTAATGAATATTTCCCTGGTCCAAATCTTCAGCGCATTGTTAACAATCAGCATCCGGCTCACCGGGATCATGCTCTTCGCGCCCTTTTTTGGCAGCGTTGCAATTCCCGCGCGTGTGAAGGCGGGCCTGGTCATCGCTATGACCGTTCTTCTGTATCCGATGGTTTCAGCCAAAGTGCCACACATGAATATCAGCCAGTGGCCGATGATGGTATTCAGTGAGTTACTAATCGGAGTAGCTCTTGGCGTCGCAACAAACATCGTCTTCGACGGCGTTCAGATGGCCGGGCAAGTATTGAGTGTGCAGATGGGCTACTCACTGGTCAATATCCTCGATCCGCAGACACAAGTGGAATCGACAGTTGTGGCCACATTTCATCAGATGATCGCGATGCTGATCTTCCTGCGTCTCAACGTCCACCTTTGGATATTGCGCGCACTGGCACGCAGCTTCGATTATCTGCCTCCTTCCTCTGGACATTTCGGGGCAGCGTTCACGTCGGCTGCGCTAGAGGCGGGTGCTGGAGTGTTTGCAATCGGCATCCAGATTGCCGCACCGGTGCTTTCGGCGACGCTGTTTGCGGATATTGCGCTTGGTCTCTTAGGCAAGGCATCTCCACAACTTCCGTTGATGCTGCTCGGTCCGGCGGTAAAGAGCGTTCTGGGCCTATTGATTCTGATTTCGGCACTGAAGTACTGGCCGAATCTCTTTGAGCATCTGTTTCTCAACTCGATGGACCTGACCGATCATCTTCTCCACCTGGCCCAATAGGAATTGGGGCGATAGGAATATATGGCTGACGGTAGCAAAACAGAACAGGCGACGCCCAAGCGGCGAAATAAGGCGCGGGAAGAGGGCCAGGTAGCCCGTTCGCGTGACCTGCCAGGTGTCTTTGCTCTTGCTGCCGTGGCGGGCGTGACGGCGTTGATGGCGCCCACTGCTGTCACTCACTGGACGAGTCTTTACCGGAACACGCTGTATGCTGCGGCCTCAGGTGACATTGAAAGCAATGGGCCGGTGCTCTTCTGGAGCGCGGTCGAGGTAATGCGGTGGATCGTCCCAATCCTGCTGGCAGCAATGATGCTTTCGGTGTTTGCGGGATTGGCGCAGGGCGGAATCAACTTCGCACCCGGGGCCCTGGCTTTGAAGTTCGAACGATTCAATCCCGCCAGCAAACTGGGACAGATATTTTCGCCCGTAGGTTTGAGCAATCTGCTGAAGTCCTTGCTGCCATTTGGAGCGATTCTTTGGATCGCGGTCAGTGCGGTGCGCGCACATTGGGAGACCATGGTCCACGCATCAAGTCTCGGATTGAGGCCTTTCGCGAGCTTCGTGGGATCGATGGTGCTGGAGTTGACGTGGAAATCAGGGCTGGTGCTGATGGCCTGGTCTGCAGTCGACTATGTGCTGACTATGAGGAAGATGGACAGCGACATGAAGATGACCAAACAGGAAGTGCGGCAGGAGTATAAGGAAACGGACGGTAATCCGCTCATCAAATCACGGATCCGCCAGTTGCAAAGGGCGATGCGAAAGAAGAAGTCCCTACTGGCTGCCGCAACTGCCACCGTGATTGTGACCAACCCAACGCATTATGCAGTAGCGCTCCGTTATCTAACAGACATGCCCGCACCGATCGTTGTTGCCAAAGGACGAAACCTGCTGGCAGAGAAGATCAAGCAGTTGGCGCGCGACAACGAGATCATGCTTGTAGAGAACAAGCCGCTGGCGCAGGCACTTTACAAAAGCGTGGAGGTCGGCGACTCGATCCCGGCAAAACTGTACCAGGCCGTGGCAGAGATTCTTGCGATGGTGTTTCGTGCACAGGCTGAGGTGCGGCGCGGCGAGGCAGAACGGCGCTCGAGGAATGCCTCCGGTCAGAAGGCTGAAAAAGTGTCAGGTATCTCCACTTCGCAGACGGAGGTGAAGCCATGATGGAACGAGTTGGAGCTGTCCTTCGGAAGTCCGGTGAGTGGATTGCGCCCATAGCTGCGGTGGCGATGGTCTTTGTGATGCTTGTGCCGTTGCCCAGTTTCCTGCTCGATCTGATGTTGACCATCAGCATCACCGCGTCGATCCTGGTGCTTCTGACGGCGATTCAGATTCTGCGCCCGGTACAGTTCTCAGTCTTCCCGAGTCTCCTGCTCTTACTGACACTGCTCCGCCTCTCGCTCGACCTTGCCAGCACGCGCCGCATTCTTCTTCATGGCAATGAGGGAACAGGGGCTGCGGGCAAGGTGATCGAGGCTTTTGGACAATTCGTGGTTGGCGGCAACTATATCGTTGGCTTCGTGCTGTTTCTTGCGCTGATCGCCATTCAGTTTCTTGTGATCAGTCACGGTGCTGTGCGTACGGCCGAAGTTACCGCTCGCTTTACGCTCGATGCGATGCCAGGGAAGCAGATGGCGATCGATGCCGATTTGAACGCTGGAATCATCAATGAACAGCAGGCCCGCGCACGGCGGGAGCGGGTGGCACGCGAGGCTGAGTTCTGCGGTGCAATGGATGGTGCGGCCCGCTTCAGCCAACGCGATTCCCTAGCGACCATTCTCATCATGGCCATCAACATCATCGCCGGGTTTCTGATTGGAGTGTTTCAGCAGGGTGTTCCATTTCAGGAAGCGCTGAAAACATACACGATTCTCACGGTCGGCGACGGGTTGGTCACGATTCTGCCTTCATTGCTGGTTTCCGTTGCCGGCGGCATTGTTGTCACGCGGGCCGCTTCGAAGGAATCGCTGGGAGTGAATGTAGGCAAGCAGCTTTTTAACAGTCCCCGTTTGCTGTGGATTGCGGGTGGAGCACTGACGGCCCTGGGTCTGATACCCGGTTTACCGAAACTGGCTTTCTTCAGCTTGGCAGCCGTACTCATGTTCGCAGCGTGGAAGATGAAACCACAAATCGTAAAAGATGAAGTGGAGGAGCTCGACTTGGTCTCCAAGGCCGCATCGCCAGGGGGAGCGGCCGCGGCCGCAGTGGACCCGATGGATGCGGTTCTCAAGCTTGATGAACTCATGCTTGAAGTGGGTATGGGCCTCGTACCTCTTGTCGATGTGCAGAAGGGAGGGCAACTGCTGTCTCGAGTGAAGTCAATGCGAAAGAACCTTGCGCAGCAGCTTGGATTTTTGGTTCCATCAATTCACATCACAGACAATCTGTCGCTGCGAGAACGAGAGTATGTCATCTATTTACGCGGGGTCGAGATTGCGCGGTGGGAGCTGCGCCGAGACTGTCTGCTGGCGATCAGTTCCAACGCGGATGCACCCGAACTACCTGGTCAAGATACTCGGGAACCGGCATTCGATGTGCCGGCAAAGTGGATTGCTCCGCAGACACAGGGACAAGCAATTGCTGCTGGCTATGCGGTGGTTGACCCTACATCGGTGCTGGCTGCTCATCTGGCAGAAGTGATCAAGCACAACGCCAACGAACTGTTGTCGCGGCACGAAACAAAAAGACTGATCGATCGACTGAGTGAGTCTCATCCGAAGCTGGCTGACGAGCTGATTCCAAAGCTCTTGAGCCTGGGAGAAGTACAGAAGGTTCTACAACAACTGCTTCGTGAGCAAGTGTCGATCCGCGATCTCGGATCGATTCTCGAAACTCTTGTCGACACAGCGTCGTTTAACAAAAATCCGATAGCGCTCGTGGAAGCGGTTCGGCACACACTGGGGCGGGCGCTCATCAGGCCGCTATTGGACGATCAAGGCGAGCTGAAGGTCGTCACGCTCGACACGGCAATCGAAGATGAATGCACACGCGGATCAAACTTACAAGCGAGCCAGACGAGTTCGACTCCGCAACAGGTGACTTTGGCACGACGCGTGCTGGATGGACTGCGTACGAACTTCGGAAAAGAGATCAGTGCAGCGCCACCCATCCTGCTGTGTTCTTCGCCTGGCCGTTACTATCTTCGCCGCCTTCTGGAGCCGTTTATCCCCAGGATCGTTGTTATATCCCCTGGGGAAATTCCTTCGATGACGCCGGTGCAATCTGTAGGAGTTCTCCATTGAGGAGGTCGTGAAGTGCGTCGGCGATTGCCGGAAGAGCGTTTAGACGGGGCTTCAAAATGTGTGATGCAGCAGCAAGAGTGAGCGATTGCGCTACAGGGGGAGTGATTGAATGACAACAGCTGAAGTAGCCTACCGCGCAAGTGGTAGTGGCATCGATGAACGCAATGAACTTGCGATGCGCGAGTTGCAACAGGTTTACTACTTGGCGGCGAGGATACGTGAGCGCTTACCTAAGAACGTGGACATGGAAGATCTGGTCCAGGCGGGCGTGATTGGCCTGCTCGAGGCCTGTCGCAATTACGATAGCTCGAAGGACGCGCAATTCTCTACCTTTGCGAAATTCCGCATCCGCGGGGCAATCCTGGACAGCCTTCGCAAACTGGATTGGGGATCTCGCACATTGCGACGAAAGGGGCGTGAGATCAACGCGTCAGTCGTCAAGCTTGAGTCCTTGCTTGGCAGGCACCCGGTAGAAGAGGAGATAGCCGCAGACATGCAGATGGGGCTGGAGGAGTTGCAAGGCACACTGACACAATTGGACGGCCTATACCTGGTGGGGCAGGAGGCGAATTCGTCGCAAGACCATGCCGAGTCTTATGATCTGATCGAGTCGGCGGCGAGCAAAGGCGGCGACAATCCCTTTGAACTTTGCCTGGAAGGCGAAAGGAAGGCGCAGCTCGCAGATGCGGTATCTCGGATGTCAGAGAGGGAGCAACTGATTCTTTCGTTGTACTACTTCGAAGAGTTGACGATGAAGGAGATATCGAAGATCGTGGGAATCGCAGTATCACGGGTCTCACAAATCCACGCGGCGGCGATGGTGAAGTTGCGAGCCTCGCTTGGCCATCTTCGGGAAAACGTATTGTCACAGCCAGACCGTCTCCCTTCAGTTAGTCGGGGCGCCAGAGGGCAGTTGGCAAGGATGCAGGCATGACTGCGTTGTCCATGTCCGATGAAACAACGACGGCGGCAGAGAGTAATCGGGAACAGGCGCGGCAACGCACGATTCATTCCTGCAATTTTCGCTATGCTGGCCGGCTATCGAATGAAAATGCCCGCGCGTTGACCGCCCTCCATGAAAAATTTGCTTTGAACGTGACCAACTCTCTGGAACTCTACCTGGGTACCTCTTTACGGTTGAAGCTGGTGTCGCTGGAGCAAATGGCCAGCTTGGACTACAGAAACGGCATAGCCTCGAACAGCTATCTTCTGCCCTGCGCACTTAACGTGATGGAGAGCAATTTCCTCATGGAAATTGACATTGCGCTGATCTTTCCCATCATTGACCTTCTGCTCGGCGGCGCGGGCACAGCCTCGGACGAGTCGCGCGAGCTTACCGAGATCGACGAAGAGATTATGCAGAGTGTTACAACTCTGATAGTAAAGCAGGTGGAAAGCTCATGGCGGACGCTGAACCTTTCACTGACGCCGGGGCGTTGCATCAAGCCAGCCATGATCCAGCAAGTCTTCCTGGCGAACGAAAAGCTCGTTCTGCTGATATTCGAGATGACCGTGGGGGGGACCACCGGGCCATTCAACATTGTTCTGCCTACTTCATTTGTCGGCTTCCTGCTGAGACATCTGAAGGCGGCGCAGTCGAAGAAGACATCGAGCCTTCGCCTTCTGAAAAACCCGAGCCTCCGGGAACGGATTCTCGACTGTGACTTTACAGTGGCGGCAGATATTACGCAGATGCGGGCGCTTGTAAAAGACTTGATTGATTTGAAGCCGGGAATGATCTTGAAGTTGAAGGCACCCGTGCAGAGGCCCGGGCGGCTTACCGTAGAAGATGTCGAGATCTTTGAGGCACTCCCAGTTCGCAACGGAAAGCAGAAGGCGGCGCAGCTCTCACTCCGGTCACAAGAACCGGTGGCGAGGAAGGAGTAGTATGACGACGAATCAGAGATCCGAAGTGTCTAACCAGTCATTCTCGAGGTCGTTTTTTGATGCTTTGATCAAGGCTCTGTCCGATGGCAGCGGATCGCCGTGGCTGACTGCTGCCGTTGCAGACGCAGGCTTAACTTCCGATGGGTCAGAACCAGTTCGGATAAAGCTCACGCTCGACGGCAGCTTGCACGGGGAAGCTCTGCTGGAAATCGATCGCGTCTCTGCCACGATGCTGGCATCGCAGCTCCTTCGGCAACCACCCGGAGAATTTGGGGCAGAACAATCCGAGACCCTGCTGAGACTAATTGAGGCAGGCATGATTGAGTTTCAGTCTAAAGCCGCTCATGAGTACGGCATATTCACGGCCAAAGCTAGCCCGGCCTTCGGGCCGGCATCTGATGACGCCGTAGTTGATCAGATCACGATGGCTGACAATGATTCCAATCGTGTGTCAGTCTTGATGTACCTAAACCCGGAGCTCATCGAAGCATTATCCATTCGCTTCCATGTTGCAAGGGAGGCCACCGAGAAGTTAAAGACGGCTGCGGCAGGGAAGGCGATTCCCGAGCCGGTGAACCTGAATCTGGTTATGGACGTTGAACTAAACGTTACGCTCCGTTTCGGGCAACGCCAGCTTACACTGCGCGAAGTGCTGGAACTGACCAGTGGATCCGTCGTTGAACTTGATAGGCAGGTGGAGGAGCCAGTGGAGCTTCTTCTCGAATCTAGAGTAATCGCCAGGGGCGAAGCGGTGGTGATCGATGGCAATTATGGTCTTCGCGTGACTGAGGTGTGTCAGCCGATCTTCTCACCGGCACTCCGTTGAGCGTCGAAGTCGATGATGCGGTCGACGAGAGAGTAAGCAAGTTGGCGAAGGGATACATGAGCCTGATTCAATCGATCACGGCGCCGGCTTGGGCTGCCGGGTTTAAAGTGGTGACCTCCAGATGTGAAACATGCCATAGGTCGTTCACCTTGCGCCATCTTTCCGCGCAAAAGGCTGGTATCAGGATGAACGACTCCTGGTATTGCAGCTCCCCTTGTTTTACATCGGCTGCAATGGAAGTGTTCTCGTTGTTGCTGACGTCCCGTTTGGAGCAGTCCAGCCATCTCTCGCGCATGCCACTCGGACTGATTCTGATTAGCCGCGGATGGTTGACAAGCGTGCAACTCAGAAAGGCATTGGAGGAACTGAGAAAATCGGGAGGAGATATCGGCGAAGTCCTGGTAAGGAACGGCTCCGTCAGCGAAAAACAGGTAACCGCCGCACGTGCTGTTCAGTGGGGCTGCCCTGTATATGCAGCGCCGCAGCATCTGGTACCGACCAAGATTCAAATTCCATTCACGCTGGTCGAGGCTAATTCCGCGGTTCCGCTCCATTACGTACCAGCGAAGAAGCTACTGCTGGTGGGCTTCGTTCGTGGTATCGAGTATGGGTTACTCTATGCCATCGAGCGGATGACCGGATGTAAGGCGCAGCCTTGCTTCGTGACAGCTAGTGACTTTCAATGTCAGAGGCATCAAAGAGAGCACCTGAAGGAGCAGTGCGGAGATGCGTCTCCGAACGAACTAAAGCTCGAGGGCGTCAAGACCGCAGAGGAAATGGCGCGAGTCCTGTGCAGTTATGGCGTCGAGCTGGAGGCGAATGAGGCGATCATCGGAAGGTGCAAGGATTACATATGGGCTCGTCTGAAGTGCGGTCCGAAAGACGTTGACATCCTATTCAAGACGGGATGATTCCCGAAAATATGCGAGGGCTCTTGCACGGGCCCACATGTGCTTCTGACCTGTGCGAAGCGCTTCTTGTAAATTGAGCAGTTATGATTCTTATTGTTTTGGACAGATTGACTTCAAGTGCCGATAAGGACGCAGCAGGTGTGCGAACGTGCTTGATTATCTCTCTGACCCGACAATCGACCAGAGCTGGCTACCATCCTCAGCATGGAGACGTCCGCATTGTCGGAAACAGGTAGGGTTCGCACAGTATGAAGCAGATTTTGCGGAAGAAGTTCCAGTAATGCTGGGAACGGTTCTCGGTCTTGAAATACTCTTGCGCGAACCCTGCCTCGACTTGCAGATGGCTTCTGAAATGGTCCTGAGCGATGTTGGAGCAACGATCCAGATTCTGGGATTGATTGGCAGAGAGGATTATTGCGCCGTCGAGGGCCCTCGACGAATGGTTGATTGCTTAGCGAGTCTGGACGTGGGCGTCTGGTTCGGTACAGTCTCCGCCCGGACGTTTGCGTGCGACAATGAACACGCTGCGATGACCGCGGTCTGGAGGCAGTGCCGACTGGTAGCGCAGTACGCACAACTCGTTGCTGAGTCGTTCGAAGGGATCTCCTCGGACGATGCGTAACTGGTCGGGCTGCTTCATCGGATTGGGGCCATTGCAGCAGTTCTAGGCTGGCCCCAAGGCAACCTGCGCAGGAGAGACCCAAGTGCTTTGTTGACAATGGAGAAGTCCCTGCCCCTATTTGTTCTCGCTGCCATGCGCAGCTTCAACGATCCTAGCACTTCGTCTACCTGGAAGTTGATCCTAACCGCAGCGCACGAACTGGCGGGTACCCAATTGGATTTCGGTGCATCTGATCTCCAGACCATCGACTCAATGGGCATCTGCTCTCGTTGGGAGGGATTCCTGCCTGTCCCCGTGACTCGGCACTCAGACGCTTTAGAAGGAGAGATGTTGGACGCCCGCGAAAGGCGGGAAGTCTGTTGTGGTGCGAAAGGGGAACTTTGTCCCGGGATACGATTCCCCGCGAACATCGGGGCGGGCGCCGTTTGCGCAACTGCACAGGACGTAAGTTGCAGCAATCAATTGCTGGACGCAAGCGCCACTATCATGTCTTGACTTCGAATTTAGGAATTTGCGCATTGGTGCGGATGGAACACTTCATCTCATCTGCCTCTCATTGAGTCCTCATCCACGGGTCAGCACAAGCAAGAAGACATCCATAACTCGTCTCTAAATGAAGTGGAAACCTAGATAAGTCAGCGATAGACTAGATTGGCCTCTGGCGTGCAAGTTAATTGCCTGAGGAAAGACGATGAACAGTGGATACTACGCGGCGTGTACCGGGCTGATGTCCCGCACCCAAGCGCTTGATACGATAGCCAACAACCTGGCAAACGTGAGCACTGCAGGGTTCCGCGCGAGCCACAACGTGTTTAGCTCAGTTCTGGCCACTGCGGGCGACTCTCCTCTTTCCGTTCTTAACCAAGACGAGAATAACTATGGGGTGTTGAGCGGCACGCAACTGGATACCTCGCAGGGTGCACTGGTTCCGACAGGCAACGATCTCGACCTTGCAATGCAAGGGCCGGGCTACTTCGCGGTGCAAACTGCCGCTGGCCCTGCTTACACGCGCGGGGGAAACTTCCGGGTGTCGCCACAAGGCCAGTTGATCACCGCTGCGGGCGATCCTGTAATGGGTGAGAACGGGCCCATCACTATACTTGGCCAGCCCGTTTCAATAAGTGCGGATGGAACTATCTCAGCGAATGGCGCGATCTCAGGAAGGCTGAAGCTAGTGGAGTTTGCACCCACGGTGGATTTACAGAGCGCGGGCGGCACCTACTATACAGCGCCTGCCGGGACTGCAACTGCCGGTCAGGCATCTCAAGTGCGCCAAGGAATGCTCGAGAGCTCGAATGTCAATCCTGTTACCAGCGTGGTGGAATTAATTACCGCTCAGCGCGAGGTTGAAACGATGCGCCGAGTGCTTACGATGTTCAGCACAGAGCTTGACAAGACCGCAGCCCAGGACTTACCCCGTGTCAGCTGATGCAGGGTCGCAAGGACGCTGAGCCAACCTCGAAAGGAAACTGATATGTTTCGTGCCCTCTATACAGCTGCCAGTGGAATGACGGCCCAGCAATTGAACCTTGATAACATCGCCAACAATCTTGCGAACTCGAGTACCACGGGCTTTCAGCAGCGCCAGGTAAACTTCACAGACCTTTTGTATCAGAATCAAATCATGCCCGGTTCCGCTGCAACGCAGCAAACCACGGTGACGGCGGGATTGCAAATTGGTCTCGGCACGCGGCCCGGACAAACCGAGATCATCCAGACGCAGGGCGACTTTTCCACCACGGGCAACCCTCTCGACTTGGCTATCTCCGGCGCCGGATTCTTTCAAGTCCTGATGCCGAATGGACAGATCGGCTATACGCGCGACGGGTCCTTCAGCCCGAATGCAACCGGCCAGGTGGTCACCGCAGATGGCAACCCGCTACAGCCTGCGGTCACAATTCCGGCAGACGCGCTGAGTATCACGGTCGGCAGCGACGGGACGGTCAGCGTTACCCAACCGGGCCAGACTGCGGCCACCCAGGTGGGCAGCATTCAGACAGCTCTATTTGTCAATCCAGGCGGACTGAATAGCGTCGGAAACAACATTTACCTGCCGACGACTGCTTCCGGTGAACCCGTAGTTGGAACGCCGGGCGGTGCGGAGGGATTGGGGACTCTGCAGCAGGGCATGTTGGAGCAGTCGAATGTCAGCGTTGTCAACCAGTTCGTTGCCATGATTCTGGCCCAGCGGTCCTATGAATCGAACTCGCGGGTAGTGAAGGCTGCGGATGAAATGCTGCAACAGTTGAACCAACTTGCCCAGTAGACGCTCGGGCAATTGACTGGAAACAAGTAGCAAAGAGGTTGTATGACGGCGAGATGGGTAGTGGGTTTGTTGCTGGCGATTATAAGTGCTTCGGGTTGGGGCCAGTCGCAAGATCGGTTCGTGCTCACGGCGCAACAGGTTGCACGAACACTCTCAGACAAAGGGACGCAGATCGCCGGTATGCGGGTAACACTGCTTGCCAACGTAGTGGCGACCGACCCGAATCCGGTATTCGATATTCGGACGGTTGAGCCACCAGGAGATCAATTGTCCGGGGAGCATTCCGGAAATCAATCCTGGATCAGGGTTGCCTGCCATGAGCCTGGTACATGCCTGCCGTTCTATGCCTTGGTGAGTTGGCCAGAAGAGCCAGCCGGGGGTGCCTCTGATTCGCTGAACGCGCCTGCTGCTACGAAAAGAGCCGCGCTGAAAGCGAATGTTGTGATCACGATTCGGACGGGTACTCACGCGATGCTGGTGATGGACGACGATCGGTCGCATATTCAGGTCGCCGTTATAAGCCTTGAGAACGGCATAATTGGCCACAAGATTCGTGTGGCGAGCCCGGACCACAAGCAGGTCTATGTTGCTGAAGTGGTCAGCGGACATTTGTTAAGAAGGAGTTTCTAAGATGCGGTTCAAATCAATTGCGCTTAGACGAACCGCCTTCCTCGCTGTACTCGGCGTCTCTTCAGTTTTCGCCTTTGGCCAAAAGGCGCCTAAGGTGAATGCAAAATCTCCTGAGCATCTTCGCTTGGATTACATCAACCGGTTGCAGGAACACTATGTGCCGGAAGCTGACGAGCGTACTGTCGGGAGTTTATGGACGGCGCAGGGGCCCCTGGTCGGTTTCGCTGTCGACTATAAGGCGTACCACCTGAACGACACCATCACGATTCAGATCGTGGTGCAGACAACGGCGACGCAATCGGGCACAGTTGACAGTGAGCGAACCTTTACCACCAGCTCTGCGATCACTGGCATCATGGGCAGGACTCCAGCGGCGACCAGTCCTCTGCTATCGGCAAATTCGTCTTCGGCGCTCAAAGGACAGGGATCGACGGCTTCCAACACGCTTTTTGCGACCAGCCTTACAGGCCAGGTGATATCCGTGCTTCCAAACGGAAACCTCGTGGTTGAGGCAGGGCGCAAGATCTTTATGAACAATCAGCACGAGGACGTAATCGTGCGAGGCATGGTTCGGCCGGGCGACATCGGCCCGAATAACACAGTAGCCTCGACAGCCCTAAGTAATCTCGAGATCGAGATGAAGGGTAAAGGAATCATTTCAGACGGTGTCCGTCCGCTGAATCGCATCTCAAGGGCGATCCTATGGCTATTGAACTTTTGATCGGCACTTTGCACAAACGAGAGCAGGGAGATCGTTCAAGGTGGACGAAGCGGACTGGTGTGTTTGCTGCGATGTGGATGATTTTGTCGCTTCCGCTCTTTGCGTCCGAGGCCGACCGCAAGGTATTGATTCGCGACGTGACACAGATTCAAGGCGTGCGTGAGAATCAGCTGGTTGGATATGGCCTTGTGGTGGGCCTGAGCCGGACCGGTGACACCCAACAGACGTTTTTCACGGTGCAGACACTGGCGAATACGCTGCTGCGGATGGGAGTTCAGATTGCACCGGGCGTGGTGGTGGTCAAGAATGTTGCCGCCGTGTTTGTCACTGCGTCGCTTCCGGCATTTTCGCGTCCGGGGATGAAGCTCGACGTCACGGTATCGTCAGTGGGCGATGCAAAGAGCATTGAGGGTGGAGTGCTACTGCTGACAGCGCTGCGAGCGGCCAATGGAGATGTGTATGCTGAGGCGCAAGGACCGTTGGTCATAGGGGGCTACTCTGAAGGCGCATCCGGCAACATCAAGAGCGTTAACCATCCGACGGTGGGCAGGATTGCTGAAGGCGGGATCGTTGAACGCGACGCGGCCGTCGACTTAAGCCGCTTCCGGATAGTCTCCCTACTGCTGCTGAACTCCGACTTCACAGCGGCACGTGACATTGCCGACGCAATTAACAAGGAATTTGGGAAGACAGTGGCCATTGCACTCGACAGCCGCCGAATCGACGTAAATGTTGTGGACAGCGGCTCTCCTTCAGTGCCAATTCTCATCTCGCGTGTCCAGAATCTCTCGATCAGCTTCCACTCACCGGCCAAGGTCGTCGTTAACGAACGCACAGGAACGATTGTGATGGGAGGCGACGTGAAGCTCTCGCCGGTTTCCGTGATCCACGGGAGCCTGACAATCGACGTGCAGACGGCGCATGTACTTGTACAGCCGGCTCCATTCTCAACTGGTAAACCGGAGACAGTGACGGAAACAAAGCTGACTGTGAACGATGCGCCGGCGCAATCGATCCAGTTGGAAGAAGGTGCGAATGTGGATGAGCTGATCAAAGGATTGCATGCCATTGGCGCGACCTCCCACGACATCATCGCGATTCTGCAGGCTATTAAAGCGGCAGGTGGACTGCAGGCCGATCTGGAGGTGATCTAGTGTCCGACACTTCGGCGTTTGGCGGCATCCCCGGAACTGTTACCGGACCGCTTACGAGTAAAGCGGATGAGGTCATGCGTCAGGCAGGCTCGGCGGCGACGGTGAATACGAAGATCGAGAAGTCTGCAAAGGACTTCGAATCCATTCTTCTCGGCAGTTGGCTTCAGCAAGCGGAGCAGAGTTTTGGTTCACTGCCTGGTGGAGACGACGATGAGGACGCAGACGCTGGTAAGGAACAGTTCCAGGGGATGGCCATGCAGTCGCTGGGGGCTTCGATGACCGCAGCGGGCGGTATTGGGATCGCCAAGATGATTTCAAAGCAACTTCACAAGGCGGAGGACGCGCGGGTCGCGAAAGAAGCAGAAATGCATCCTGCCCATCCTGGATAGAGCCGCAACGGACCTGTTTTCAACAGTTTCATCGGCGGATTGAAACGTTTGTATGGAAACGCCGATAGCAGTACCGTTGAGACAGGAGAAGTTGCGATGAAGGTTGATTTTAACAGTCTGGAAGCAAGCCAACTGCCCCCTGAGCGGGACGCGAAGCAGGTTTCGAACCAAAACCTCGCGGTGATTCCGAGTGCGACAGTGGACCGGACGACGTTCCACTCCGACAGCACATCGGTCCAGGCGCTGACGAGCCAGGCATTGAATTCCCCTGAGGTCCGTCAGGCCAGGGTGGATGCTCTAACCGAGGCCGTTAAGAGCGGCGGGTACCAGATGGACTCAACAAAGACTGCCGGCGCGATTATCGAAAGCGAGGGTGCTTAGATAGGCAAGGATCGTACGGGGAAGTTTTCATTGGCCCAGGGATAAGGCTTTGGCCAGAAGGGCATCCAAGTGAACGACGAAGCACTCCAGCAGCGTGATCGGATCGCCACCACGTATCTGCAGCAATTGCAGGCGCTGGCGATCGAGATTTCCGTCGCGATGGATGCTATTGCCGCCAATGAATTGGCTACGCTTCGAGACAGTGTCGCGAAGCAGGAAATGCTTTGTGTCAGCCTGTCGACTATGGCATTTAC
>Ga0302319_10001625_pt1 | contig 50081 bp, 39 predicted proteins | sample Bog_T0_2_FD_203319 | JGI IMG/M metagenome (GOLD analysis project Ga0302319, IMG submission 203319) | Peat permafrost microbial communities from Stordalen Mire near Abisko, Sweden - Bog_T0_2 | ecosystem: Environmental > Terrestrial > Soil > Wetlands > Peat | place: Sweden: Abisko, Stordalen Mire... | reverse complement strand
TGATCGGACGCCCAAGTCTTGGCATGCCCAGCATCATGCCAAAATCCTGCCAAAATTCCAAATACTTATGCAAGAAACTTGCGTGACACTACACTAGTGGGGTGAAAGATAAATCCGCGGTCAAAATCTACCGCTCCTCCGGGGCGTGCCTGAGGGGTGTGGATACCGGGGGCTTTAAGGGGCAGAGCGGAGCTCTGAGCGCGCCCCGGCTACTTTCGGGCAGGTTGACTCGGCTGTCCGCCTCGCCCTCCGGGTGCGCCGTAGGCGCATCGTCTCTCTCCGCTCGGCTCTCCGGGCCAATTTATGCGGGCCAATTCATGCAGCGACTTTGAGCGCGGAATAATCTTTCAGGAGGCTAGAATACGAACATGCCGATGCCGGCGGCGAGCATGAAGAGGGTGGTGATGGCGACGATGATGCGGCTGAGGGGCGAGCTGGGCTGGTCGCACATGAGCTTGCGGTCGGATGCGACGATGAGGAGGGCGGCGAGGATGAAGGGAGCGAGGAGGCCGTTGACGACGGCGGACCAGTAGAGGGCCCGGACGGGGTTGACGCCGGCGAAATTGAGGATGATGCCGGCGACGGTGGATATGATGATGACGGCGTAAAATTTTGGGGCGCGCTGGAGTTTGTTGTCCAGGCCCTCGTGCCAGCGGAAGGTCTCGGCGAGGGCGTATGCGGCGGAGCCGGAGAGCGTGGGGATGGCGAGGAAGCCGACGCCGAGGACGCCGACGGTGAAAAGGAGCGAGGAGAATCGGCCGGCGATGGGACGGAGGGCCTCGGCGGCCTGCCTGGAGGTATCGATATGGGTCACGCCGTGGCGGTGGAGCGTGAGGGCGGTGGTGAGGATGATGAAATACATCACGAGGTTCGAGAAAAAGGTGCCGAGGCCGACATCGAATTTGCGCAGTAGAATGTCCTCTTCGGTGGCCCCTCGCCGACTGGCGACGGTCTTCTCGCCCATGGATTTTTCCTCCTCCGTCTCTTCCGATGCCTGCCAGTAGAAGAGATATGGGCTGATGGTGGTGCCGAGGATGGCGACGAGCATCCCCCATGCGTCGTTATTGGCGGGCCATTGCGGGACAAAGGTGCCGCGGGCGACGCCGGCCCAACTGCCGCCGGAAACGAAGGCGGCGATGACATAGGCCAGGAGGCTGAGGGCCAGCCATTTGAGGGTATTCGCGATGCTCCGGTATGGGAACGCGATGGTGGCCGCGGCGATGGCGACGCCGAAGAGGCAGACGAGGATGATGGATGGGATGCCGGTCAGGAGCATGCCGGCATCTGCCATGCCGGAGAGGTCCGCGCCGAGGTTGATGGTATTGGCGACGAGGAGGGCCGCGGAGAAGATGACGACCAGCCAGAGTGGGAATTTCTTCCGAAAGATGGAGCCGAGCCCCTCCCCGGTGACCATGCCGATGCGGGCACACATGAATTGCACCACGCCCATGAGCGGCCATGTGAGCAAGGCGGTCCAGAGCATGGAGATGCCGAGGAGCGCGCCTGCGGAGGAGTAGGTGGCGATGCCGGCGGGATCGTCATCGGCGGCGCCGGTGATGACGCCGGGGCCGATGGCGCGGAGAAACTTGCGAAATGTGGAGGGGCTGGAGTGAGATGAGGGCTCGGGTGCGGGCACGGGTTTGCGGCTGGACACGCAAGGGCATCGGATTGAGCGGGCTGTGTGGCTGTCCCTGACACCCGGGTCCGGGAGCGGTCCGAGTGGCAATGGTTGCTTCCCCGGGGCGCGGTTATATCATCGGCGCTCTTTTCAATGAATCTCAGGAATCAGTTGCTTGCGTTGTTTTTGGTTGCGGCCTTTATCGCGGCCGGCGTTTTGTTCTTCCACACGTGGGTGGTGCAGAAGCCGTTCGGGATCATCCTCTTTGTCGGGGATGGGCTGGCGCCGGGTAATCTGACGGCGGCGCGGCTGTACGATGGCGGGGCGGATCATCACCTGACGATGGATGAATTCCCGCACCTGGCGCTGGCGACCAATTACGCGAATGATTTTGCGGTGCCGGATTCACCGGCAGCGGCCTCGGCGATCGCGACGGGGGTGAAGGTGAACAACGGGGTCATCAGCATCAGTCCGAAAGGCCGGATGCTGAGCTCCATCCTGGAGCTGGCGCGGGAGCGGGGGCGGGCTGTGGGGATCGTGACCACGGGGAACCTGACGGATGCGTCGATCTCGGCGTTCTACGCCCATGTGCAGAAGAGCAGCGAGGTGGACGTCATTGCGCAGCAATTCGCGGAGAACAACCCGCCACTGGACGTGGCGCTGGGAGGCGGAGCGCAGGATTTTACGCCGGAGGCGAAGAGCGGCCGCCGCAAGGATGGGCGCGATCTGCTGCTGGAGATGAAGGGCAAGGGAGCGGAGATCCTGCGGTCAAAGTCCGACCTTGAGAGCGCGCCGGTATTTACGACTGCACCGCGGGTGGGCGTGTTTGCGAATGGCGACCTTGCGTACTCCAACCAGATCGAGGCGGGAAGCCAGGAGCCGTCGCTGCCGGACATGGTGCGGCGGGCGATCGAGTTTCTGCAAATGCGCCAGAGCGGGTATGTGCTGGTGGTGGACGCGGAGCTGATCAGCCGGGCGGCGGAGCAGAACGACGGCCAGCATGTGCTGACGGAAACCGTGGATATGGACAACGCGATCGCGACGGCGATCAAATACGCGGGAGATAATTCGGTGATTGTGGCGATCGGCGAACATGCGACGGGCGGGATGACGATGAATGGTTACCCGCTGCGGCAGGAACATGGCGTGGGATTGCTGGGGATCAACGCGCTGGGATACCCGGCCATCGCCTGGGCGACGGGCCCGAATGGCCCGCAAAAGGCGGCCGGGGCGGCGGGCTCCCCTGCCCCGACTCCGGCCGATGGCAACCAGCCGGCGGCGTATTACACCCAGCCTACGGCCATCGACAATGCCGAGGATGTGATTGCCATTGGGAAAGGGCAAGGGACGGAGGCGCTGCGGGGGGTGATTGATAACACGGAGATATTCCAGATATTGCAGGGGGCGCTGTAGCAAAAACCATGATCCAACCGCATAGATCGCAGAGAGCGCAAAAGGACGGATCTGGCTCGGGCACGACTTACACTTAAACCTGAACCTGAACTTTCTCCGGGGGGAGTGGAAATTTCCGGAGGGTTCAAGTTCAGGTTTAAGTGTAAGTTCAAGTGGGGGGGCGGCGCCGCCTGCTGGCCTCTCCGGAGGCGAATACGGACCTCCGGAGAGTCCAACCAGGAGAAATGCTCTAGAACTCGTACTTGATCTGCGCAGCCCAGCCGTACTTGACGGTGCTGTTGAGCAGATTGCCAAAGTAACCATAGCCCACCGTGGCGGTGGTGTGGTTGTTCAGGATAAATGCAGCGCCAGCGGTCCACCAATTGGACTCCGGCTTGACGAGGTTGTAACCATTGACGGCGATGCCGTGGGTGTAGGGATAATCGTTCTGGCGGAACTCACCGGCGAGCCAAAGCCAGTCGGTGATGGAGTAAGCGGCATTCGCCTCGACGGTGGCGTGGTAAGTATCGCCAAAGCCGACATATCCAAGCCACGCGGCCTTGCTGAAGCGGACGCCGGCGCTGAGGAGCAGCGGACGATTCAAGGTAAACGGCTCCTTGATCATCTTGGTCGCGGTGAGGGTGAAGTCGACACCATTGTCGCTCTTGTAACCAATGCTGGAGAGAGCGCGGCCCAGCTCGTTATTGACCGTATCGATGCCGGAGTTCCATTTGAACTGGGCAGCGGCGGTGATGGCGGGCAAATAGGTGCTCTCCTCGAGGCCCTGAACGCGGAGGTTGAGCGTGTTCATATAGACATCGCTGCGGGTAAGATGAATACCGGCGGCGCTGTACACGGCATTGTCGAATGAACCGAGGCCAAAGCGCGAACCGGCGTAGCCGATCTCAATGCGCTTGAGGAATGTCTCCGTCACCACGAGGGACTCGATGTTCTTCGAGTCAAGACCGACGAAACTGGCGGAGGCGGATGGCAGGCCGGCGAAGCCGCCGAGGCGCTCGCTGGTATTGACGAGATAGGCGGTCGGTGTGACGAGGATGCCGCCGACGCCGTCGATGGTGTGCAGCGGAAGGGGTGCTCCCTTTTCCACGGGCTGCGAAGCGGTGATCTGCGTTTTGTTATCCGGCGCGCTGACGGCAGTGCCGGCAAGCATGCTGGTGGGGATGATCAGGGGGATGGCCGCCAGCATGGCGACCCAACGGAGGCTTTGTTGTTTCATGATGTTACTGCTGTGGCGGGCAGCGACAACCAGTTACCTGGTTCCCATGGGTCGATTGGTTGAGGTGGATTGCCGGGGGCGTCGCTGTCTTCCTGGGTTGCCCGCGAGTATGTGCCCGGCAGTAATAGGCACTACACGGATCGTGCTTTCCACTTACTCAATCTTGCCGAAGAGGGGCGACCGGCCTCCAATTGCCACCCCATGCCGCAACCTGCGGCGTGCCGTGTCCTACGGTCCGACGGCTATCTGGTAGAACGTCCCCGCGGCGGATGCGTTGGTATCGCTGAACGTCAATGTGAAACCTGTCGTGCCGGCCTGGGCAATCCCCACGTTTTGCCATGTCTTCAGGTCGGTAGATTTCTGCAACTGGTAGGTGTGCCGTGTGTAGGATTGGATGGAGACCGTGAAGGTGCCGCCGGATTTGGTGAACTGATTCACGGTTACGAGGGCGGATGTCAGGATGGTCCCGTTATTGACATAGCCGGCGGGGAGCGCCGACTGCGGGCTATCCATGATATCGAGCAGCCCGTTGTTGATGAAGGAACCCGAGCCGTCACCCGGCATATTGACGACCAGGGTGGAACCGCCGTCGATGGTCATCGTGCCGTTGTTTACGAAGGCGCCCGAATCATCCACGGGAACGTTGATGGTCAGGTTCGTGTTCCCGCTGACGGTCAAGGCGCCGTCGTTCTCGACACTGCCGTTGACGGTAAGCGGTCCGGTAATGTTGACCGTGCCTGCCACGGAAGTCAGGCTATTGGTGCCCTCGCTGACCAGATTGCCGTTGATGGTGCCGTAGCCGGTGAAAAATCCGCCCGGGTCGATTTGGACCGTTTGGGTGGTGACGGTGCCGCCGGCCAGATTGAGAGTGGAGCCGCTGCCGGTTTCGAAGACGAGGCCGTTGTTGTTATCCGAGCCCGAGATGGTCAAGGTCCCCTGCTGGGTCAGGACTTCGCCGGTGAAATTCGATGTGCCGCTGAGGGTCCAGTTGCCGGTGCCGATCTTGGTGATATTCAGGCCGCCCTGGTCGCCATTGTTGGTAATGCCACCGGCAAAGGTCGTGTTCGTATTGAGCCCGCCGACGATGTAGGTGGAGATGGAGTCTCCGCTCCCAGAGGTGCGGCCGGAGAGCGTCGAGCCTGGGGCTCCGGAGACCGAGCCGAAATAGTCCGTGATGCCGCCGTTGCGGTTGCCCATCTCCGAGGTACCGAGGTTGAACGCGGTGAGAGAGCTGCCGCCATTGTCCAGGCGAAGGGTACCGCCGGCGCCAAGGGCCAAGGTTCCCTCGAAGGCAGTCATGCCGCCGTCCATGGTGACCGTGTTATTGTTGTTGGGAGGAAACGTGAGAGTCAGCGTGACCGCGCTGCTGGTGCTGCTGAGGGTCGCCCCGTTGCCGGTGAGGATAGAGCTGTCGCTTCCATCCTGGATGGTGCTGTTGGCGAGGACCACGATGGAATTTGCGAGGCCGGAGCCGCCATAGTTGGGGAGCATCAGCAGGCCGCCATTGAGGTAGAGGGTGCCGGTGCCGAGCGGGTTGCTCTCATTGGCGTTCGCATCGATGGTGCCGGAGTTTAGATAGACTGGGCCGGTGAACGTATTGGCGACGGTATTGCTGATGTAGAGCGTGCTGGAGCCGGACATGACCAACTCCGTATTGCCGGCGATGAAACCGCTGCCGTTGAAGGTGTAATTGGTGACATTGCTAGTCACATCGATAAAGCTGGGAGCGAGCGTGCCGCTGAGGGTTACCGTGCCGTTCGCATCGGAGTCGCCGAATGTCACCGAATCCATGTCGTAGAATGTGCTTGGCGACGCGCCGCTCCAGTCGCTGGAGGTGGTGTCCAGATCCCATGTGGCGCCGTTGGTGCCGCTCCATGTCAACGATCCCGCGCTGCCGTTGGTGACGGCGAGATCGATGTAACCGGGGGTGCTGCCGCTTCCCTGCCGGGAGAGCGTAAAAGTCTGGCGCGTGAGGTAGCCGAAATTGGTTGCGGTTGACTGGGCTGTAGGGATCGGCAGAGTCAGGAGCAAATCCGGGTTGCCGCCGCCGGGGGCCTTCATCAGGGCGCTGCCACCGATCAAGGTGTAAGTGCCCGCACCGAGCACGCCATTGGTCGGGGTGACAATAAAAGTGATGGTCCCGCTTGCGTTCAGCGTGCCACTGGTGACGGAGATCGAATCATTCAGCCCGGTGGGCGAATTCGAAAGACTATAATAGATGTTGCCGCTGGCGATGACCAACCCGCTGCCCGCGGTAAGAGTGCCGACGGCGGAGGAAGCGGTGGAATTACCCAGATAGATGGTGCCGTCATCCAATGTTACGATGCCGCCAATGGAGGCGTTTACGCCCAGGGTGGCGCCAGCGTTGACCGTCATGTTCGAGGTACCCTGGCTTGCATTGACCTGCAAGGTGCCGGCGCTGACGGTTGTCGTGCCGCTGTAGTTGCTGCTGGTGCCTGTGAGGGTGAGAGTGCCAGTGCCGACCTTGGTCAATGAGTCGCCGGCTCCGGACATCGTGCCGGCGAATGTCGTGCTCTGGTTGAGTGCGCCGACGGACCAGGTCATGGCAGCGGCGTCCGAGGGACCGTTTAGGCCTGTGTTGGGTCCGCCGGTGAGCGAGCCGAGCGGGTAGGTCGTGGTGCCTCCAGTACTGCCATTCTTGCAGTAGATGGACCCGGACCCAGTTCCAAGATCGAAAGTAGCGCTTGCGCTGCCGAGGCAGCCGTAAAAGCGCCAGGAGGTTCCGAGAGTGCTTCCAAGGGTCATCAGACCGGTAAAGGTTGACATATCTGCCCTGAAGTCAAAACGGGTGTTGTTTCCGGTCAAATTCAATATGCCGCCGCCGGTGATGGACCCGATGCTGACGCCATTCAGGGCACTCAACGAGCAGGAACCGGTAACGTCGAGCGTGTTACCGACTCCGTATTGGGTATTGATGACAAGCGCGGTGCCGTTGGCGAGGATGATTGGTCCGGAACCTGGAGTTTGATTGAGGATGACCGTGCCATTATTCACCGCCATGCCTCCGGAGAAGGTATTGGCCTGGGTATTTTCGATGGTCAACGTGCCCGCGGCATTCATCACCAAACCCCCGGGGCCGGCGATTACGCCAGTCCCGGACAGCGCATAATTGCTTGCGACGCCCTCGACTTCGATCGATCCCGGCGAGACGGCGGTATCGATATTGACGGCGGGCATGGTGGACCCGCCATCGGTGAAAGTCACCGGATCTTCATTGCTGAAAGTCGCGGCGCTCCCCGTTGTCACGGCGGTCCAGTTCTGGCTGGTAAGATCCCAATAATTGTTATTGCTGTCCCCCTTCCAGATCACGCTCTGCGAGGGCCCGCTCAGCGAGATCAAAACCCCGAACGTGCTGCTCAGTGTTGTGACCCCGTTGCTCACCGACCAATTGAAGCCGCCAAGGCCCGAGGTGTTCAGCTTCGGCGTAAAAGTTACAATAAAATCGCCGGTGCCCATGCCCGTGCCCGATTGGGTCCCTGTCATGGGGGATACAGTTCCATTGGTCGTCCCCGAGATGGTGAAGGTCGAGCCTGCGCCGAAACCGTTCGTGTACTGGCTGAGGTCGATGGAAACGGAGGTGGGCTGCGCGGTGGTGTTTTTGGCCACCCATGTGTTCGGCAGCGCTTTCCAGGCGAGGTAATTTTCCAGGTAAGTATATCCCGTCGTGGATGTGAGCGCACCGGCGGCAGGATTGGTCAGGGGGACGCCGACTGCCGACTTCCAGTCATCCGGCATTCCCGAGGAGTCGGAATCCGGAAGCGGACTCCCGCCTGTGATCGATCCGTAGCCGTCGTTCCCCAGCAGCGTGTCCGTCTGGGTGTTAAACCGCCTACCCTGCGTGCCCAGCGAAAGGGTCTGGCCCACCACCTGGCTGTCCACCTGGTCGCGCGGCAGCGGTCCGGCATTGGCCAGGACATCGTAAAACGCCGCCGCCGCGGTCACCGTCGGCAGTGTGGCCGTCGTGGCAGACCATGGCGAAGTCTCCACTGTTGCGCCACCAATGGTATTGGCTGTGTTGCCTTGAAGCGTACCGTTCTTGCTGGTGTCCTCGTAATTGCCGGTGGCGTAAGCTTCCTCGCCGGAATCCACCTGATAGTAATCGTCGTTGTTGTTGGTCGTGTTCGGTCCGGTGATGAAGTAATTGTTAATGACATCCCAGAGGAAGGTTCCGGACGAATTGCCGGTCGTCATCGCGAACCCCCAATTGTAGACGATGTTGTTCACAAACTGCAGGTTCGCCTTGCCGAGCGGATTGCGGCCGCCGGAGTTCGCCATGAGATTGCCGACCATGGTGGTGGGGCCGCCCTGGAGGTGGAAGTTGAATTGCTGCTCGAGGATCGGGTCGGCGAAAATGCAATACTGGACCGTGGAATCCACGGCGCCGTTGCCGCCGGCATCGATGTTATTGTATGCGGCAAATTCGAAGGAGCAGTGATCCATGATCACGTTGGTGGTGTCGCCCAGGTTCGCCGCGTTCGTGCTCGAGTTGGTCGAGCTCGAACCGGGGTAGTTGGGATCCAGCGTTCCATCCCGGAAGTGGATATACCGGCAGATGATATTGCTCTTCCCGAAAAACGACGTTTCCGCGCCAAAAATCTGGATGCCGCCCGGAGCGGTCTGGCCTTCGATGTCGATGTTGCTCGCGCATGTGATTGGCGACAGGGCCTGGATGTTACCTCCAACATCGAACACCACGATGTTGCCGCTCGTTCCCACGCCCTGGCGGAACGATCCCGCGCCGGAGTCGTTGAGATTCGTCACGATATAGACATTACCGCCGACGTGATCTTCATTGGTGCCGCTGACGACGAATGAGCAGGCCCCCGGGGTGGCACCTCCATATCCCAATGCGCCGGGGAACGAAGGGATGGGCGTCGCTGACCGTGCTATAAGCGGCGCAAGGCACATCGCCAGGATGCACACGAGACGAGGGATGCGGAGACAGGGGAAGGTAATTGTCATCAAAATGCTTAAAGGGGGGAATATGTCCAACAAGGCTATGCTTATTAAGGCACTTGTAGTATTTATAGCCCAGAAATCGACGCGTGTCCTCTGCAAAGACAGGACAAATTCGCTCACCCTCCCACGGCGCAAAACGGCCAGCCCTGGCGCAAGACGGTCTATCCGAGCGCGTCGTGATTGATTGTCGCCAGCCGCCGCACCCTCGCGCCGGGCTTCGGGATGCAGTCGATCAAGGCCCGCGTGTAGGGGTGCTGGGGATTTCGCAATACCTCCGCCGCAGTGCCGTGCTCGACGATTTTGCCCCGGAACATGACGGCGACCTGGTCGGCGATACCGCCGATGATGCCGAAATTGTGGGTAATGAGGATGATCGACATGCCGAAGCGTTGTTTGAGGCCGCGGAGCTCCTCCATGATCTGCGCCTGGATGGTCACGTCCAGGGCGGTGGTCGGCTCGTCCGCCACGAGCAGGTCCGGCTGGCAACTGAGCGCCATTGCGATCATCGCCCGCTGCTGCATGCCGCCGGAGAGCTGGTGCGGGTAATCCTTCATCCGCTGCGCCGGGTTTACGATGCCCACGGTGTCGAGCCAGCGGATCACCTCGGCGTCGATGTCTTTCACCTCCGGCCGGTGCAGCTTGATGGCTTCCGCGATCTGGTTGCGGATGGTAAAGACCGGGTTGAGCGACGTGGAGGGCTCCTGGAAGATGTAGGCCATCTGGCCGCCGCGGATTGCGCGCAAGTGGCGGGAGTCCATCTTCAGGACGTCCTGGCCTTTCCAGAGGATGCTGCCGCTCTTGTAACGGGCCGGCGGCTCCGGGAGCAGGCGCGTGAGGGAGAGCGCGGTGACGCTCTTGCCGCTGCCGCTCTCGCCGACAATGGCCAGAGTCTCCCCTTTACCCACGGTAAAGGAGACCTGTTTGACGGCCTCGAAGACGCCGCGCTCGGTGGCGAATTCGATGGTCAGGTCGCGGACATCCAGCAGTGGCTCGGGTTGGGTCATGAAGATGGGGCTGGTTTTGGCACAGAGGCCTTTGTGTTGGCAATCCAGGCCTGCATTTGCGCGTCGAGGATCGGCAGCGGGAGCGAGCCATTGCACAGCAGCGCGTCGTGGAAGGCGCGCAGGTTGAAGGCCGGTCCGAGCTCCTTCTCCGCCTCCGCGCGGATGGCGAGGAATTTCAACTGGCCAATCTTGTAAGCCAGGGCCTGGCCGGGCGACGCGATGTAGCGGTCCACCTCCACCGTCGAGTCGTGCTCGTCCTTGCCGGCATTGGCCATGAGATAATCGATCGCCTGCTGGCGGCTCCAGCCTTCGCTATGGATGCCGGTATCGATCACCAGCCGGCAGGCGCGCCACATGTCAAAGGTAAGCTGGCCGAAGCGGGAGTAAGGGTCCTTGTAGAAGCCCATCTCGCCGCCCAGGCGCTCGCAGTAGAGCGCCCAACCTTCCGCGAATGCGGTGTAGCTGTCGTACTTGCGGAACTCCGGCACATTCTCCTGCTCCTGGGCGAGCGAGAATTGCAGGTGGTGCCCCGGGACGGACTCGTGCAGCGTCAAGACTTGCATCTGCCACTTGGGGCGGCCCGGCAGGTTTGAGGTATTCGCGCAGAACCAGCCCGGCCGGCCGGTGGCGACGGAGCCGCTCATGTAATACGCGGCAGGTGCGCTGTCCGCCGCATACGATGGGATGGCGCGCACGCCGTAAGTCAGCCGCGGGAGTTTCCCGAAAAACTCCGGGAGCGTGGGGTCGATCTGCTTGGCGATATTCCGGTAACCGGCCAGGAGGCTCTCCGGGTCTGTGTAGAAGAATTGTGGATCGGTATGGAGGAATTTCACGAACGCCGCGAAGTCGCCCTTGAAGCCGGAGGCGGCGGCGACTTTTTCCATCTCGATCCGGTCTTCCTTCACCTCGCTGAGGCCGAGCTCGTGGATTTCCTTCGCCGTCATGCCGGTGGTCGTGTGCTCGCGGATCCCCTGCTGATACCATGCGGCACCGTCCGGCATCGCGCTCCAGGCGATGCTCTCCCGGGCGTGCGGGATGTATTCCTGGACGAGGTAATCGTGCAGCTTGTGATACGCCGGTACGAGGGAGTCGAGGTAAACCTTTATCGCCTCGGCCTTCAGGCGATCGCGGTCGGGCTGAGGGATGGAATCAGGGAAAACGGTAAATGGCTTCAGCAGCGAGCTGGCCATCGGATCGTCCGGGATTACATTCAGGACTTGCGCGGGAACCTTTTGGAGAATGATGCGCGGTTTTGTGATCCCGAGCTTCACGCCGTCCTTCAGGAGCGCGATGTTTTGATCGATCAATGCGGGGGCGGCGCGCAGGCGGGCGAGGATGTTCTCATAGGCCTGCACATTGCCGGTGGGCATCTGGGTGATCACCTGCGGGATGGTCTGCTGTACGCCGCCGAGTTGATCCACCACCAGGTATTCACCGGGGAAATGGTTATTCGCGACGCCCGTTTCCACGTCGTAGCGGAAGAGGTCGTAGTTTAATTGATCCGCCGGGGAAAGGGCCGCGCGGTTGATGGTCTTGATGACATCCAGCGGCCATTGCGCCTCGGTCTTGCGGGCGGCGATTGCCGCCTCGGACATGTCCGTCCAGCGGTCATCCTCGCCGGGGACGCCGAGGTCGGTCGCGAATTCGGGAGATTCCCGGACTGTGCGGGCCCAATCGATTTGGAAGAGTTTGTGGAGGCGGTCGGGGTCGGAGAGGTGATCGGCGTTGGTGATGAGCTGCTGGTAGGGGGTGAAGGTTTCCGCGGCTGGGGCTGACGTGAGGGATAGAAGGCACAGGGACGTAAGAGCAATGGAGATGGCCCCCGCATGGCTCAGCGAGCCATCGCTACAAAATTTGGCGCTCCGCGCGGGGGTGCGGCGGGCAGGGCGGAAATCAGATTTGGCGGTTTTCATCGTAACTTCGTCAATGATTTGGGATCGAGCGCGTCGCGGATCCCCTCGCCGATCATCGTTGCCAGCATTAGCGTGATGAACAGCGCCGCGACCGCGGACCCCGCGAGCCACGGCGCCTGAAGATTCTGCAATCCTTCGTCGATCAACTCGCCCCAGGATGGGGTTGGTGGCGGCAAGCCGAACCCGAGAAAATCGAGCGCGGTTAGCGACGATATTCCGGCCACGACGCCGAAGGGCAGCAGCGTGATGACCGGGGTCATCGCATTGGGAAGAATCTGCCGGAAGATCACCCGGAAATGACTTGCCCCCAGAGCGCGCGAAGCGAGCACATAGGGTTGCTCCCGCAACTTATAGAACTCTCCGCGCACGTAATAGGAGAGGCTGATCCATTGGAAGAGTGAGAGGACCAACAGCAGGATCCCGAACCCCTGCCCATAGATCGTCCCCAGCAGGATCACGACATACAATCCCGGTAGCGCAGACCATATCTCGATGAGTCGCTGCGCAGTAAGATCGACCCTGCCGCCGGCATAACCCTGGACAGCCCCGATGATGATGCCGGCAATGGTGCTGATGCCGGTGAGCGCCAGTGAAAACACCATCGAAATCCGGAATCCATAGATCAGCCGGGAAAGGATGTCCCGGCCCGAACCGTCTGTCCCCAGCCAATGGTCCCGCGACGGCGGATAGGGAGGATCGCCGGAGAGATCGAGATAGGAATGCTGCGGACCATGAGGAATCAACGGCAGAATCATCCATCCGCCCGCGGCGTGGAAAGCAGGGTCCGTACGCAGCGCCACATAGTCCGCTTCCGTCCTGTACTGTCCGCCAAAGGCGTCCGCCGGGTAGAACTTGACGGAAGGAAAGTAATAATTCCCGTGGTAGAAAAGGATGAGCGGATGATCATTTGCAACCTCCTCGCTAAAGAGCGACACAGTGAAGGCGGTGCTGAGGATGAGAAACGCAAACCATGCGCTCTTGAGGGCGCGAAACCGGCGGAAACGTTCCTTTGCGATATCGGAAAACACAGGTCTAGGCAAGTCGGATGCGGGGATCGAAAACCACGTAGAGCAGATCGGCAAAGAGCCGCCCCAGCATGGTGAGGATGCTGGTCAGGACTATCAAACCGAGGACCACATTATAGTCGCGACCCTGCATCGAGTTATAAAAGAGAAGGCCCATTCCATCGATGTCGAAGACACGCTCCACGAAAAGGGAACCTGCAAACATGATCGTGAATAGATCGGCGCTGCCAGTGGCCAGAGGGATCAAAGCATTGCGAAAAGCGTGCTTCCAGACTGCCCCGCGGAACGAGACCCCCTTCACCAGGGCCGTGCGGACATATTCCTTGTTTAACTCGTCGAGGAGACTGTTCTTCATCAGTTGCGTGAGGAAGGCAAACTCGCCGATCATGTAACAAATCATCGGGAGGCAAAGATGATGCAGAAAATCGACGATCTTTCCCCACGTGGACAGGTATTCGAAGCCATCCGAGACAATGCCGGACATGGGGAAAATATTGAAATAGCTGCCGCCCGCCAGGTAAATGATCAGCAGGATACCCAGAGCATAACTCGGAATGATGTAGCCCGCGAAGACGAGTCCGCTGCTCACGAAATCGAATATGCTGTGATGCTTGACCGCCTTCCACACACCCAAAGGGATTGAAATGGCATAGGAAAGGATAAATGAGGTCAGCCCGAAAAAGAGGGAGATCGGCATCTTGCTGAGGATCACATTCCAGACTGGCATGTGATAGACAAAGGACTCCCCGAGATTGAAACGCAACAGGCGTCCCAGCCAGATAAAATAGCGCTCCCCCATCGGCTTGTCGAAACCGTAGTAAGCCTTGATGTTTTCGATTTCTTCAGGGGGGATCGATTTCAGGCTCGCTCCGTGGGCGCTGGAATAAGCGCGTGTCCTGGAGATGTATTGTTCCACCGGACCACCCGGCACGAACTGGCAGATGAAGAAGCAGACAACAGTGATCCCGAGCATCGTCGGGACCATCAGGAGGAGACGCCGGACGATGTAAGTGGTCATTGCCCGTAATGGACCTCTGCTGGGAGCGCCGGCAGGGTGGCGCCAGTTTTCATGGCGTCGTCGAGCGCGGATGCCTTTGCCGAATCGAACCACCAATAAGCGTAGGCGTCGGTCTCGTCCCCGAATTTCGAGAGCACATACGGCGGCGTCCCGAACCGGTTCCAATACAGCAGGCGCGTGCTGGAGGACTGCCACATCAACACATATGGGGAGAGGGCCACGAGGCGCTCGTCGAGCTGTTTCAGGATCTCATTCCGTTTGCCGAGGTCCATCTCGGTCTTCTGTTCGTCGATCAGCTTGTCCACTTCCGGATCCTTTAAGCCGCAATAGTTCTGCGTGGAAATATCATCCGCCGTCTTCGAGCTCCACATTGCCTCAGGATCGCGCAGCCGGGCGTCGCCCCAGGGGACCCAGATCATGTCAAAGTCATGATTATCCACCCGCTTGGTGTAGGTCGATTCCGAGACGATCTCCACGTTGACGTTGATCCCAACCGCCTTCAAGTCCTCCATATAGATATTCAGGTGGCGCATATCCGAGTTGTCGAAGTGGAGGATGGTGATACTGAACGGCTGCCCATCCTTTGCCAGGATTCCGTCGCTGCCCACCTGCCAGCCGGCTTCCTTGAGGAGCTCCCGGGCTTTGTCCGGGTCATATTTCGTGATTGGGACGTTCGGATTGGTATCGTTTGGGTAAAGCGCGGGGAAATAGGAGTTCAACAGGAAGTAGGAGTTGAACATCAGCTTCTGGTTCATCAACTCCCGGTCCAGCAGGCATGCGAGCGCCTGGCGCACCCGCAAATCCTGAAATATCGGCCGCCTCATGTTCATCGCGAGGCCCTGGAATCCGCGTGGATTCATGTTGGTGATATTCTGCCTCACCACCCAATTCCTCTGCACCTGCGGGAAGTTCGTATCCAGCGCCCAGATTTTTGCGGTATAGATCGCGTATTGGTCAAAACCGCCGGTCTTGAGAAATTCCAGCGCCTTGGTCCGGTCCACCATCGATTTGAAGACGAGGTAATCGAAATTGTATTTGTACTCGTTGTACTTCTTGACCCGGCCCCACCAGTCGCCGCGCCGCTTGAGCTGGATGGACCGGTTGGTTTCCACCTTGTCAATCTGATAGGGACCGCTGACCACACCGAAATCGAAATTGATATCGTTAAAATTCCGGCTCACCCAGGCATGTTTCGGAAACGCATAGAGTCCGCCGGCTATCCAGAAGAGTTTCCAGTGGGGTTCGGTTGCCGTCACCCGGAGCGTATGGTCGTCGATCACTTCCGGCCGCGATAGTTTTTCGAGATCGACACGGAACGGCGATGTCAGGTTCTTCGGATCCATGATGACGTCGTAATAATATTGGACGTCGACCGCGGTTATCGGTGTTCCGTCGCTCCACTTTGCGGCGGGATTCAAGTGAAAGGTGTAGATTTTCTTGTCAGACGAAATGTCCCATGACTGCGCGAGGATGCCGATGGGCCGGTCCTCCGTGGAATGCAGGTCAACCAATGGCTCGTACATTAACCCGGAGACAACCGCCGAGAATGAATTGCTGTCCAGCCAGACGTTGAGCGATTTCGGGAAATCCCCCTGCCATGAGGCGAACGTGCCGCCGAATTTCGCCTCCGGCGACGCGCTAGGGTCCAGATCTCCTGTGGCTTCCACTTGCACCGCCGTATCCTGAACTTTCGGGGCGGCGGGGGCTGGGCTGGGGGCTTCGGTTTTTCCGCAGGCTGCGAGCAACAGGATGGGGAGGAGCCTCAGCAGTTTTTTCATGGGAGCGATGCGGCAATTCTGGCCGGGCGGGTCATGGGGCTATTCATCGGGCGTGCGGTGGATGGAATCCAACACTTTTCGCTGGCCTGATGCAATTGCCATGCCGCGCGGCGCTAGGGCCTGCCAAGGTAATATGGGTGCAATGTACCCATATTACCTTAACAGGCCCTGGGGGCTACTCCTCGCCCCGGGACCGCAGTTCCGCGCTCTTTTCCTTTTTCCGGGCCATCTGGGCGCGGATGGCGTCGCGCAGCTCCGCGGCGCGCTCGTACGCCTCGTTGGCGATGGCGGCTTCCATCTCCTTCTGCATTTTTTCCAGCTTGGTGAGCGGCTGGCGCTCGCGGATTTCCTCCATCCACTCGTCCAGGAATGCGACTTCAGGGCTGCGCTCCACGGCTTCCGGGTTCTCGACCACGTTGAAAAGCTCCACGATTTTCTCCCGGCCGCGCTCGATCTGCCGCAGGGCGCCGGCGAAATCGCCGCGCTCAAGGTCGATGGAGGCCCGGGCCCGGGTGTTCATCATGATGACGTAGGGGCGGAATTGCTCGAGTGAATGCGCGAACTCCTCCGCGCCTCCGTAGCGGTGGACGAAATTGAAAAGATCGATGTTCCGCTGCGTATCGCGGATGACGCCGGGGAAATCGTTCAACTGGAAGAGGGAAATATAGCGGTGGTAATACTGGATGCCCTCCTGCTGGAGCTCGCTGACGTCGTCCGGGGTGAGGAGGTACTTCTCATTGACCGTCTCCTTCTCCTGCGCGAGGGCGGAGTGATAGGTCAGAAGCGACTCGCAGCCGTGCGGGCGCTCGCCATCGGGACGGCCGGTGGTTTCCATCTGGATGAGGCCCAGATCGATCCGCAGTTGAATCTTCTCTTTCCCATCGGTGCCCAGGATTCGGCGGACTTTGATCTGGCCCGGTTCATGCGGCCAGTCACGGAGCAAGTCGTTAAGGTCCAAACTCATTGAATCCAGTATCGAAACGAGTCGGGGCTTTGTCAACGGGGGGCGTTACCACGGATATAGGGAATGGGTGTGGAAGGGCTCGGACATTGCGGGCATCAACGCATGTGCAGGCTTTTTTTACCACGGATTACACGGATATTACGGATTACACGGATGGGAATACCGGGGGCGAAAGCGTGTGCGGATGGTGCGGATTGAATGCGGGACTGGCATCCGTGAAATCCAAAATATCCGTGTAATCCGCGGTTAAGAAAGCCGTTGGCTCTGTTGCGGCGCCCCATGTCGGTGGGCTAATACTTTGGCACAGATGGGTCGATTTCGTCGGCCCAGGCGGTGATGCCGCCCTCGACGTTGTGGAGCTTGCTGAAGCCGGCTTCCTGGAGGAGGCGCACGGCTTTCGCGCTGCGGCCGCCGGACTTGCAATGGATGACGATTTCGTCCGCGCTGTCCAGTTCGCTCATGCGCGAGGGCAATTGGCCCAGCGGGATCAGCTTCGCCTGGTCGAGGTGGCAGATGTCCCACTCGAAGGGTTCGCGCACGTCCACGAGGACGAATTTATCGGTGCTGTCCAGTTTCTGTTTCAATTCACGAACGGTCATGGTCGGTATGGGTGCTTCGGCGGCTTCGGCGGCGGCAGCCTGGGGGATGCCGCAAAATTGGTCGTAATCGATCAGCTCGGTAATGGTCGGGTTTTCGCCGCAGACAGGGCACTTCGGATCGCGGCGCAGCTTGAATTCGCGAAACTTCATCTTGAGCGCGTCAAAATGCACCAGGCGGCCGATGAGGGGCTCGCCGATGCCCATGATCAGCTTGATCGCCTCGATGGCCTGCATCACGCCGATGATCCCCGGCAGAACGCCAAGGACGCCGCCCTCGGCGCAGCTCGGCACCATCCCGGGCGGTGGTGGCTCCGGGAACATGCAACGGTAGCAAGGCCCGCCCAGGTGCGGCGCGAAGACGGTGCATTGGCCGTCGAAACGGAAGATCGAGCCGTAGACATTCGGCTTCTTCATGAAGACGCAGATGTCGTTTGAGAGATAGCGGGTGGGAAAATTGTCCGTGCCATCGATGACGATGTCGTAATCCTTCACGAGGTCTTCCGCATTGGAGCTCACGAAGAGCGTGTCGTGGAGGTCGATCTGGACGTTCGGATTCACCTCCCGGATGCGGTCCCGGGCGGAGTTGAGCTTCTTGCGGCCCACATCCCTGGTCCCGTGGAGGATCTGGCGCTGGAGATTCGAGAAATCGACGACATCCCCATCGACGAGCCCCATGCGGCCGACGCCGGCCGCGGCAAGGTAGAGGGCGATCGGCGAGCCGAGACCCCCTGCCCCGATGCAGAGCACGCTGGCGGCCTTGAGGCGTTTCTGCCCCTCGAGGGTGACCTCCGGCATGATGAGATGCCTGGAGTAGCGGGCGATCTCGTCATTGGAAAACTCGATTTTATCGAGCCGGCTGGGGTCTATGATGCTGGTTGCCATTTTGGGAAAAGGGAGGGGACCGTAGCATGGCGGCCCGGGCTCGGCAAGGGGCGTGGCCGTCAATTTAGCGTCGCCTCCCGGTGCATGCCTCGGGTACTCGTTGCCCAATGCTCAATTACATCTGGCTCGGGCTGATCCTCGCGGCGGTATTGATGGGAGGCGCCTCGGGGCATTTGAAGGAGCTGACGGATGCCACCTTTGACTCGGCAAAGGCCGCCGTAATGACCATCGCGCTGCCGCTGGCCGGCGCGATGGCGCTCTGGTTGGGGATCATGCGGCTGGCGGAGAAATCCGGGCTCGTGCAAGTGCTGGCCCGGGTATTGCGACCGCCGCTGAAGCTGCTCTTTCCCGAGGTCCCGGCGGATCATCCCGCCATGGGGGCGATCGTGATGAATATTGCCGCCAATATGCTCGGCCTTGGCAATGCCGCCACGCCGCTGGGCCTGCGCGCCATGCAACGGCTCGAACGGCTCAACCCCAACCCCGGCACAGCGAGCAATGCCATGTGCACCTTCCTGGCGATCAATACCAGCTCCGTGCAGCTCATCCCGGCGACGGCAGTCGCCATCCTCGCAGGCGCGGGCTCGACCAATCCGACGGCCATTATCGGCACCGCGCTTGCCGCCACCACCTGCGCGGCGATGGCTGGAATCGTCGCCGTCAAGTCTCTCCAGCGCCTTCCGTTCTTCGCCATCAAGGATTCCGGTACTGGCGCGTCCTCGACCGCCCCGGCCGCGGCCGATGAGGAGGTCTCCCCTGCCCCGCCGCCGATGCGCTGGTGGGGGATGGTATTGCTCGGTGTTCTGGTGATTTGTTTTCTGGATTGGTTCCTCCTCGCGGTAGTGGATCCGCAGAACTCCCTTCATCTCCCGGCATGGCTGGGCGCAGCGATGCAGCCAGAGAGGCCGGGCGAAAGCGCCTGGGTCCGGGCGATCTCAGCGGCTTCCAATCTCGCAATCCCCTTCTTTATCTCCTTCTTCGCCCTCTATGCTTTTGCCCGGGGGGTGAAGGTGTATGAGGAATTCGTGGAGGGAGCGAAGGAGGGTTTCAATGTCGCAGTGAGAATCATTCCTTATCTTGTGGCCATTCTTGTGGCAGTGGGGATGTTCCGCGCGGCGGGCGGCATCGAGTTGGTGGCGCAATGGCTCGGGCCCGTCTTGAACAAGATCGGATTCCCGGCGGATCTCCTGCCGATCGTCATCGTCCGCCCGCTAAGCGGCGGGGCGACAACCGGCCTCTTTGCGGAGCTGGTAAAGGCGCACGGGCCGGACAGCTTTATCGCGCGCACCGCCGGCACCATCCTCGGCAGTACGGAGACGACGTTTTACGTGCTGGCGGTTTATTTCGGCTCCGTCGGCATTAAGAAGACACGCCATGCGGTGCTGGCCGGATTGACTGCGGATTTGACCGGGGTGGTGGTTTCCTTCCTCATTTGTAAGGCGGTTTTTGGGGCGGGGTGATACCGGGGGCGACGGGAGATGGCGGAGACAGGCCGTCCCCCCGCATGGGCCACCGGCCCATCGCTACAGTATTTGCGCGACGCGCCAGGCGGGTTTACGCGGGATGGTCCGAAGGGTGGATGGATGAAAAAAAGAAAGGCGGCGCGGAGGATATCCGCGCCGCCATTCTGCTCACACAAAGAAAGTGGGCCTCGTGAATCCCGAGGCACTCATCCCATCAATAGTAATAAGGAGACCAGAAGGAAACCGGGGCGACGTCCGAGAGGGCATTGAAAGCGGGGGTCGGAAGGTGGATGACCGTATCGACGGTGAAGGGGCCATAGCTGTCGCCGAAGATATCGGCGCCGGTATTGTAAAGGACAGTGCCGGTCTTGAGATAGGCTCTAAGGTCGGTGAAGTTCGGATTCATACCGCTGGTCTTATTGTTCTCAATGGCGTACTCGTCGTTGGCACTGTCGAGCTGGCGGAGGTCTTCCATGATCTTCGTTGCCTGGGAGCGCTTGCGGGCGCGCAGGAAGTTCGGCACCGCGATGGAGGCGAGCAACGCGATGATCGCGACGACGATCATGATTTCCACGAGCGTGAAGCCGCGGCGAGTATATTGTTTAAGAGGATGATTCATAAAGGGTTGGGATGATTCAGCCTTCTTATTAGCAGATGCCAATCCGGGTCCTCATCCCGGCGCCAGTCAATATTTGTAGCGGAATTCGCTACAAAGAGTCCGAAACTACGCGGGGTTATCTTTCACCCATTCCATCGCTCGCCGCTGGAGCTCATTGCCATTCTTGAGGCCCAGCTTCTCCTTGATGCGCGCCCGATAGGTATCGATGGTCGTAATCCCGAGATGCAGGGCAGAGGCGATGTCGCGGGCGGTTTCGCCGCGGCCAATACGCTGGAAGACGTCGAGCTCCCGATCGGTCAGGGCGCTAATATCGCCGGCTTCCTTTTTCCCGATCGCAAACCGGCCGAGCATCTGAGCGGTCATCTGGCGGCTGAGATAAACCTCCCCATTAAGGACCTGCTCGATGGCCGCCATGACCTCCGAGGAGGCCTCATATTTCGTAATGTACCCGCGCGCGCCGGCGCGCAGGACCCGCTCCGCATAGATCGCCTCATCGTGCATGGAGAGGACGAGGACCGGCAGGTTGATATTGCGGGCCTTGAGGTCCTTCAGGAAATCCAAGCCGTTGGAGCCGCGGAGGGTGATATCGACGATGGCGATGTTCGGTTGGGTGGCTTCCGCGCAAGCCAGGGCGTCATTGACGTTATCGGCCTCGCCGCAGACGCACATGTCGCCCCGCTTGGCGATGATGGAGGCGAGACGCTCCCGGAACATGGGATGATCTTCCACAAGCATGACCTTGATGATGGATGGCACGGTTTCAGTTTGCATGGATCGAGTCGGGATTGATGCGATTGTTGAGAGGGGTGGTGCAGCGGACCAGAGTGCCGCCGCCGGGAGCGGGGGTGATCTCGAGGGAGCCATCCAGCACGCCGGCGCGGTAACGCATGCTGCGGAGGCCCATGCCAGAGCCGGGGCTTTGGTCGGGGCCGATGCCAGAGCCATTGTCCTGGATGCTCAGGATGACCTGGGCCTTGTGGATGGCCAGCGTGACAGTCACCTTCGTGGCCTGACCGTGGCGCACCGCGTTGGAGATCGCCTCCTGGGCGATCCGGTAAAGATGGATGGCCATGTCCCGGTGGCTGATCAGCACCTCGCCATCCGGCTCAAACGTGCAATCGATTCCATGCAGCCGCCGCGTATTGTCGGCCAGCTCGTCAAGCGCGGAGGCAAGGCCTGCCTCGTCCATGTGAACCGGCGCGATGCCGCGCGCGATGTTCCTGGCCTGAACGATGGCATCCTTGAGCATCTCGTGCAGCTCCGCGGCGGTCTCGGCCTCGGGATGATAGCTCTCCGAAAGATCGTCCCGCAAAGAGCCGGTCACACACGTCAGTCCCGCGAGATATTGGCAGAGGCCATCGTGCAAATCCGCCCCAATGCGCTGCTGCTCGCGCTCGCTCGCCCCCACGATGTCGCGCTCCAGCTCGCGCAGCCTGCGCATATCCGCCAGCCATGCCTCCATGCTGTCGCGCCGGCTCTTGATCGCCGTACCGCCCACCGCGACGAAACTGAAGAACACCAGGCGCACGCCGGTTTCCCAAATCTGCACCCAGCTCGCAAAGTACGGGTGCCCCGCCTTCCAGTCCGCCCACCACCAGACGATCGCGCTGACGAGCACGATGAGCACCGTGCAATTGAAGTCCAGGAACCAGACCGCGAAGAGAATCGGGCCGGCGTAAAAGAGGAAAAAGCTGATCTCGTATCCGGTAATATAATCGAAGAAGCCAACGAGCAGCACAGCGACCAGGGCCAGGGCCATGAGCGAGCTCTTCGATTGAGACCGGCAATATTCGGGAAATGACATCGCGGTAGGGCAACGTCCTATGTTAGCAAGATCGAGGCCAGCCCCTGATGGGGGCACTACTGGCAGTACCTTGAGACCGGCCCGAGCGCGGCGGTTTCAAATATGAGAATGAGGCTCTGCAAAAATAATGCCAAAAAATGTCTGAAACGTTTGACATCCATTATGGAAATTCTAATCTTCCGCCCATCAGCCGGCTGGCTTTCGAGCCAAAACGGTGCAAAACTGCAAGGAACTCCCATTCATGAAAGATAAGAGCAAAGCGGTACTTTGGATTTGTTTTACGGCGCTGGTGGCGTCGGGTTTGAAGTACGTCCCGCCTTATCTGCTGGAGCAGCGCCGCATTGACATGGAAGAGCGGATGCTCGACCTGCGCGAGGATGCCTTCCTGCACCAGAAGCCGACGCCCACCGTCTCCGTGCCCGAAGAGGTGCACGCCAATCGCTCGCAGCTACTCTGAGCCGGACACGTTCTCGACCTTGACGTTGGTCTGAAACGGCGACCAGTAATCCGGGCTGGCCACGCTGGAGAGCTTGTCCACCGCATGCGGCGGGACCATGGGCCGGGTCCCAATAATGAATGGCCCGTAGCTGTCGCCAAAGACATCGTGCCCGCTGCGGCGATAGGCGTCCGTTCCCGGGTCGAGATATTTGCGAAGGTCGTCGTAGCCGACCGAAACCCCGGCCGCCTTGCCATTGTCCAGGGCGTAATGCTCGATGGCTGCGTTGATCGTCACGAGGTCGTCCCGTACCCGCTTCGCCTTCGACTCGTTCCACTCCTGGACGAAGTGGGGCACGATGATGATGAGCATGAGCGCGATGATGATCATGACCACGGCCGTCTCGATGATGGTAAAACCGCGGCGTGTGGAGGAAAGGCGGGACAATTGCGGCATGGAGCGGCTGGGAGAGGGGAAATAGTACGGGAAAAAGGGGCCCATTAAGGGACCGCAGTCATCTATGGCGGGCAACCGCGCGCGGTGCAAGCCGCTTTCCCCGTGTCAGCCCTTGAGCCCGTCGCCATCGCCGTCGCACGGGTCGTGCATCGTCTTCCGGATCTCCCGGAGCAGCTTGCGCTTGGTCTCCGGGTGCGGGGGATGGGGGCGCAGCGACAGGGCAAAGACGGAGTTGAGCTGCCGGAACTCGGCGATCAATTCCTCCGCCCGTTCGCCAAATTCCGCCCTTGCTTCGCGGAACGCCTCCTCCTCGTCATCCTCAAGCGCCCCCACGACATAAAGCCGGGCCAGGTTCTCAAACTCCTCAAAATTCATTTGGGGCGACTGGATTTCAAATAAAGCGGCGTGGCCGCCGGGGGGATGGTTATCCACAAACCTTTATTCGTTTCAACGGTGATTTCAGGGGTGTGCATCTTTGCAAAAATCAAAATAGCCATATCCGTGCCGTATGCCTGGTTGCGCCAATTTCCGCGTTTCCTGTTGCCGCTGGGGGCGCTTTTGATGCAAAAGACCGGTCCCCGGTTTTCCGCCGGGTATGTGCCATGTTAAACAAGAAATTTCCCCGGCTGCTGCCGGAACCGATCGGCAAATCCATGCGGGTGGCCGAATTGATCGACACGACCTTCAAGGCCTACAACGGCGGCCGGCTGGCGGAAGCCTGCCGGCTGCTGACCCAGAAAATGCTGCCGAACAATGGCTGCGTCGGCATGACCCTCACCGGCGCGCTCACCCCTGCCGGCCTGGGCAGGGCGGCTGTGGTGCCGTTGATGAAGGCCGGCTTCGTCGACTGGATCGTCTCCACGGGGGCGAATCTCTATCACGACCTCCATTACGGCCTGGGGATGGCGCTCTATGCCGGCTCCCCGTTCCTCAATGACGTGGACCTGCGCCACGATGGCGTGATCCGGATTTACGATATCCTGTTCGATTACGCGGTGCTGCTGGATACCGACGCCTTTGTGCGCCAGGCCATCCAGGGGCCGGAATTCCAGAAGACGATGGGGACCGATGAGTTCCACTACCTGCTCGGGCGCTATGTGCATGAGCGGGAGAAGAAGCTCGGCATCAAGGAAACGAGCGTGCTGAGCGCGGCATACCAATACGGGGTGCCGATCTTCACGAGTTCGCCGGGCGACTCCTCCATCGGGATGAATGTCGCGGCGATGGCGTTGCGCGATTCGAAACTGCAATTCGACGTGAACCGCGATGTCAATCAAACCGCCGCGATCGTGTACGATGCGAAATCGGCGGGATTGAACAGCAGCGTCTTCATCCTCGGCGGCGGATCGCCGAAGAATTTCATCCTCCAGACCGAGCCGCAAATCCAGGAGGTGATGGGGATCGAGGAGCGCGGGCACGATTACTTCCTGCAATGCACGGATGCCCGGCCGGACACCGGCGGCCTCTCCGGCGCGACGCCCGCCGAAGCGGTGAGCTGGGGGAAGATCGATCCGGACAATCTGCCCGACTGCGTTGTGTGTTATACGGACTCCACCATTGCCCTGCCGCTCATCACTGCCTATGCGCTGAGCAAACACGCGGTGCGCCCGCGCAAGCGGCTCTACGAGAAGCGGGATGCGATGCTGGCGGCCTTGCGCGAGCAGTATCTCAAGAAGGGCACCGTCGCGAAGATCGAGCACCGCACAGATCTTCAGAAAAAAGCCCGGCCGCGCACGGGCCGTACAGCCGGGACCGCCTCGCGCAAATAAGCCATGACGATCCTCAAGCCGCGCGATCCCAATTATAAGGCGGTGATCGCTTCGCTCAATCGTAGCGCGGAGCCCGACCCGCGGGTGAGCGAGACTGTCGCCAAAATCATCGCGGATATTCGCAAACGCGGCGATGCTGCGCTGATCGAGTTTACCGAGAAATTCGGCGGACCGAAGCTGACCGCGAAACAGCTCAAGGTGAGCGCCGCGGAATTCAAGGAGGCTGAAAAGAAGGTGGACGCGCGGACGCGGGCGGCGGTGATTGTGTCGCACACGAATGTACGGGAATTCGCGGAGAAGAGCCTGCGCAAGAGCTGGAGCGGGAAGAACCGGCAGGGCGGCAAAGTGGGCGAGCGTTTCGATCCCTTTCAACGGGTTGGCATTTACGTGCCGGGCGGGACTGCGCCGCTGGTATCGACCGCGATGATGACCTGCACGCTGGCGGCTGCGGCAGGTGTGCCGGAGATTGTAGTCACGACGCCGGCGGATAAAAACGGTGTGGTGAATCCCGCATTGCTGCACGCGCTGCGGGTGGCGGGCGCGACGGAAGTTTACAAGGTGGGCGGTGCGCAGGCGGTTGCGGCGATGGCCTACGGCACGGAGAGCGTGGCCCACGTGCTCAAGATATTCGGTCCCGGCAATGCCTATGTGGTGGAGGCGAAACGCCAGTGTTTCGGGCGCGTCGCCATCGATCTGCTGCCGGGCCCGAGCGAGATTCTCGTCATCGCGGACGACACGGCGAATGCGGACTGGATCGCTTCCGATCTGCTCGCGCAGGCGGAGCATGGGCATGGCAGCGGGGTGCTCTTCGTCACCGATTCCGTGCGCAAGCTCGCGGAGGTGGCCACGGCCTTTGAGACGCAGCTCGCGAAATTATCCCGGCAGGAGCACCTGCGCGAAGTGGCCGAGCTGACGACGCATCTGATCCTCGTGAAGAAGCTCTCCGAAGCGGTGACCATTGCCAACAACTACGCCCCTGAGCATCTCACGATTGTCACCGCGGACGACGAGAAGCTGGCTGCGCAAATCCGCACCGCGGGCGCGATCTTCCTCGGCGGATACTCGCCGGTGGTCGCAGGCGATTTTGTCGCCGGTCCGAGCCATGAGCTACCGACCGGCGGCGCGGGAAAATCGTTCCCGGGGTTGACCGTGGACCAATTTCAAAGGCGCACCAGCATTGTGCGGCTGGACCGCAAATCGCTGAAGGCGTTGCTGCCGTCCATCGAGACATTCAGCGAGATCGAGGGGCTGGATGCCCACGGCCGCAGCGCGGCGATCCGCTTCGAATGAAACTGGGGATCATCGGCTGCGGGAAGATCAGCAATGCCTACCTGGAGTGCGCGGCGCTGTTTCCCGCGCTGGAGATCGTGCATTGCGCGGATTTGATTCCCGAGCGGGCGTTGACGCAGGCCCGGGCCTTCGGGGTGCCGCGCGCCGGTTCGGTCGAGGGATTGCTCAATGATCCGGACGTGGAATTGGTGATCAACCTCACCATCCCCGCCGCGCACACGCAGACCAACCGGGCGATCCTGAACGCCGGGAAGCATGTCTTCTGCGAAAAGCCCTTCGCGCTCAATCGCACCGATGCCGCCGATCTGCTGGAACTGGCTCGCGCCAAAAATCTCCGCCTCGGCAGCGCGCCGGACACTTTTCTGGGAGAGGCTCACCAGACCTGCAGGAAGCTGATCGACGCGGGCGAAATTGGCGAGGTCGTGGCGGCGACGGCGTTCATGGCCAGCCACGGACCCGAGCGATGGCACCCTGCCCCGGAGTTTCTCTACCAGCCGGGCGGCGGACCGATGTTCGACATGGGGCCGTATTACCTGACGGCATTGGTGAACATGCTAGGGCCGATCGCCCGGGTGAGCGGATTCGCGAAAACCGGTTTCAAGGAGCGCGTTGTCGCGGCCGGCCCGGCAGCCGGGACGCGATTCGCGGTCACCACCCCCAGCCATCTCGCGGGAACCGTGGAGTTCGCCGGGGGCGCGGTCGCCACGGTGATCATGAGCTTTGATATCTGGGCGCATCATTTGCCGTTGCTGGAAATCCACGGCACCGAGGGCTCCCTCAGTGTCCCCGATCCCAACACCACTTACGGCACACCGATGATCTACAAGCCCGGGACCAATACCTGGGAGGATGTCCCCCTGTCGCACCCATCGATTTATGGCGATCAATATGGCCGAGGCGCAGGCGTGGCCGAAATGGCGGAAGCCATCCGCGCCGGCCGCCCCCACCGGGCCAGCGGCGCCCTCGCGCTGCACGTGGTCGATGCGATGCAGGCCTTCATGGAGGCTGCCGAACTGGGGCGAACGGTGGAGCTGACCACCCGCTGCCAGCGGCCTGAGCCGGTGTAGTTGGCCAGCTTTAACCACGGATATCCTGGAGGATTGCTGGTTTGAACGGACATTGGGAGCCTCTACCCATGTTCCTGGTTTATTTAACCACGGATTTGAACGGATGACGCGGATTACACGGATGGGGAGGATGTGAATCTGGTGGGAAAGTTCGCAATGACGCTTTCCAGAATCCCATTCCAGTATCCGTGTAATCCGCGTCATCCGTTCAAATCCGTGGTAAATCTTCGCGGAAGAGCCGCATGGCGTGCCATCGGTTGAGGCCAAGATCGGCAAAAAACATCCCGCGGTGGCATAATGCTTTCTCTATGGGCGGGGCCGGCGGGCCTCGGGCGGCCGGTTGATGCAGCACAAGATTCCCAATTTTTGAAAAACCTCTATCCTTCGATCCCATGACCGTACCCGACCTCCCCTTTGAAGTGCATGAGTTTGACCGGCTTCTCGATAAGCCCAATAGCGATCCCACCGGATTCTCGGGCTTCTTCAACAGCGGCGAGATCTGGGTCTCGCGGGTGCCGGCCCGGCTCGATGTCATGGGTGGCATCGCCGATTACTCCGGCTCAAATGTCTGTGAGGCGGTCCTTGGACGCGGCATGCTGGTGGCCCTCCAGCCCCGGACGGATCGGACCCTGCGCATTCGCACCCTGCAGGTCGGCAAGCGCAATCTGCCGGTCGAAACGCGGATCCCGCTGGATTACTTCACCTCCGGCGACGCGCTGGGGAGTTACACCGAGGTCCGCAGCATGTGCCAGTCGAATCCGTTGGTCTCCTGGGCGGCTTACATCGGGGGAAGTATTTTTACTCTTCTTAAGGAAGAATCAGTTAAACTCCCTTATGGATTTAGTCTTCTGCTACTGAGTGCTGTGCCGATGAATGTCGGCATCGGCTCTTCCGCGGCCGTGGAGATCGGCACGATCACCTGCCTCAATGCCTACCTCGGCGCGGCCCTGGATGCCGCGCGGATTGCCCGGCTCGCGCAGATGGCTGAGAATCATGTCGTCGGGGCGCCGTGCGGTATTATGGATCAGATCGCCATTACGAGCGGCCGGAGCGGGAAAATGACCCATATCCTCTGCCGGCCCGGCACGGTGCTGGGCGAGGTGGAGATTCCGGAGGGCACGGGTTTCGTCGGCATCAACTCCATGGTTCGCCATTCCGTCGGCGCGAATCCCTACAGCGACACCCGAATCGGAGCATTCATCGGCAAAAAGATCATCAACGACATGCGGGCAAAGGCTGCCCGAGCCCCCCTCTCCTACCTGACTGAGCTTTCGGTCGCCGAGTTGATGGAGCAGTATCTCCCGCAACTTCCGGAGAGCATCATCGGATCGGAGTTCCTTGCGGAGCACAAGACGCATGACGACCCGGTCACGACAATCCAGCCCGACGCCACCTATCGCATTGCCGGCCCCACGCGGCATCCGGTCGAGGAGAACGAGCGCGTCCAGAAGTTCATGGAATCGCTCGAGGCTGCGAAAGATGGCGACGAGAAGATGCTCGAGGCCGCTGGAGAGCAGATGTACGCCGCGCACGAGAGCTACCGCAACAACTGCCAGCTCTCCGTGGACGAGGTCGATTTCCTGGTTGAGGCCGTCCGCAAACGCGGCCCGAAACGCGGGCTCTACGGCGCAAAGATCACCGGTGGCGGCACCGGCGGCACGGTGGCTGTCTTTGGCAAATTGTCCGCGCTGAAGGAGGAAATCCCGCAGATCGCTGTGGAGTACTCCCGCCGCGTCGGAGCAATTCCCGATCTCTTCGAGGGCACCTCGCCCGGGGCGATGGAATTCGGGGCGCGCCGGTACAACTTCAGCTCGCGTGGCTGGCGCGGCGTGCAGGTATAATTGAAGGGATGAGCGCAGTCCGCAAAGCAGTGGTCCCCGCGGCCGGTCTCGGCACGCGGCATTTCCCCGCCTCGCACGCGGTCAAGAAAGAGCTTTTTCCCGTGGTCGGCCCGGATGGCATTGCGCGGGCGTTGATCCATTACCATCTGCTGGAATTGGTGCAGGCCGGGATCGAGGAGATTTGCATCATCGTCCAGCCGGGCGACGACCGGCCGATCCGCGATTACCTCCAGGGCCCCGGCGACGCGTACCTGAAGCGCCTCGCGAAGTACCCGGCCCTGCTGGCCGAGGCGCACCAGATGCGCGAACTCGCCAGCCGCGTCACCTTCGCCATCCAGCATGAGCAGGAGGGATTCGGCCACGCCGTCTATCAGACAAAGGCCTTCGCCAATGGCGGGATGTTCCTGCTTTGCCTCGGCGATCATCTCTTCCGCGGCCGCCCGGTCTCGCCCTCGCGCGAGCTTGCCGGGATGGCCGAAATCTCCGGCGGCAGGAGCGTGTCCGCCGTCAATCGGATCGGCCCCGACGATCTGAAAGGCTACGGCACCATCGCCGGCAAGCGCCGGGGGGATCAGCCGCGCCTCATCGACGTCTCATTGATCATTGAGAAGCCTGCCATCCCGGTTGCCCGGGAGAAGTTGCGGGTCGATGGCCTCGGCGACGACGAATTTCTCGGCTGGTTCGGCATGCATCTGCTCGCCCCATCCATTTATGAGGTGCTCGAGGAAATGATTCGAGACAATGTCCGCGACGGGGGAGAATTCCAGCTTACGCGCGCCCAGGAAATCCAGCGGCAGCGCGAAGGCTACCTCGCCCTGGAGATGGAACAGGCCGAGCGATTTGACTTCGGCATCCCGGATGACTTTGTGCGGAGCATCCAGGGATTTCGATGGGGGAGTTGAGCGGTTATTTTAGATAGTCGCGTTTCAATTTTTCCATATCCTCGCGCCATGAAGAAGTCCCCCATGGCGGCGGCGCGGAAGGCCGTGAAGCAATTTGTGACCGGAAATCCGCTGACCGGGCAATTGTACAAGCGCCGGTATGAGCGGCACCTCAGCCGGATGCTCATCGAGCATGGCATCCCGTGCGAGGTCCATCCCACCGGGCGGTATGATTGCTACGCGGTGCGCAAGGGAGACCGCGTCATCATTGTGAGTATGAAGGATGCCGTGCTCGGGAACATGATCGCGGACCGGTTCGACATCGTCTTCGCGACGAGGCCAAGCGAGGAAAATGGGCTGCAGGTCGTCGATTATTCCAAGCCGAAGGTGCATGCCTTCACCAACGGGCTTGAGTTTGAGTTTCCATCGCTGCCTGAGAACTTCTCGGCGGTTGACGAACAGGTTGCGCGGTACAAGCCGAAGGCCGGGGACATCGTCTTTGACTGCGGGGCCAATGTGGGGGTCTCGTGCTATCACTTCTCGAAAATGGTCGGGCCATCCGGGCGGGTGATCTCCTTTGAGCCGGATCAAACCAGCGTCGCCTATCTGAGGAGGAATGTCGCCCGGCATCAGTTGGAAAACGTCACCGTGGTTGAGGCGGCGATCGGAGGGGCGGATGGAACTGCGAATTTTCTTGCGGAAGGAACGGTAAGCTCCGGGATGGCTCATGTGCTTGGCAGGAAATCGGCGGGAGACGTGATCGAAGTTCCGGTCATCTCGCTGGCAACGGCATTCAGCAAGTACGGCACACCGAATCTCTGCAAGATCGACATCGAGGGCGCGGAGATCGAGGCGCTGCAACCGGCCGCGGAGCATATCGCGAAGCTGGATATCAACTTCGTCGTGGACACCGATCACTGGGTCGACGGCAAGCCGACTACGGAACGGGTGGAGGCGGCCTTCAGGCGCGCCGGATATCGGACGGAGACCGTCGGTGGGATGATCCCGGTGACGTATGCGTGGAAAGGGTGACGGGGCTCTTGCTAAGCGCCGTCTCTGATATTCTTCTTCCGCGCCTCAAGCATCTCGTCGTGCAGGGCTTCATCCATGCCTTCCTGGATTAGCTCCTCGGCGACGGTGCTCTCGTCCTGGCCGCTGAAATTCTCGGCCTGCGTTTCGCGGCCACCGAGGACATCGCCAGAGCCGGGCTCGAACGGGAGAGCCTTTTCCTTCATCTCCTCGTCATCGGGAATGGGCTCCTGCATCAGTTCGAGCTTTGCCTGCCGGAAGTCTTCTTCCGTGTAATCGCTCGCGGCGCGGCCTGAGATGATGGCCAGCTCGCGGGCGCGTTTTTCGATGATGTCCGGGGATGGGACCCCCACCCCTTCATCATGGATGAGGATGTGGGCTTTCTGCTCGGGAGAGCGTGATTCGCGCATATAAATGGGAATCGATTGGAGGAGCCGCGCCGGGCGGGTAACTCTTGTGTGGCCCGGCGGGGATAAATGACTTTCCAGTATGGTATTGGAAGAATAACCTCCCAGTATCAGTTTCTTCGTCAAGCCCCTCTGGCTGTACGAGAACGCCCTCCCATGAATCGACTTCTCTCTCTGCTCTTGCTGGCACTCATCGGCATGGCGGCCACGGTGGCATCCGCCCAGACGCCGCGCCCGCTCCTTTACTATACCTTTAACGAGACGGGCACCACCGCGGTGGGTTCTGGAACCATCCCGGTGGCGATGGCTCTTCTCAATGCGAGCGGGACGGGGGCGGATCTGCATTCGGCTCCCGGATTCGGAGTCTCCGGACTGGCTGACGACCGCGCCTTTGATAATACCGCCTCCACCGGGATGGGGAGTGCCGGCATCGGCGGAGTGGCGCTGGTGCCGCCCAATTCGCTACCATCGATGAGCTCTTTTACCTTTGAGACGTGGGTCTACGTGAATACAGAGCTCAATAACTCTGCCAGGATTCTCGATGACACCGTAACCAATCTCGAGTGCGGGTCGGGCGGAGTGCTTCGTTTCTATGTCAACTCCACCAGCACCTTCGTAAGTTCCGCGGCCGCATACAGCCTGACAGGGCAATGGATGTTCATCGCCGTGACTTATGACGGCACAAAATCGAGCAACAACGTCGTTTTTTATATCGGCACCAAAACCCAGGCGGTCACGCAGGTGGGGACCGTTGAAACCCTGCCCCAGGGAACTGTGACGCCGGGAGGAAACGATGTGGGATTTGGCAACGCCCGCAGCTTTACCAACACGAGGCCGGTGGATGGGTACATGGATGACATTCGCCTGTTCGCCGGGGCGACGGACAGCTCGGGTGTGCTCACCCAGGCGCAGTTGGAGACATTGCGGGAACAGGATGTCCAAAATGCATCGGTGCCGCTGAGTCCCTTGATCTCAAGTACGCTGAGCGCCACAGGGACGGGCAACTTTGGATTTAGCTATCAGATTGCCGGCAGCGATTCGCCGACCAGATTCAGCGAGAGCGGCTTGCCGCCTGAACTCGGGTTAAGCGTGAATCAATCCACCGGGATCATCTCAGGCACCCCAACGGAAACCGGGACATTTCAGGCAACCATTAGCGCAATCAACCTGGGTGGTACTGGCTCCTCGACGCTGACGCTGGTGGTGGTGCCACCGCCGATACCGTCGATTTCCAGCAGCTTGAGCGCATCCGCCACGAATGGCCTCCCGTTCGAATACCAGATCCAGGCCCAGAACAATCCGACCGGTTTCAGCGCGAGCGGACTCCCGTCGGGGCTCAGTTGCGATCCATCCCTTGGGATGATCTCGGGAACACCGTCTGAAAGCGGGACTTTTGACGCAACCATCAGCGCCGTAAACCTCGGCGGGTCCGACGCGGAGACACTGGCTTTCAACGTGGTCAATCCGCCCGCGCCGGAGATATCGAGCACGTTGAGCGCGACCGGCACCAACGGCACGGCTTTTAGCTACCAGATCACGGCAAACGATTACCCGGCCAGCTTCACGGCCAGCGGCCTCCCGAATGGATTGCAGCCCGATGATTCCACCGGGCTGATCTCGGGAACGCCGATGCAAACCGGGACCTTTGACGCAACCATCAGCGCCCTTAATGCCGGCGGGACGGATAACGAAATCCTTGTGCTTACCATATTGCCGCCACCGCCGGTGATCACGAGCGGATTGGCCGTGACCGGTAGCAACGGCGCGGCGTTCAGTTATCAGATTGAGGCCAGCAATTTACCCGCGAGTTTCAGCGCCAGCGGTCTACCGCCAGGGCTGACTGTGGATCCGTCACTTGGCGTGATCTCCGGCACATTGGCCGCGGGCGGGATATTCCCCATCGCCATCACGGCGACCAATCCCGGGGGGACTGGCTCGGCGAGCTTGATCCTGACAGTGCAGACCAAATTTACGAACCTCCAGGGTTCTTATGCGGGGCTTGGCGCGATCGGCGGGACGAATGACGCCCTGTTTACGGTCACCATCCTGCCCAACGGCGTTTTTACGGGCAAGCTGGAGACCGCTGCCGCGGTTTATCCCGTGAACGGGACCTTTGCGCCGAACGGGGCGTTCGATCGGGTCATCGATGCTGGTTCCGTGGATGCGGTGCTCTCCGTGGACGCGGTGGTGCCGGGAGTCAGTGGCACGATCTCCGTTGCCGCGCCGGGTGGTTTCGTGGCGTACGCAGTTCAAAGCAGTGCGCTCGGCAAGTTCAGCGTGCATGCGCCTCCCGGGGCTCTCGCGGGCGCCTACACAGCAGTGGTTCCTGCCCTGACCGGCACCGATCCCACGCTGCCACACGCGCCGGGCTACGCCACGATATCGGTCACCGATACCGGCGTCGTGACCATGGGTGGCAAGCTGGGCGACGGCACGCCATTCAACGTACGCGCACAACTCGGCGCTGATGGGAAAACGTGGACGCTCTTTGACCCGCTCTATGCCGGCAGACACCCTGGGACGATTGCCGGGACCATGACTTTTGGAACCTCGGCGACCAGCGATTGCGCAGGCACGCTGGATTGGGTGAAGCCGGCGCAAACCAGCGGCCATTATTACGCCGATGGATTCGCTCTCAGCGCCGATATGATGGCGGCGAAGTATTCCCCTCCGCCGCTGGCGCCCGGCGCGGCCTCGATCACCGTGAGTGGTGCGAATCTTTCAACCCCTGCGGGCTTCACGGACGGGCTGACGATCTCGACCCGGCAAGTGGTATCGGTGACGAGCCCCGATACCGGCTCGGTAACCGTTAAATTGACACTGAGCACAGGCGCCTTTTCCGGGACATTCCGGAATTCCGGCCTTACTGGCGTCACGTCATTCGGTGGGGTGATCTACCAGATGCCCTCAGCGGCAGGGTTCGGGTCATTCCTCGGCACGAACCAGAGTGGGACGGTCAGCCTTACCCAGTGATACGCCGGGGCTGCCATCAGGCAAACTTCGGGGCGATGTGGGAGGCGACGTAATCCTCCACCGCCGCCTGCCATGTGCGTGGCGCGGCGCCGGTGAGACCGGCTAATTTTTCTGAGGAAAGAACTGTATAAACCGGCCTGCGGGCCACGAATGCCTTCATCCCGGCCATCGGCAGCGACTTGACGGTCGTTGTCTTCACCGGCACGCCGGCCTTCGCGGCGCATTGCAGGGCGAACTCCCCATACTCGCGCCATGTGCAGGAGCCGGAGTTGCTCGCGTGCAGGATGCCGGCGGTGCGGATGTCGCTAAGGAATGGATGCAGCATCGCGGCGAGATCGACTGTATAGGTCGGCGCGGACCATTTGTCGCCGATGGCCTCCGCGACATCGGAATCGAGTGCGCGCTTGAGGATGCCATCTACGAAGCTTGGCCTGTCCGGGCCGAAGACCCATGAAACCCGCACGGCGAGGTGCGCGTCGGATGCCTCCAGCAGCGCGGTCTCGCCGCGCAGCTTCGACTCGCCGTACACGCTGATGGCGCGGGCCGGGTCGGTCTCCACGTAGGGCCGGTCGATCTCCCCATCGAAGACGTAATCCGTGCTGATGTGGACGCAACGCGCATGCTTGCGCGCGCAGAGCGCGCCAATCTCCCCGACGGCGCCGGCATTGATCCGCATTGCCTCCGGCTCGTTCGTCTCGCAGTAATCGACATTTGTTAGAGCCGCGCAATTGACCAGGGCATCGAAGCTCAGGGGGTTCAGCGCATGATCGATGGCCCCAGGCTTCGCGAGGTCGATGTCCGCCCTTGCAAACGGCAGTACCTCATCCTTCGCGGACCAATTTCGCGCAAGGGCGGCGCCTAGACGCCCGCCCGCTCCCAAAATAACGATTTTCATGGTATGAGTTTTTCCCACCATTCGCGGTTGGCTGCATACCAATCGATGGTGGCGGGGAGCGCCTCCTCGATCCGGCGCAGCGGTTTCCAGCCGAGTTCGGTCCGGAGCTTGGTGGAATCGATGGCGTAACGCCGGTCGTGTCCCATGCGGTCGGTGACCGATTCGATCAAATCTTCCGGCTTGCCAAGGTAGGCGAGGATGCGACGGACCAGGTCGATATTGGTCATCTCGCAGTCTGCACCGACGTTGTAAACCTCGCCTGGCCTGCCATTGAGCAGCACTGCCACGATCGCGGCGCAATGATCGTCCACATGGATCCAGTCCCGCACATTCAAGCCATCGCCATAGACCGGCAGCTTGCGGTCCCGCATGGCGTTAGTCGCCATCAACGGGATCAGCTTCTCGGGGTATTGATAGGGTCCGTAATTGTTCGAGCATCGGGTCACGACCACTTCTTCCCCGTAGGTCTTGTGGAAAGCGAGCGCCAGTTGATCCGCGCCCGCCTTGCTGGCGGAGTAGGGTGACGTGGGCGCGACGGGCGACTCCTCGGTGAAGCGGCCCTCGGGGCCGAGCGAGCCGTAGACTTCGTCCGTCGAGATTTGCACGAAACGCCGCACCCCATGGCGCCGCGCGGTGTCCAGCAGCACGCTGGTGCCGACGACGTTGGTGTGGACGAAATTCTGCGGCGAATTGATGCTGCGATCCACATGGGACTCGGCAGCAAAATTGATCACGGCAAAATAATGGTGCTTCCGCATCAGCTCATCCATCAGGTCGGCATTCGCGACATCGGCATGGAAAAACTCATAACGCTCGCCGTATTGAGTCGCGAGACCGGCCACGTTCGCGATATTGCCGGCGTAGGTGAGGGCGTCGACGTTCGTGACGAATTCGGGGTCGTAATGTTCCAGAATGTAGCGGATGAAGTTACTGCCGATAAATCCGCAGCCTCCGGTGACGAGCAATCGCATTGGCGGGGTTTTAGGGAAATGGGGATTCGATGGAAAGTAGGAAAACGCCGGACCTATCCCTGAGTTTTCATCGCGCGGTAGCGAAGGATGCGTCCCACCCTGCGGCGCACGGTGAACGCGTCCATCAGCATTCGAAGGCTGTCGCGGACGATGTGGACCTTCGATTCCGGGGAATTCAGCCAGCGGACCGGCAATTCCCCGACACGGTATTCCAGCGCCTGGGCCAGCAGGATGACCTCCACGTCGAAGGCGAAGCCGTCGATGGTCTGAAGCTGGAAAATCTCCTGGGCGGCAGCGCGCCGGAACGCCTTAAAGCCGCACTGGGTGTCACGGAATGGAATGAGCGAGAGCGTGCGCAGGATGCGGTTGAACGTCTTGCCCATCGTCTGCCGCAGGAGGCTCTGGCGGCGCTCGATGCGGCTATCCGCGTGCTGCCGGCTGCCGAGGAGCACTTGCACGAGGGGATTCGCCGCAAAATAGGCGAGGAACGCGTCGATCTCCTCAAGCGGCACGCTCAGGTCAGCGTCCATATAAAAGACAATCTGCCCCCTCGCCTCCCGCATGCCGGAGCGGACGGCGTACCCCTTGCCGCGCTGGACACGATTGTCGATCACGCGAAAATTGGCTTGTTCTACCACTGTCTCCCTCGCTAACTCCAACGTCCCATCCGTGCCGTGCTCGACGACGATCAACACCTCATACGATCCTTCCCTCCCCCCGGCCGCGCAGTAGCGGGAGAGCTCCGCAAGCGAGTGCGGCAGACGCAGGGCTTCGTTGTAGGCCGGGATGACGATGGATACTTGTGGGTCTGGAATCCCCGACATTCCGCAGGATACTTTAGAAAATGGAATTGAAGGCCAAGATAAAAGCACACTGGCTGGAGGCGCTCATCCTGCTGGCGGCCGCGGCTGCGCGGCTGGTGTTGCTCTCGATGAAGCCGCCTCATTTTGACGAGGGTGTCAACGGCTGGTTTGTGGACCAGATGACCCATACCGGATTCTATCATTATGACCCGACCAATTATCATGGGCCGTTTCATTTCTACGTCCTCTTCCTGGCGCAGACGCTCTTTGGCCGGCATATATGGGCGCTGCGGCTGCCGCTGGCGCTGATCAGCCTGGCGTCGGTCGGGTTGATGCTCCGATTTGACCGGTTCATCGGGCGCAATGCCGCGCGCTGGGGCGCCGCGGCGATGGCAATGTCGCCCGGATCGGTCTTTTATGCGCGCTATGCGATCCATGAGGATTGGCTCGTCTTCTCCTTGATGCTGCTGGCGTGGGGGCTGATGGGCATCTGGCAGTCCGGCGACAAGAAATACCTTTGGGCCGCATGGATCGGTGTGACAGGGGCGGTGCTGACGAAGGAGACTTACGTGATCCATTTCGCCGCAGTGGCGCTGACTGTGCCGTGCGTGGCGATCCTGGGGTTGCTGGCCGACGGCGAGGAATATACAGGACTTCCGCCACAAAAGTGGACGCAACTGGACATGGGGCTGGGGGCGATCATGTTCATGAGCGCCGTTCTGTTTTTTTACTCCGGCGGCGGAATGGACCTCGCCGGGCTCCAGGGATTGTACACGACCTTCAACGCGTGGTTTCACACGGGACAAAATGGAAATGGGCATGAAAAACCGTGGTTCTACTGGATCAAACTCTTCGGCCGTTATGAATGGCCGTCGTGCATCGGATTGCTTGCGGCGCTGCCGCTGGTCCTGCCGCGTTCGCCGCGCTGGGTCTGGACGCTGCTGGGCTCGTTGATCGTGGCGTGGCTGGGATGGTGCGAGGTGATCAAGGTGGCGGCTGCGCATGGACACTGGCTCTGGCGCACTTGGGGAGAGGCGGATACGAAGACGGCGCTTTTCACGCAGTGGCTGACGTGGCCGTACCTGCTGGCGTGCGGGGCGGTGCTCTTTGCGGTGGTATGCGCCGTGCCGCGCGCACCGCGATATGTGCGCGCGCTGGCGGTCTACGGTATCGGAACGCTCGTGGCTTACAGCATCATCCATTACAAGACGCCGTGGTGCATCGTCTCGCTCACGTGGCCGTTTATGTTGTTGTTTGGGTACGGCGTCGATTGCGCGGTGCGCAAGTTCCATGAAGATGCGGAGGTGGCGGCCGGGGCGGTGGTGTACGGCAGCTTCTGCTTCATGACGTTCCTGAATTTCTATCACTACACGGATGCCCATGAGCCATACGTCTATGTCCAGACCTTCCCCGCGGTGAATGACGTCATAAACCCCATCTACACGCTGGTGGGACGCAATCCTGGCAATTATCAAATGTCCGGGCACATCCTGATGGATAGTTATCATCCACTGCCGTGGCTGCTGGGGGATTTTCCGAATATTGGTTATTACGACGATAACACAACGCCGCAGAAGATGGACGCGGATTTCCTGATGATCGACGAGTCGAGATCGGAAGATGTCGAGAGCCAGTTGCGCGAGCCGTATTACACGGAGGTGCTGACACTGCGGGACGCGCAGGCGCCATCGAAGGTGTACTTCAACGCGAAGAAATTCGCCGGGATTTTCCCGGGAAGGACGCCGGAATTTGAACCGGATCCGAATGCCTCGCCCTCGCCCGCGCCATGAAGCTTGTCACGTCGTTGCTTCTCGCGGTCTGCCTTTCCACGGTATGCGCAACGGTGCCGCTTGCGATGACCGGCAGCGGGCTCAGCCCGGTGGTCGCGTGGCTCGCGCTGTTGGCCGGTATCGCGGGCGCGGTCGTCTACTGCGTGACGAGCCGGAAGAGCGAGCCGCTCAAGATGGGCATGGGGGAATGGCTGGCCACGGGATTGTTTGCCCTCTTCGCGCTCCGGGCATTCTGCTGGCTGGTCTTCATTGATGACGATAGCATCAATGTCCTCTCGCCGAATAACCTCGGCGATCTGCCGCTGCATCTCACGTATATCCGTTACTTTGCGCGCGGCGCGAAGTTCTGGCCGCAGAATCCGATCTACAGCGGCGTACCGCTTCACTATCCGGCGGGCATCGATATTTTCAACGCGATGCTTCACCTCATCGGGTGCGACGATTTTCGGGCACTCATCTGGGTGGGGTTGATCGGCTCGGCAGTGACCTGCTACGCGTTGCTGCGCTGGGGCGGGTGGTTCGCGGTGATTGGGTTTCTTTGCAACGGCGGGATCGTTGGCTGGAAGTATTTCCACCACTTCGCCTTCCACATCCAGGATTACCAGGCGGACGTGGATTGGAAGAGCATCCCGCTCTCGATGTTCGTCACGCAACGCGGGTTGCTCTACGCAATCCCGGCCGGAGTGCTGCTGCTGGCCGTATGGCGACAGCAATGGTTCCGCAAGGAGGAGGAGCCGGAGCCGACCTTGAAGATGCCGGTCTGGGTGCAGGTGCTGCTTTACGGGACCATGCCGCTCTTTCACCTGCATACATTTCTCTTTCTCTCCGCGCTGCTGGCCTGCTGGCTCGTGCTCGGCTGCGGCAGGCGGATGACGCTGGAGACACTGGATTTGATCCTCTGGTCGGTGCTCCCGGCGACGGTGTGCGTCTCGCTGGTCACCGGGCTGTTCCAGCATGGGCAGAGCGCCGCGAGCGTGGTGCACATCGAGGCGGGGTGGATGCAGGGGAAGGAGCCGTTTTTCCGCTATTGGTTTACGAATTTTGGAGTCCTGCCGATTCTTGCGGCCGCGCTGCTGGTGTGGGCGGCGCGGCGTTTTGGCAACAAGCCGGAGTCGCAGGCGGCTTTGGCCTTTGCCGGGCCGAGTATTATTGTGTTTCTCACGGCGTGCTTCGTGATGTTCGCCCCGTGGGCATGGGACAACACGAAAATCATGATCTGGTCCTACCTTGCGATTCTCCCCTTCCTCCACGAGATGCTGCTGGCGGAGACGGGCGCGTGGGGGATTGCGCTACGGGTTCCGAATTATCTCCTGCTGTTTTTCTCCGGCTTCATTTCTTTGCTGGGCGGACTGGATGGGAGCCATACCGGATATGAAATCGTGAAACGCTCCGATCTGGACCCGGTCGAGTTTGCGGTGAGCCGCTTCCCGCCGGATGTCACCTTCGCGGGCTGGCCCACTTACAATCATCCCCTGCTGCTCTCCGGCTGCAAGATGGTGGAGGGATACGCGGGGCACCTCTTTAGCCACGGGATCGCTTACGAGGCGCGGGACGAGGAGCTTACCAGGATGATGATGGGCGCTCCCGATTGGCGCGACATCGCGCGGCAGCTCAATGTGCGTTACCTGTTCTGGGGGCCAATGGAGGAGACCAATTACGATGGGTCCACACAGCCGTGGAAAAATCTCCCCGTGGCTGCCGCCGGAGACTGGGGCACGATCTACGACATTGGCGTCGCGCCCACGGTCACACCGCATTCAGAATTACAACCCCCTCCGCCACCAGTTCCCCTTCCACCCGGGCAGTGACGGCGAATTGCAAGAGCGCGCCCATAGCGCCGCTGCCGGCCGCCGTGAATTCCACCACGCTCCCCGGCAGGACCGGGCGAAGGAACTTCATCTGCCGGATCGCCGAAAGATGATAAACCTTCCCCGGCTCGCCCGCCGCAATGCCTGCGGTCTGCGCGGCAGCCTCGGTCAGGATCACGCCGGGGACCAGCGGATTGCCGGGGAAATGGCCGCGGAAGAATGGCTCCGCGCCGGTGAAGTGTTTGGTACAAACAGCCAGACGGCCGGGCTCGAGGGTGACGACCTGATCGATGAAGACAAATGGCTCGCGATGCGGCAGGCCGCACTCGATGGGGTCCAGGGGCTCCATCTCCCGGTCAATTGTCCGTGACGAAATAGGCGAACTTCCACGACCCGCCCACATTGGATATGCCGGCGCGCCAGCCGTGGAAATTGGGGTCGGTCACAAACTGAACCGGCGACACGAGGTAATCGCCATTGGTGGCGAAATGCTGGTTGAGCGTCGCCTGCAGTTGCGGCCAGATATTCGCCTGATCCCAATACTGGAATACCCCGTCGCCCTCGCGCGGCGGATTGAGGCTGTAGCCGAAATTCTCGGTCATCATCGAGGCCAGGGTTTCGAGGTCATGCTGGGCGACCGCCTGCCGCAGCCGGCTGACGAAGGCCAGGAAGTCCGGGTCACCGCCGTCGTCGATCATATCCGCCTCGAGCGCCTGCATCCTCTCCTTCTGTTTGGCGGCAGCCTCCTTCTTTTGCGGGTTGGCGCATGAAGCCAGGCCACACACCAACACCAGGCATAGCAGGACGCGCAAGATCATGCGCATGGGTAATTGATCCACAGGAGGGATGGGAAGGAAAAAAGGGGTGGACCGGGGTTAGCGCCTGCCTGAGAGGGCACGGCTCAGCGTCAGTTCATCCGCGGATTCCAGGCCGCCGCCGGCGGGGAGGCCCTGGGCGATGCGCGTGACGGTGACCGGCTTCTCGCGGAGGAGATCGCGGAGGTAATTAGCGGTCGCCTCGCCCTCGACGTCGGCGCCGAGCGCCAGGATGATTTCGCGGGGTTCCTCGGTGTCGATTCGGGTCAGCAGCTCCGCGATGCGCAATTGCTCCGGCCCGACGTGATCGAGCGGTGCGATCCGGCCGCCCAGGGCGTGATAGCGGCCCTTGTAAACGCCGGTCCGCTCCAGGGGCAGGATATCGGTCGCGTGTTCCACCACGCAGAGCATCTCGCCGTTGCGGGTGGGATCCGCGCAAATCTCACATACCGGGCCGGTGGCGAAGAAACCGCATCGCTCGCACGGCTGGACGCCCTCGGCGGCGGCCTGGATGGCGGCGGCGATCTCAGCCGGGCGGGCATCTTTCGATTGATTCATCCAGAGCGCGATTCGCTCCGCGCTCCGCGGTCCAACGCCCGGCATCCGGCGCAATTGCGCGACCAGCTCGCCGATCGGCGCGGGATACTCCACGCGTTTCATTGCATTACAGCCCGGTCCCCGACCACTCCAGCGACGGCAGCCCTTCTTTCAATTGCTCGGTGCGGCGGATGTAAAACTCGAGTGGGGCATCGATTCCATCCGCCGGGAGGGCGGCTCGGAAGTGCTGGAGCGCTTCGTCCCACAATTGCTCGCGGTAATAAATGATTCCCTTCCAGAAAAGATCGCGCCGGTTGAGGGCGTCATCCGGCAGGGTATTGCGAAGGCCGAGGAGCTCGTAGACTTCCTCCCGGCTCCGCTCATCGCGGGTACGCACCAGTTCCATCGGGCGCACCTCCACGGCCTGTGCGGCCAGCTCCATGGTGTGGGAGCCGGTCAGGATGCGGGAGCCGTAGATGGTATTGGCGGCGCAGAGGCGGCGGGCAAAATCGACCGGCTCGCCGGCGACGCTGAAGGTGCCGAGGCGGCTGGAGCCATAGGCCGCGCAGACCATCTCGCCGGAGTTCACGCCGATCCGGAAATCGAGCGCCTGGTTCCAGCGCTCCATGCACTCGACATTCACGCCGTCGAGCTCGCTGGCCAGCTCCAACGCGGCCTCGCAGGCGCGTTCCGCATGGTTTTCATCCTCCAGCGGCGCGCCAAAGATCACGCGCAGCGTCTCGCCCGCGCAATCGTCGAGATAACCGCCGCGCTCCACCAGAAAATCCGCGCCGCGCCGCAGCAGCAGATTGGTCGCCGCCACGAAGTGCTCCGTGGAGAGCTGTTCCATGAGCTCGTCGTGATTGAAAATCTCGCACACCACCACCGAAGCGGTGCGCATCTCCCCGGCGAAGCGCAGCGGCTGATTGGAATCGAGCAATTTATTGAAAGTCGTCCGGGAGATGCGGTCGCCGAAAACCTCGTCCAGGATGCGCTTGCGCTGCCCGGTCGGCGTCCGTGAGTAAAAGATGCCTCCGGCAAATGCCACCAACAGCGCGGCGATGGGAGCGAACGGCGAAAAGTAGACCTCGTACAGGTTGAGCACCACCGTGAGGCCGATGATCTCCAGGAGCGCCGCGGCTGCTATGAGGACCTTCATCGTCGTGCGGTTGAGATCGATGGTCGTCCATGCGATCCCCGCCGCCAGCAGCAGGACAGCGGCGTATTGCGCCAGGGAGCGGCCGTCGGGCGACGGAATCCCCTGCCCCAGGAAAACGCCCAGCCAGCCGTCCATCCCGCGAAACGCACCTGTCCCGAGCAGGATCAACGCGAGCACTGCCGCCGCCGCCGCGAGGAGGAGTGTTGCTTTAACGTAACGCACGGTTTTTTCGGAAAAGAAGGTCTCGGGTTTGGAACTTAGCGCATTGCCGCAGGCATGGCGATGGGTATCGCCTCACCTTGCGGGCGAAGCCCGGCATAAATCAATAGATTTGGTGCCACCGGTTCATTTTGAAGCGGCTTGGACCCCCGGGGCAGTTTCAAAAAATTTTTCACCTTAATTTGGCTTAATTTACCTTAACTCCCCGGGGTGGGTGGCTCAACTTCCACGGGATTTGTACCGGGCTGGCCGTTGCCGGGACGGGTCTTGCGAGGCAGGCGAGCCATCTTTCCTTTGCGCGTCATCCATACAAGCCTTGCAGAAGACTCCTTGCTTCTCCTAGAGATTTTTTTGGCTCACTCAAAAAAGTGGTGTGGCATGAGGGGATGGGCCGGCTGGCGATGCCGGGCTGGCGATTCTGGCGGATTGCAGCCCAGCGGGAGGCTGTCCAAGATGCCGGGCTCGCATGGTCATCCACGAAATCACTCCCCAGCCCGCGCCGGAGCTGCAGCGGATGATCAGGGAGTTTGAGGCCACCTTCCTGTCCCCGCTGGGAGACGGGCGCTTTTTCAGGATCGATTACGGCGAGGACCGGACGGCGTTCATCCGTACGCTGGGAGTTGGGAAATGTTTTGCCGCCGAGAAGGATGGCAGGATCGTGGGTTTGGTGGAGATCGCGATTGTGAAACTACGGTATCCCGATGGCTCCGAGCGGCCCGCCCAATACATCGCCGATCTCAAGCTGCGGCCCGAGGCGCGGGGGACGCTCGTCATGGGGCGCCTGGTGCAACAGGGTATTGCGTGGGGTTTTACGCACACGAAAATCGGCTTTACCATGGCGCTCGATGTTACGCCCATCAAGCCAACTGCTTACACGGGACGGGCGGGGATCGCGGCGCTGTCCGAAGTGGGGAAGACGATGGTCGTGCGCCTGCCGGTCACTCCCGCGGGATTGAGCCGGGATGACGAGCGCTTCCTTGTGAGCGGCGAGGAGGGAGAAACGGCGCACACGCGGCTGACGCTGGGGCGCTACACCGTCAGTGGCGGGGATCCGGAGGCTCGTTCGAGTGTGCCTCCGGCGTGGCTGGTCCATCCGAATGGCCGGGCGTGCGCGCGCTTTGAGGACCGGCGGAATGTGCGGCGCCTGATCACGGACGATGGCAGCGAATTGAAGCCGGCGTATCTCTGCTGCTTCGCGTTTGATGACGCCCACGCGGCCGTGGATCTCGTCATCGCCGCGCTGCACCGCGCGGATGCGCTGGGATACCGCGCGCTGCGTTTGTGCGTGCCGCCGGGGGATCTGTCCGCGCTGCAATGCCTGCTCGGCCCCGGGGTCATAGCGGGCGTGCCGGGCGCGGTTTACGCCGTGGAGGGATTGCCCCCTGCGGAGTGGAATATCAACGCAGCCGAGGTTTGAGAAACGGCGCACGCTTGTGTGATGTCTCCCAGGTTTCTTATAGAATCTCTTCCACCCCTGCCGGGGCGTGTTGGATCGGAGCCGGATTCCGGGGGCTTTCGCCCCCGGCTAATTTCGGGCAGGCCCTCCGGGCCAAATCATGCAAGGACTTTGAGTGCGGATTAATCTTTCGGGAGGGGAGACTAGGTGAAACTACCGTAGTAGTTGTCCACCTTGCCATTTCCCAGATTTCCGGTGACGTACTTTGTATTCATCTCGACGGTACCGGTTGAACCGGATGCGTGCTCCACGCCGGCGCCGATCTTATAAAACTGCTCACATTGATTGCCAGTGATCACGACTGCGGGGGTCTGGATGACACCGCTCGCCGACGTACCGATGTAAATGCCGCCACCGTCATCGCCGGAGAAATTGCCGACGACCGATCCGCTCGAGATGATGAAGTTGCCGGTGCTTCCGATATAAAGCCCGCCGCCATTCCCCAGGGCGGTATTGTTCGCAATTTTGACGCCCGAGAGGACGTTGTGGGCACCGCTGGATTTTAACTGGAGTCCGCCGCCCAGCCCGCCGGCAAAGTTGGAGGCAAAGGTGGTGCCAGAGATGGAGACCTTCCCAGACCCCTCGATGTAAGCGCCGCCGCCATTCTCCACAGTGCGATTGCCGGAAAAGCTGCTGCCGGTGATTTTTGTAGTGCCGGAGTTGGAGCCTAAATAGAGGCCGCCTCCGCTCGACGCCGCATGATTTCCGCCAATCATCGTGCCTGTAAGAGTGAGGTTGACACCCGAGGTACCGACGAAAATACCGCCTCCGTTGCCAGAACTTACATTATTGAGGATCGAGCTACCCTGGATTGAAACCGACATGGCGCCTTTGTTAACGTAAATACCTGCACCACTGGTGGAGGTATTGCCGCTGAAATGACTGCCCGTGATGGTCACTGATCCCGGGCCCGATAGATACAGGCCACCCCCGGTGCCTCCGGATGAATTATTTAAGAAGCTGCTGCCCGAAACCACGAGGGAATCCGCTGCGGAACTGCTTACGAAGGCGCCACCGACTCCCGCACCGGAACCAGAGGAGGTGTTTTCGGAGACGACTGTATTCGTGATTACGGTCTTTGTGGGAAGGTTGCCCTCATTGTTTATCCCAAGCGCACCGGCACTTAATTCTGTGTTGCCGGAAATAATGGAATTGGTAATGACGATGTTCCCGGTGCCGTTGGTTGGGATATCCAGGTACGCGCCACCCTCGGCGGCCTTTGAAGTATTGCCGATAATCTTGCTGCCGGTAATCTGGATGCCGCCTGCGGCGGTCACATCAAGCCCGCCACCGTAATTATTGGTAGCGTTATTGCTGAGCACAAGCGAATTGGTCATTACGAATGCGCCGGAAGTTTTATCATAGATGGCGCCGCCATTTTCCGCGGAAGATCCGGAAATGATGCAGTTATTGATTGCCAAAGGGCCATTGCTGTAGATTGCCCCGCCATTGCCCGTGGAGGTGCTGCCATTGACCAGCGTGAGGCCGCTGATTGAAAGCTTCGAAGTGCCATCGTTCACCGTGAAGATTTGGGCAGGCGCGGAAAAGACAAATGGCTCGATCACGATCTTCCCGCCGCCGGGGCCGACGATGGTCAGGTTCTCATTGGTAACCGACAGCGCTCCGCCGGACAGTTCAAGCGTCCCGTGAAGGGTGGGCGAGAAGACGATGGTTGTCGACCCGTGCCCGATGGCATCCTGGATCGCCTCGCGGAGCGACAACTGGTGCAGGGTGAACGATGTCGGATCCGTCAAAACATTGACCACCAATGTCGCGGGCGCGATACGTGATTCGAGAGGTTCCACCTGCGCTGGGATGAGCTTGAGATTCATGGTATTTGGGGCCTTGGATGAGCGGTTGTTTAATGGTGGGGAGAATTTTTACCGAAGGGCAAAAACTGGACATGTGCATTGCAGCCGGAACGGGCCGGAAAGTAAATGGCATTCCCTAACTGCGGAGCAATTCCTTAGGCACTTCCTCGAGTGCCTCGTCGGGCAGTACGAATGAGGAGTCGAGGGTCTCGCCGGGCTCGTTGATCAAGTCGGGAAAGCGGATGCCGGGCAGGACCGTCACGGCGAAGATTTCCTGTACGATCCCTTCGAAACGCAGGAAGGCAACGGTTGCGCCGTTTCGTATATCCACGACGTACACGCCGCAGGTGCGCTCGCTCTCGCTCAGTGCTTCGACGAGCGGGATGCCGCTGAAGACGGCGCTCTCGCGCACTTGCGAGAGGCCGATGAAGGCGAAAGGGCCGTAAAAATCGAGACCGCGCGTGAAGCCGGGGAGTTTCGTAATAATCTCCGTTTTGCCCGTTTTCAAATCGGCGGTGGAGAGAGTGCCATGGCCGGATTCCAGCACCCAGACGTGGCCGGCGTGGAAACGGGGCGAGTGCGGCATCGAGAGGCCTGCGACCACAGTCTCGCCGGTGTCGATATCAAGGACACGGCCGCCGTCGCGTTTGTTTTCCCGCCAGCCGCCTGGGGTGTCCGTCGCGCCGAGACAGGTTACCAGCTTGATGCGGCCATCGGCGATGGCCATGCCATTGAGATGGCAGCGGTCTTCCGGCGCGAGCGCGCTGACGAACTTTGGCCGCCAGCGGGGGACGAAACTGCTGTCGGAATCGAAGGTGCAGAGGCAGGAGAAGCGCGTATTGACGGCCCAGATCTCGCGCCCGATGAAGCCCATCTCGTGGATGCGGATATCGCCGCTGTGATGAACGCTGCGCGGGAGGAAGGCGGCGTCGCAGGTCTCCTTGGGCTCCAGCTTTGGCGCGACGTCTGTCTGGTTGTGGAATTCCCATACCTCGCTCTTCGCTCCGATTGCCAGGCGGCCGGTCGTGGCTTGATAGACGACGCCCATGGGGCTGTAGAAATTCCGGAAATGGGTATTCAAGGCATCGCCCTGGGCGCGGACGACGATCAGCTTGCCGGCCTGATAGGTGGAAACCAGGAGCGAAATGCCGAGCTCCCGCAACAGAGCCGGGAATGTATTGGTGTGGCTGCTGGTGAATGATGCCTCAGTTACCGCGGGGTCCGGCCCCGTGGCGGGCGGGTCGGCGACAGCCGGCTCGGCAGAAGCCGGCGGGGGGGCTGGTTCATTCTCCATTGCGCCATTCATTCCCCGGGGGGCGGGGTGGATGCAAGCTTGGGGTGTGGGGGATTATTAGCGGGGGCGATGGTGGAGATGAATTGCGGCTTCACCCCCGCGTGGCTCGGCGATGCATCGCTACAAAATTGGTCAGGCGGGAGTTTCGGGCGGGGTGTGGCGCTCGGCGCGGTATCGCTTTACCAGCCACTCGCTCAGGTAACGGTCGGGGTTTGCGACGGCTTCCTCGGTGAGGATCAGCGGCTCGGTGGTGCCCTCGGCGAGTTTCAGGCCGAACTCGTAATCCTTGAACACCTCCGTGCACAGGTCGCGCATGTGGATATTTTCCGCGGTGGCCCGCTCCACCAGCCTTGCCAGGGCGCCGCCGGTGAGCTCCACCTTGACGCCATGCTTGCTGGAGAGGCGCTGGGCAAACTCGCGCGCGACGGCTCCCAGCTCCTCGGCGATGGCTCGCTGGCCCTGCTCCAGCAATTCCGCCAGGCGCTTCTCGGGATTCGCGATCAACGCCTCGTCCACGGTGAAGCGGTTGATGCCGGAGCCGGGGAGCTCGTACTTGAAGGAGCGCAGCAAGCGCTCGCACACGGTTAGGAGCCCGCGCGCGCCGGTCTTCTCCTCGGCCGCCAGCTCGGCGATGCGCCTGAGGCCGGCTTCGTCGAAGAAGACCTCGATGCCATATGCGCGAAAAGCCCGCTCGTATTGCCGGACGATGCTCCCCTCGGAGCGCTGCAAAATCTCGAACAAATCCCCGACACTCAGCTCCCGGCAGACGACGCGCACCGGCAGCCGTCCGATGAATTCCGGCTCCAGCCCAAACTCGACAAAGTCCGCGGTGGTGACGTGCTGAAGCATCTCGCCATCCTTGCTGTCATGAGCCGGCGCGGCAAAGCCGATGGTGCTCTGCCGGATGCGATGCTCGATAACGGTGCGGATTTTTTCGAACGCGCCGGATACGATGAAAAGGATGTGGCGGGTATTGATGGTCTGGCGTTTCGGCTTGCCGCCGGTGCGCTGGAATTCCATGGCGGCCTGCAATTGTCCCTGGATGTCATTGGCGGCGCGCAACGGCACCTCGGTCTCCTCCATGAGTTTCAGCAGCGCGGTCTGGACGCCGCGGCCGCTGACGTCGCGGCCCATGGTGGTGGAGCTGGAGGCGATCTTATCCACCTCGTCGATGTAAACGATGCCGTATTGCGCGAGGTCCACGTCGCCATCGGCGCGATGGACGAGCTCGCGCACGAGATCCTCGACATCGCCGCCGACGTAGCCGGTCTCGCTGAATTTTGTCGCGTCGGCTTTGACGAAGGGGACGCCGACGAGATCGGCGATGTGCTTGACGAGGTATGTCTTCCCGACGCCGGTGGGGCCCAGGAGGATCACGTTCTGCTTGGTGTACTCGGTCTCGCGGGCCTTCTTTTCGTCCTCGGCTTCGAGCTTCCGCATGAAATTGACGTTGTTGTAATGGTCGCACACGGCGATCGCCAGCACGCGCTTGGCGTCATCCTGGCGGATCACGTACCGATCCAGGTGGCCCTTGATGTCGCGTGGCAGATGGCGGAACTCGAATACCTCGTCATTTTTGCCCGCGGCATCGCCGGAGATGCCGGCCTCGTCGGGAACGGGGCCGGTTTGGGTAGAGACGCTCACGTGATTGCCAAACTGGGACTTCATGAACTCCGAGAGCTTTTGTTGCAACTCCTCGGGACTGGGAAAATTCGGTTCACTCATCAAATTCCACGATAGCACCATGCGCATCCATGTAAACGGGGGGAAAATGGCGCGCGTTGGGGGGTGGCGGACCTCATGCTGCTTCCGCCCCTTCAGGGCGGTACCCATTGGGACGCGAACCCAGGGCAGTGCTCGTTCCTCGCACAGCCCTGGGCTTCCATGCTGCACGCCGATGGCGTGCTTGTAAATCGGGCCAAACTCCAGTGCATGCCGTTGGCGTGCTGACTAGAGCATTTTCTAGTTAATCTGAGGCATATTGTGCATGACGAAGGAAGTTTAGGCATTCGGACGCTGAGAAGCAGTTAAGGGCTTGGGCGATGGCGTCAATGAGTTGCTCGTAAGTTCTGGCGGCA
>Ga0302319_10001623_pt1 | contig 50088 bp, 37 predicted proteins | sample Bog_T0_2_FD_203319 | JGI IMG/M metagenome (GOLD analysis project Ga0302319, IMG submission 203319) | Peat permafrost microbial communities from Stordalen Mire near Abisko, Sweden - Bog_T0_2 | ecosystem: Environmental > Terrestrial > Soil > Wetlands > Peat | place: Sweden: Abisko, Stordalen Mire... | reverse complement strand
CAGCGGCGGACACGGACATGCAGGTGAACAGCAAACTGGCAATGCACCGCAACAGCATAAAAGCTCCCCCATTTCCGAAGTCGTTTCCACGACTTGCCGAGACCCCGATGCGGAGCGGAGTTTGAGGAGAAGCTCCAATGTGATTGCTCCGATGGCCTCGATGCTAGGCTTGACATCCCGGCGTGTCAACGGAGAGGGCGAGTTCGGTGCATCAAATTGTGGCTGCGTTCAAGACTGGGAGCGCCTTGACAGGCGGATTGTGTTTTTGAAAACATCCAATCGAGGTTGCAGGTCTCGATTCCCCGCCTCCTCGGGCCTGCGAGTGAGAACGAATGACGGCTTGCGAGTTGCCACATGCGGCCCTTGCCGTGGCATGGCGACCTGGATTGAGCCGATTGTTTTTGAGAGAACCTCGCGCGTAGATTGCCGCTTCAACGGAGGAACAGTGTTCACCGATTTCCGCGCTCTGCCCCGGGGAAAGTTCAAACCACTCGCGCTCTTCACGCTGTGTGCTGGTTTTGCGCTTTCGCTTGGACTGCTGGCGATGCAGTTGCGGACATCCGGCCTGCATGGGCTGCTTGCTCCGGTCTATGCAGCACAGGATGCTCCTCGGACACTTTCGCCGATCTCGTTTGATTATCCCGAAGACGGTTCCATCTTTCCGCCGGGGATTACTCCGCCCATGTTTATCTGGCGCGATGCGGCGGGGACATCGTGGAGCATCGACATTACCTTCGCGGGCGGCGCGGCGCCGATTCACGCGACATCGAAGGGCGAGCGCATGCACATTGGCGCGATTGACCCGGACACGGTGGCCGATTCCAATTCGCCACCGAAGCTGACTTTGCAGCAGGCCGCGAGCTGGACATGGACTCCGGACGCGGCGACCTGGGCGGCGATTCAAGGGCACTCCGTGGATCAGCCTGCGACGGTTGTGATTACGGGCTATCGCGATGGCGGAGTTGCGTTCTCGCGGTCGCAAATTCAGATGACCACTTCGCGCGATCCGGTGAGCGCGCCCATCTTTTATCGGGATGTTCCGCTGATGCCTTCGGCGGGTGTGAATGGCGTGGTTTCTCCGCTGGCGCCAACGGCGATTCACCTGATTCATTGGCGGCTGCGCGACATTACCAAGCCGGAGAGCCACACGGTGCTGAAAGATATGCCCACGTGCGCCAACTGCCACTCGTTCTCGGCAGATGGAAAGACGTTTGGGATGGACATCGACGGACCGGCCAACGATAAGGGGCTGTACGCGGTGGTTCCGGTGCAGAAGCACATGACCATCCAGAGCAAGGACATGGTGCATTGGAATCCCACGGGCGATATCGGCAAGACGCGGGTGGGATTCATGTCGCAGGTTTCGCCGGATGGGCGCTATGTGCTGAGCACGTTTGCAGGGCCGTCGCTGAAGCTGCTGGAAAGCTACTACGTGACGAACTTCATGGATTACCGGTTCCTCCAGGTGTTTTTCCCGACGCGCGGTGTGCTGGCCTGGTATGACCGCAGCACCGGCCAGCGGACTCCACTGCCCGGAGCGGACGATCCAAAGTATGTGCAGACGGATGGCGTGTGGAGTCCCGACGGGAAATACATTGTGTTTGCGCGGGCTGAAGCACGCGACCCGCGACCGCCTGGGCAGGGGAAGGCGACACACGCGCTGGATGCGAACGAGACGCAGATTCAATATGACCTGTATCGCGTGCCATTCAACGATGGCAAAGGCGGCGTGGCGGAGCCGATTGTGGGCGCATCGCACAACGGGATGAGCAACAACTTCCCGAAGATCTCGCCGGACGGGCGCTGGCTGGTATTTGTGCAGTGCAAGAACGGGCAGTTGATGCGGCCTGACAGCCAGTTGTATATCCTTCCCGTGGAAGGCGGGACGCCGAGGCGCATGCGGGCCAATACGCGGCTGATGAATTCGTGGCACAGCTTCTCGCCCAATGGGTACTGGCTGGTGTTTTCATCGAAGGCGCGCTCGCCGTACACGCAGATGTATCTGACGCATATTGACGCGGACGGGAACGACAGCCCGGCTATTTTGATTGACAACGCGACGGCAGCCAATCGCGCGGTAAACATTCCGGAGTTCGTGAACATTCCTGCCGATGGAATTGATGATATCCAGGTGCATGTGGCCGATGAGCCGGCGATTGACGCCGTTCCGAAAGCAGCCAATGGAAGCAAGTAGGACGTGCTTCGGTAGGACGTGCCGGCAATGATTGGAAGCCGTTTCTCGCTTCGTTCGTCGCGCTGGGCTCTGATGCTTGGCAGCCTGCTGTTTGCAGGCTTGCCGATGATGAGGGGTCAGGCGGCTTGTACGCCACCGGATGAAATGAAGGCGCGATTCCAGGGCAAGCCGGATGCTGCGGCGTACACCGATCTTGGCGTGTGGTTTGCGGACCAAAAGAATTACGCATGCGCTACAGATGCCTTTGCAACATCGTTGCAGTTGGATCCCAATCAAAAGGACCTGGCGCACGTGGCTTTTATGCTTGGGGTCAGCCTCTACTTTCAAGGCGACGCAAAGGAAGCGATTCCGGCATTGCAGGAAGCTGAACAGCTCGGCTACAAGGACAACAAGCTGCATATCATTCTGGCGACGGCTTTGGACGGTGAGCACTCCACGAAAGAAGCCGAGGATGAGTGGCGAGCGGCGCTGGATGTGGACCCGGAGCTTTCGACGGCTCTGGACGCGCTCTCAAGCGACTTGCTGCTAGAGAAGGACTTCAAGGACGCGATTGCTGCGCTCGAGGTTCCTCGACTACTGGGGCAACGGACGGCGCGGCAAAGCCTGAACCTGGGCGCTGCATATGCGTCTACGGGGCAGCTTGAAAAGGCGGCAGCAGCGTTGCGCGATGGGCTGAACACTACGCCGGACTCCGCTGCAATCGCGAATCAACTGGCGAGGGTGCTTGTGGAGTTGAATCGCAAGGATGAGGCTGTGACTGTGCTTCAGTTGGCTGTTACGCAACATCCGGATGATGCCGAAGCGAAGGCCAATTTGGCGAAGGCGAGGGATTCGCTGGGATTGGGAAAGTGATCTTCGCGGAGATCGAGCGCAACGAAAAAAGGTGACCCGTCCAGACAGCTGAGGACGGGTCACGCAATGTCCATTAGACTAGCAATCCAAGAATTAGTTAGGCTTGGTAGCCATTGCGGTGGTGTTTTCCGGCTTCAGGGGCAGCCTGACTTCGAGCGTTCCCATGCGATTGCTCAATGGATCCCTGACCGCGAGCCGGATGGATGCGGCTCCGGCAGGCACTTCGAGTTCCTGCTCGGCATGGAAGGCCGACTGCGGCTTCCCGTCTTTCCCATTCCTGGAGGAGACCTGGCCCTGATTCAAAATGCTGTTGAGCAGGCGGCCATCGGCGTCGTAGGCCGCCGCGACAAATTCAAGCTCGGCCGGCTTGCCTTCCTGGGTGGCCAGCGTCTTCAACTGCGCATCCACGACTCCATAGCCGATTCGGTACTTCTGGAGCAGGACGGGCGCAAGCGGTTTGAGTGGCGGGCTGTTCTTCTTGCGGGTGCGGAAGAAGGCAGGCGAATCCTGCAGTTGGGCCATCTGGTCCGAGGAGGCCATTTTCGGCTTGCCTACCGTGGCCAGTTGGGTGCTGAAGAGCAGGTCATGCATGATGGGCGCGCCGTGCTCAATGTTGGCGTAGAGCGTGTCCTCGGCTTTGGCGGCCATGAATTTCGACTGCACCACGTTCTTCTTGTCCTCGTGCTCCACATAGTCATCGGATACGGCATAGTAGAGGGTGCGGTAACTGAGCGTGTATTTGTCGCTCTTCGCACTCGCGAGCGTTATTTCAACCTTGCGCTCGGTGCCATCGTAATTCGAATTTGTAGGGGAATAGGTGAGTGTGTAATAGCTTTCACCGTTTTTCACTGCACTGTCCAGCATCTGGTTAAAGCGGTTGTTGCCGTGATAGGCATGGCCGCCGGTGGCTTCGGCAATGGCATCTTCGTACTGGTTATGGACTATCTGATCGCCGGCGTAGTTATCAATATTCTGCCCCTCAATATTTACGGGGTACAGTGCAACCTGGCTTCGCATCATGGCCGCGAAGGTCTTCTTGATGGTCTCGCTTAACAAGAGGGACAGGTCGTTTATCTGCATGGTTGAATTGGAAAAGCCTCCGCCAATGCCCGCACCCGCGTTGACGTCGAGACCGCTGATGGTGGGGCCGGTTGGAATGGGGAAGACACTTGAGATCCAGAACAGGTTCTTTCGCCCGGGAATTCCGTTGACATAGTCGGCAATGAACTTGAGGCACTGCAGGGACGCGCCGGCGTCTGAATAGCCGTAGGTTGACCCATACAAAAACACCTGCGGCACGTGGGGACCGGGCCCCTTGGAGACTATTGCGGCATGCAGCAGCGAGTGGTCGCTGGTGAATCCCTGGACCAGGTGAAGACCGGCGTAGTTCACAAAGAGTGCCATGCGCGTGCCGGGCTGAGCATGGTCGACGAAATCCAGCAACTGCTGGTGAGCGGTCATCTGGTCTATCGTTGGGGTGTTCACCATGTCGTAGTAGAGGATGTAGAGCGGGCCGCGCTCGGGCTCCGTGGGTACATTGACGAAGGTATTGGCAGGCATTGGAGGCAGCTTGGGGGGAACATAGCTGGTCGTCGTGCCGTCCTGATAGTCGAACGAGAGAATGGTCTGCGGGTTCTTGTCTTCCTTGACCTGGAAGTCGTCCTTCCAAAGGCCGCGCACGGGGTTGCCGTCCTTGTCAGTGACCACAATTTCGATGGGCACGCGGCGCACATCGAGGTGAAGCACAGTGCCGGAGCCGTCGCTCGTGTCCGGTTTGCCTTGTTGCGGTGAGGAGGCTTGTTGCGCCGACGCCGACTGGGATTGAGCCGCAAAAGCGAGCGGCAACCCGACGAGCATTGCAGCGAGCGCTATCCGTGAACTGACCATAACTTCTCCCTGGACTGGTTTGTCGGCCGGTTTTCCCTGGAATTTCGCAGCAGGGGAAAATCCGCGCGAACCTGTAGTGAGGATGATTTCCCCACCCAGACATTAGACACCATGGATGCTGGAGCTGGTTAGCAGAGATTTTTGAGCAGGTTACAGGAAATTCATGAGCCGGGAAAGAGCGCCGGACCGGAGCGGACTCCGCCGCGGCGTTCTCTTCGTGTGGCTGGCACATCGTAAAGCTTATCAAGCCTGCGCGTTACCCGAAGTGAAGCCGGAACTTCTCTCGGCGTAGACACGATTTGCACATTCGGAGGGGGCGGTTGTCCGCGCCGGTGGCATTTACGATGAGAGAAGGCGCACATGACCGAAAAGAAAAACTTATCCCCCGAAATCCTTCTTCATATTGCACAAACTCTAAACCTCCCAATGCGCGGCCTGGTCGCGGTGATTGAACTGCTTGACGATGGCGGCACCGTTCCTTTCATCGCACGCTACCGCAAGGAAGCCACGGGCAACCTGGACGAGGTGCAGATACGCGCCATCGAGGAGAAGCTGGCTTACTTTCGCGATCTTGCGGATCGGCGCGAGACCATACTGGCCTCGATTGCCGAGCAGGGCAAGCTGACGGACGAGCTTAAGGCGCGCATTGAAGCTACGCTTGATCGGAGCGAACTCGAAGACCTGTATCTTCCCTATCGGCCCAAGCGCCGCACCAAGGCTACGATCGCGCGCGAGAAGGGCCTGGAGCCGCTGGCTACTTATCTTTGGGCACAGTTGCCGGGCGCGGAAACTTTAGCGAAGTTCGCTGCTGGATTTGTGAATGCGGAGCTGGGTGTGGGCACGGTGGAAGAGGCCCTCGAAGGTGCGCGGCACATTGTTGCCGAGTGGATGAGCGAAGATGCGGATCTGCGCAAGACGCTGCGACAGATGGTCTTCGACGAAGGAATTATTGTGAGCCGCAAGGCGATGGATGCGGTGGATGAGCAGGAAAAATTCAAGATGTACTACGAGTACAAGGAACCGGTGAAGACCATTCCTTCGCACCGCATGCTGGCCATTCGCCGCGGCGAAGGTGAGAACGTGCTTTACTTCCTCATCGACGTGGAGCCGGAGAGGGCTGTCGGGATCATGCGGCGGCACGTGCTGCGGCAGCAGGGCGATTGGACTCCGCAGCTTGAGTCGGCCATTGACGACGCGTGGAAGCGTCTGCTGAATTCATCCATCCAAGGCGAGATTCGGCTGGAGTTGAAACGGCGCTCCGACACCGAAGCCATCCACGTTTTCCGCGACAACCTGTATAACCTGCTGCTGGCTCCGCCGGCCGGGCCCATCTCCGTGTTGGGCATCGATCCCGGGCTGCGCACGGGCTGCAAAGTCGCCGTGGTGGATGAGACCGGGAAACTGCTGGCGCATGAGGTGCTCTATCTGCACACGTCAAAGCATGGCAATGAGGAAGCTGCGCCAAAGCTTGAGGCGTTGCTGCGGCGTCATCACGTTCGCGCCATCGCGATTGGCAATGGCACTGCCTCTCGCGAGACGGATGCTTTCGTGCGCGGCTTCTTGAAGGACAAAGGTATTCAGGATATCTTCTCGGTCACGGTGAGCGAGTCGGGCGCCAGTGTTTATTCCGCCTCGGATGTTGCGCGGCAGGAGTTCCCGGATTTAGATCTGACCGTGCGCGGAGCTATCTCGATTGCGCGCAGGTTGCAGGATCCACTCTCGGAACTGGTCAAGGTCGATCCGAAATCGATTGGCGTGGGCCAGTATCAACATGATGTGGATCAGCGGCAGTTGGCTGAGTCTCTGGAAAAAACAATTGAAAGCTGCGTTAACCGCGTGGGCGTTGATCTGAATACTTCTTCGTGGACGCTGCTTCGGCACGTGGCTGGAATCAGCGAGCGAACGGCACTGAACATTGTGAGTTATCGCAATGAGAAGGGCAGCTTTCGATCGCGCACGCAGGTGTTGGAAGTTCCGGGCATTGGGCCGAAGACTTTCGAGCAGGCAGCGGGGTTTCTGCGTATCCGCAACGGCGACAATCCGCTGGATATGACGGCGGTACATCCTGAGTCTTATCCGGTTGTAGAGCAGATTGCGCTGTCGCTGAAGGTTTCAGTGAAGGAAGTGATCGAGCAGCCAAAGCTGTTGGAGAAAGTGGATCGCGCGCAGCTTTCGGCGGGGAGTTATACGCTGGACGACATTTTGACGGAGCTGCACAAGCCGGGCCGCGATCCGCGCGACAAGTTTGTCGCGCCGAGTTTCCACGACGATGTGCGTGGGATCGACGATGTTACGGCGGGGATGGTGCTGGAAGGCGTGGTGACGAACGTGACGAAGTTTGGAGCGTTCGTGGATATCGGCGTGCATCAGGACGGCCTGGTGCACATCAGCGAGCTATCGAACCGCTATATCAAAGACCCGTCAGAGGCGGTGAAGACGGGCCAGGTGGTGAAGGTAAAGGTGCTGAGCGTGGATACGAAGGCCAAGCGGATTGCGCTTTCCATCAAGGCGTTGACGGCGCCAGCGGCGAAGACCTTCGCCAAACCTGCGCCCAAGCCGGAGGCAACGATGAATGAGAAACTGGCTGCGCTTTCGTCGAAGTGGAAGGTGCGGTCGTAATCGAGTGACCTTTGTCTGGATTTTGCCTAGTGAGAACTGCGAAAAGAAAATGCAGGTCCTTCGACTCACCACCCCCAGGCTGAAAAGCGCCTGGGGCCCCGTTCGCTCAGGATGACAGCTATTTGTAAAGGGACGTAGTCTTCCAAATAAGCTAGAACAAGCAGGTCCTTCGATTCGCCACGCTTAATATCATTTCTAGCAAACATGAAGGCCGCAGCTTGATGCTGCGGCCTTCTTGTTTATGGATGATTGGATACGCGAACTGCGACGGCGGTTAGCTGCAGCCGCTCGTTGATCCGCAGCTCATGCAGCGGTAGCAACTGCCGTTGCGGACCATGATGGCTCCGCAGGTGCCGCAGCTTGGTGCGTCGCCCATGTCGTACATTTCGCGCATGGCGTCGGCTGCGTGGTAGATGCCGCGGTCTTGCAGGCTGGGCCCGTGTGTGGGGCTTGGCTCTGGGCTGGCCGGCACTGCATAGTGGGCCGTTGCCTCGGGCGCAATGCCGCCGCCTGCCACGTGGCCGCCTGTTTGTCCTGCGAACCCACCGCTTACCTGACCAAGCCGCTTGGCAACTTCTTCAGCAAGCCGGGCAAGATGCTGTTGCGACGAAACTGCGTCATCCTCGGGCTCCGTATCCGGAATCAGGCTGGGCGAGGCGGCCAGTTGCGGCGCCTGCGGAGCGAGGCCCGCGAACAGGGTTAACTGCGTGCCGGAAAGGAAGCGCAGGCTGATCCAACGGAAGATGTAATCCATGAGGCTCTTGGCGTAGCCGATTTGCTCGTTACCGGTCCAGCCCGATGGCTCGAAGCGGGTGTGGGCGAACTTTTCGCAGAGTACCTTCAACGGAACACCATGCTGCAGGGCAAGCGAGATGGAGGTGGCGAAGGCGTCCATGAGGCCCGAGACAGTGGAGCCCTCCTTGGCCATCTTGATGAAGATTTCGCCAGGCTGGCCGGTGGGATAGAGGCCCACTGTGATGTAGCCCTCGTGACCCGCGATGGAGAACTTGTGGGTGATGGATGCGCGCTCTTCCGGGAGCCGGTGACGGATGGCGCGAGGCGGACCGTTGAGATCCTGAGCTGGGTCCTTGACGGGCTCAGGCGCTGCTACCGGTGCGGGCTTGAGAACCGGGACAGCCGCGGCTTTCGCAATTTGCTCAAGAGCAACCTGGAAGGCAGTGGCGGCGGCGATGACCTGCTTGGCGCTGATCTCGAGCTTCTCACCAATTTTGGCTTCGAGGGCCTTTACGTCGGCCTCTGCCGGGGCGTGGCCTGCACCCAGGTTTGCGAATACGCGGCTGCCTGCTGCGTCCAGAGCCGACGGCTCCTTCTTCTTCTCGTCCATGCTGGTGTTCAGCGGCTGAGTGCCCTTGGAGCCGTCGCGGTAGATGGCTACGGCCTTGATGCCCTGACGCCAGCTTTCGGCGTAGGCCTCGGCAACGTCTTCCACAGTGGCCTCGTGGGGCAGGTTGACGGTCTTCGAGATGGCGCCGGATAGGAACGGCTGCGTGGCGGCCATCATCTTGATGTGCCCCATGTATTGGATGGAGCGAGTGCCCTTGGCCGGCTTGAAGCTGCAATCGAATACGGCGAGGTGGTCCGGCTTGAGGCCGGGCGCGCCTTCGATGGTGCCCGTCGCATCGATGTAGCTGACGATGGCGTTGACCTGCTCGTTGTCGTAGCCGAGCTTGAACAGCGCTGCCGGCACGGTGTTGTTGACGATCTTGATCATGCCGCCGCCGACGAGCTTCTTGTACTTGACCAGCGCGAGATCGGGCTCAATGCCGGTGGTGTCGCAATCCATCATGAAACCGATGGTGCCGGTGGGCGCGAGGACCGTCATCTGCGAGTTGCGGTAGCCGTAACGCTCGCCGTTGATGAGTGCCATGTCCCAGCACTCGCGGCTGGCGTCGATGAGCGCGTCGAGCTGAGGTACGCTGAAGGGCTCGCCGCTCATGCGCGACTTGCCGATGTTGTTCACTTCCGCGCGGTGCATGCGGATGACATCGAGGAACGGTTCGCGGTTGACGTAGAAACCGGGGCAGGCCCCGCCGGGGCGCTCGACGCTTGCAGTCAACGGCGTGGCCGATGCGATGGGCTGGCAGCTTGAGGCTACGATGGCGGACTGGAGGTAAGCCTGGCCGCACATGATGGCGGTGAGAGCGGCGGCGAAGTCGCGGCCGGCAGCCGAGTCATAAGGCAGGCCCATGGCCATGAGCAGCGCGCCGAGGTTGGCGTAGCCGAGGCCGAGGGGGCGGTAATCGTGCGAATTGCGGGAGATGGCCTCAGTGGGATAGCCAGAGTTGTCGACAAGGATCTCCATGGCCGTGACGATGACGGAGATGGAGTGCCGGTAGGCGGAGATGTCGAAGCTGCCCGCGGCGGTCTGGTACTTGAGCAGGTTGAAGCTGGCCAGGTTGCAGGCGGAGTTATCGAGGAACATATACTCCGAGCAAGGGTTGGACGCGTTGATACGCGCCGTGTTCTTGCTGGTGTGCCATTTGTTGATGGTGGTATCGAACTGCATGCCGGGATCGCCGCAGAGCCAGGTGGCTTCGGCAATTTTGCGCATGATGTCGCGCGCCTTGTAAGTATTTACGGGCTCGTGGCTCTTTACCGTATAGGTGGTGTATTCGCCGTCATTCTCATAGGCGCGCATGAACTCGTCGCTGACGCGGACGGAGTTGTTGGCGTTCTGGAAGAAGATGGACGAGTAGGCTTCGGAGTCGGGACCCGAGCCGTCGTAGCCGGCCTTGATCAGCGAGAAGGCCTTGGCCTCCTCCTTCGCCTTGCAGTCAATGAAGTCGAGGATGTCAGGATGGTCGGCATTGAGGATGACCATCTTGGCGGCGCGGCGGGTTTTGCCGCCGGACTTGATGACGCCGGCGAATGCGTCGAAACCGCGCATGAAGCTGAGCGGACCGCTGGCCTCGCCACCGCCGGAGAGCAGTTCCTTGGATCCGCGAATGGTGGACAGGTTGGTTCCCGTGCCCGAGCCCCACTTGAAGAGCATGCCCTCAGTCTTGGCCAGGGTCAAGATGGATTCGAGCGAATCGTCAACCGAGTTGATGAAGCAGGCCGAGCACTGCGGATTGCGGTAGCCGGTAGCGGAGTATTTCACGCCGCCCGAGGCCGGGTCCCAGTGCCAGTTCTGGCCGTCGGAATCGGGCTCGAGACGGTCGCAGCCTACGTTGAACCAGACGGGCGAGTTGAAGGCCACCTTCTGCGTGAGGAGCATGTGCGCCAGTTCGTCGTGGAAGATAGCCGCATCGACGGGCGTGGCGAAGTAGCCGCCGGCCAGACCCCAGTCGCGAATCGTTTCCGCCACGCGGCTCACAAGTTGCCGGACCCCGGTTTCCCGCTGCGGCGTTCCCACCTGCCCATGCAGATACTTCGAGGCCACAATGTTGGTGGCCGTCATGGACCAGTCGACCGGCACCTCGACATCCTTCTGCTCGAAGATGGAGTTGCCTTTGGTGTCTGTGATGGACGCGGTGCGCTTCTCCCACTGCAGTTCGTCGTAGGGGGAAACGCCTTCTCTGGAAAAACGCCGGCTGAACATCAGCCCGCCATGGTTATAGGCAGTGGGGGAAGTGGTTGTGGACGTCTGAAACTGGGCCTCGCTCATTAAATCTCCTTGATCGCTAAAACGTGATCGATTGATACCGGTGGAACTCCCTTTGCCGAACGGCGCATGGCAGCCTGGGTTCGGGAGGGCAGTGTGAATCTAAGGCAACAAACGGGTGGCGGGAATGTGAAAACTGCCGCGAAAACCTGATCTTTTTGAGCGGCCTCCGGCGGTCTTTCAACCCCGCCAACGTTACAATCCGTTTACAGCCGCAGATGAAAAAATAGCGCTGTCTGTGGTGCATGTCAACAACAAACCACAATATCTTGTATTTTGTTGTCATTTGCGGCATCCCTTCCATAAACAGCGGGAATTGCCTGTGGAAAGCGCCGGACACCCTTGCGGGACGCGGATTTCAGCGGTCGAAAACACCCCGTTCATTAGACGCGATGGGGTGTCTGGGCGCTTCAGGTTCCAGTACTAAGCGTAGTCCTCGGCGACGTGGGTCACAAGGCGCAGAAACGGTGCAGTTTGGGGGTGAAACTGTGCGAATTGTGGAGAAGGCGGGACGGATTTCGAGAACGGCGACGGGCCGGGTTGGGGATGCGAGGGGAGAGACGGCGCGCTGGGCTGATAGCCTGAATCGGTGAACGAAACTACGCCTTCGGATCTCGCCTGGAAACCCGCATTGCCGCCCGCCCCGGTCACGCTGCGGGGCCGTTACGCTACTTTGGAGCCTCTGGATGCCCAGCGGCACGGCGAAGCGCTCTGGGAGGCTGCGCGGGGCAACGATGAGGTATGGACGTGGTTGTTCGACGGCCCTTATGCGACTGAAACTGATTTCCTTCGCGCCGTGGCTGAGAAGCAGGCAGCGACGGCTGCCGTTTTCCTGGCGATTGTGCCGGCGGCCACGGGGATGGCCACGGGGAAGGCCGCGGGGTGGGCCAGCTTTATGCGGGCGGAACCGGCGCATGGGGTTGTCGAGGTAGGCAACATCCTGCTGACGCCCGCCTTGCAGCGAACCACGGCCGCCACCGAGGCCATGTACCTGATGGCCAGGCACGTTTTCGAGGACCTGGGCTACCGGCGCTACGAGTGGAAGTGCAATGCGGAGAACCTGCCCAGCCGGCGGGCTGCGGCTCGGCTTGGGTTCACGTACGAAGGAATTTTTCGCCAGCATATGGTGGCCAAGGGCCGGAACCGGGATACGGCGTGGTTCTCCATGCTGGATGGCGAGTGGCCGGCGCGGAAGCAGGCGTTTGAGGCTTGGCTTGATCCGGAGAACTTCGACGCCGCCGGCCGCCAGCAGCAAACCCTCGAGCATTTTCGATCCGTCAGCCTCTAGCCCTTCGCCCCAGGCACAACGGCGGTCAGTTTCCAATTGCGCCCACAGCCGGCGCCAGCACCAGCTGCTGCTGGTCGTTGGTGGCAAGCTTCTGGTAGTACTCGCGCAGGGCCGGGTACTCCTTGGCCTCTAACAGCACAAAGGAACGGGCGAAAATGTGCTTAATTTCGATGCTTCCAGCACCGGAAGCGGTTTTGATCACCAGCACCGCATGGTTCCGCCAGGGCAACTGAACCTGTTGGGGAGCGCTTTCCACCGTGTAGCCAGCGGGCAGGTGGTAGACGACATCGTCGATAGCCTGCGCGGCGTAATGCAAATCGATTGCGTTCTCGCGTTTTTCCTCACTCTCAAACTGTGCGTGGGCGCCGGTAGAAAAGAAGAAGCCGGGTAGCAACAACCGTTTGCCGGTGGAGGTACCCAATTGGCCGGAGACTTTAACGACCGCCAGAAGGTTGGCGGCGGGTGAATCGAGCCCCTGGAAGTGGTCCACCTCGCCCGTGATTCCTTGCGGCAACAGATCGTGCAGCGATTCGTTGAACTTTCTCCGGACTTCCTCCGGGGCGGAGGTTAGGTTGAGCTGCCGCCAGCGTAGCGCCTCGGGGCCGTTCATTAGAATTCTGGCGATGCCAGTGACGCCGCGTTGCACATCGAGAGTCAAATCGGCGCTGTGTGCGGTCATACCGTCTTTGCTTAGGTTTTGAGGAGTATAGACTGGCCCCTTGGCGTTCTGCTCAAGCCCACCCGCCAACGTGTGCGACCAATGGAGTTGGCCAAACGGGCAGAGCTTCTCGCCAGGATCGAGGTAAATGTCTTTGCCGTCGATGTGGAGCACCACGAGGAGGGCGTCAAGTTGGTCGAGGCTGGGATAGTTGTGATCGAAGATATGGCGGCTGCGGTCGGCCACCATCACGCCGTCCGCCTGAAGACCCGCAGCGCGCGCCAGAGCAAGGTAGAGGGCGGCTATGTCGTTGCTAGAGCCGACCTTTTCGGTCCAAACATCCTGTGCCCGTCTCAGTTCCTCGCTCAAGTGCGGTTGTCGCCGCTCGGCCATGGATTTGACGCGAGCAAAGTCCGTGTTGTCGAGCGTCTGAATGGCATCGTAGAGCTTGCGGGCTTTCGCCTCCGGGGTATCGGCGCCGACGGTGATCTGGCCTACTGCGGCTTGAAGGGCTGAGCTTACCCCGACCACCTGGTCCACTGTTCTGGCCCAATTCTTCCCCTCCTCCAGCCAGAAGGAATCCACTGATAGCTCGCGCGTGACGTATTGCATGCGCGTGAGGTAGAACCGCACACCGTAGATAGTGCCGATCTCAGGAGGGGCATCTACCTCGCGTTTGTATGGAGGAACATCCTCGATATCAAGGGAGTAAAAATCGTACCCGCTCCATAACCCCGGACCACCCCTCCCACCCACAATAAGGTTTCCAACATTGAAGTTGTTCCGGACCTTGTATCCTTGCGGGAGGTACGCCTTGTAGAGGATAGAAACCGGCTCCGTCAGGTGGAATTGCGGAGGGTGCAGGTCGGGGTCAACCGCATCGAAATAGAACCGCTCCTTGTGTATGAATAGCTCCTTTTGGACGTCCCAATAAGGAAGCGGCCCACCCGTAACTGACCTTCCTCCTGGCTGCCCTTCTAGGTCCTCCAGATTTCCACTCCCTAGAATTGGAAGCTTCCACCGATACTCAAGAATGCTCCCTGGGTCCGGCTGAGGAAGCGTGAAGTATGCCGTTCTAAGTTCCCCATCGTTCTGGTGGTATTTGAGTAGTGTCTGGGCCCCTTCCGCCAAAGGAACAACTTCGCCATTAGGGCGAATGGTCCTACCTTCAATGATCGGCGGCGGCCCTTCGCCGAAGGAGGGTACCTCAACCACCGCCCATTTCGCACCTTCCGGAGAGAGGATCTTGATTCGCGCGTAGCTGCTTATGGCGTGGTTTCTGTGGTCGTTTATCTCCTCTCTGTACAGGTAAACAGCCGAGGCGCCGGGAGCCTTCGGGTCCGAGGTCATCTGCAGCTCCTCCCTCGTAGGCTCCGTAAACTTCTGAGCCAAGCCTATCAGCGGCAAAGACAGTGCCGAAAGAATCAGAAGTAGGACAGTGAACACACAAACACGCATCTTCGATCCTCGCAATGCGCGTATCTTCGCGCCATGTTCCTAAAGTGACCGCGCCAGAAATAACTTAGATTTTCGCAGCCATCATAACACCGAACTGGCACGGTCTCGGGCCTCAAACGCAACGCTGCCCCGCGCTTGATGCACGGGGCAGCTTGGTGTCTCACTTGTCCGCCAGTCAGGAGCGGTTTGGTTTAGGAAGGCACAAATCAGCCACTATCCCTTGGACTCAATCCTCATGCCGTAGAACGATTTGTGCACGAAGAAGACTGACACCAGGAAGAACGCGACTGCCAGTACGTGTGTGAGCATCGGGTTGGTGTTGCTGAGCGTGACTGCCAGCTCAACAGCGAGCAATCCAAACAACGTGGTGAACTTGATGACCGGGTTCATGGCCACCGACGAAGTGTCTTTGAATGGATCGCCGACCGTGTCGCCGATAACGGTTGCATCGTGTAGAGGCGTGCCCTTCTGCTTCATGTCGACCTCTACGATTTTCTTGGCATTGTCCCAAGCGCCGCCTGCGTTGGCCATGAAGATAGCCTCGTACAGACCGAAGATCGCAATCGAGAACAGGTAGCCGATGAACAGGAACGGCTCCATGAACGCGAAGGCAAGCGTCGAGAAGAAGACGGCTAGGAAGATGTTGAACATGCCCTTCTGCGCGTACTTTGTGCAGATTTCAACAACCTTCTTGCTGTCCGCGACGGATGCCTTCTCCGCGCCTTCAAGGTGGATGTTTGCCTTGATGAACTCAACCGCGCGGTAAGCGCCGGTGGAGACCGCCTGCGTCGAAGCGCCCGCGAACCAGAAGATCACCGCTCCGCCGCAGATGAGCCCGAGCATGAAGGGCGCGTGCAGCAGGGAGAGTTTATACACGTTCTCTGTGAGTCCGTGAGTGAGCGCCATGATGATGGAGAACGTCATGGTGGTTGCGCCGACGACGGCGGTGCCGATAAGAACCGGCTTCGCCGTAGCCTTGAACGTGTTGCCCGCTCCATCGTTGGCTTCAAGCAGGTGCTTTGCGCGTTCGAACTTCGCGACGATGCCGAAGTCCTTCTTCAACTCAGCTTCGATGTTGGGAACGTCTTCAATCAGCGACAGCTCATAGACCGACTGAGCATTGTCGGTAACCGGGCCGTACGAATCGACGGCGATGGTAACCGGGCCCATACCGAGGAAGCCGAAGGCGACAAGGCCAAAGGCGAAGACGGCTGGAGCCAGCATCATGCCCCCGGGATTGTTCTGCAGATCCGGTATGCCCTGACTGAAGTAGTAGCCGAGTCCCATGAGGGCGACCATGCTGAGACCAAGCCAGTAGGCCGAGAAGTTGCCGGCCACAAATCCCGAAAGAATTCCGAGGGATGCGCCGCCTTCCTGCGCGGACTTGACAACTTCCTTGACGTGTGTGGATTTGGTTGACGTGAAGACTTTGACCAACTCCGGAATGAGCGCGCCTGCCAGGGTTCCGCAGGAGATGATGGAAGCCAGCTTCCACCAGAGGGTTCCGTCGCCCAGGGTGGGGAGCATGAGATACGAGACGATGTAGGTGAGGATGATGGATACGACTGACGTGATCCATACCAGCGAGGTGAGTGGCGTCTCGAAATCCATCTCGTCGGCGTCTTTGTATTTGGCGCTGGCGATGGCGGTGTTCAGGAAGTAGGCACCCGCGCTGGAGAAGAGCATCCCCACGCGCATGACGAAGATCCATACCAGAAGTTGCGCCTGAATAGTGGGATCCTTGACTGCGAGCAGGATAAAGGTGATAAGGGCTACGCCGGTTACGCCGTAGGTTTCGAAGCCGTCGGCGCTCGGTCCTACGGAGTCGCCCGCATTGTCACCTGTGCAATCCGCGATGACGCCCGGGTTGCGGGCATCGTCTTCCTTGATTTTGAACACGATCTTCATCAAGTCGGCGCCGATGTCGGCGATCTTGGTAAAGATGCCGCCTGCGATGCGGAGGGCCGCTGCGCCGAGCGATTCGCCGATGGCGAAGCCGATGAAGCATGGACCCGCATAGTCGCGCGGGATGAAAAGAAGGATGAAGAGCATGATGAGCAGTTCAACCGAGATGAGCAACATGCCGATGCTCATGCCGGCCTTCAGCGGAATCGCCATGATGGGATATGGCTTGCCGCGCAGACCTGCAAACGCAGTGCGCGAATTGGCGAAGGTATTGACGCGAATGCCGAACCACGCCACGCCGTAGCTGCCGGCGATGCCGACCAGCGAAAACAACAGGATGATGGGCAGCGTGACTGCAATCGATTTTCCGGGTACCGGCGCCAGCCATCCAAAGTACATGGAAATGATGACCGCGATGAAAACCCAGAGCAGCATGATGAACTTGCCCTGAGTAACAAGATAGGTTTTGCAGGTTTCGTAGATGAGCTCGGAAATCTCGAGCATGCTGCGATGGACCGGCGCATTCTTCAACTGTACGAAGATGGCGAGGCCGAACAACAAGCCGCCGACGCAGGCGAGCAACCCAATCATTAGCAGTGCATGGCCGTTCATGCCGAAGAAACTCACGGATGACAAATCCGGGAGCACCAGGTTGGCTTCGCCTCCACCTGCGTGATCCTGTGCGCTGGCGAATGTGGGAAGCAGCAGGCCCGTGAGCGCCACCGCGGTTTTGTAGGGGCGATTGAGGAGGGCCTTTGCGCCTGCCCTGATAGCCCCAGCGATCTTAAGCGTTTCCGGAGTTCCGGTGTCCGATCCGATAACCTGGCGTGCAAAGACAAATCCAACAACGAGCAAAGCGCTCACAGCCAGAAAGAATTCCACCCAATTCATTACAGTCACAAGTCCTCCCGAGTTAAGGTTTGAAGCCGTATTACGGACGACCCCAGGAAACGCGACCTCATTTAACACTGGGGAAAAGCAAGGGGAAGGCTATCATCCGTATACACCTCTGTCGAGTGATTGCAGTCACAGGGTTCCGGCGGTGCGCGTGTCTGAACTATTCGAGAGGAATATTGATCTTGTCGTCGGGCAGAATCTCGGTCAAATCCTGTACCGACGGGTCACGGTATTTGCCGCCTGGAAGCGCGTGCAACTTGAAGAGTACAAGCAAGTTACGCTGCGGATCGTCGAGAGCCGGGAAGGTGGCCACCTGTTCCATCGAATAGGATTCGTGGATGCTCTCGAGGATGCCGGGGTCGATGTCGTTCCAGGTGGCGTACCAGCCGGGTTGGTAGGCGGTGAGGCGGGCATCGAGGTGCTGGGTGCCGAAATCGTCGCACATGGCCTGCAGTTGGCTGAGCAGCGTGATTTCGTCGCCACTGATCGAAACGACCATCCGATTTCCGTTGGGATGAGCGTCAATATATTGAGTGAGCTGGTTGACGGCATTCACCAGTGTGTACTCGGGATGGGCCGCAAAAGCCCCAGTCTGCGTGGCATTCAGGCCTACGGCGACCATGGTGAGCGCGACGACCGCGAAGCCTGCTATGCGCGCCGGCTTGGGCGAGGCTAGAGCACCCTTGCCGAGAAGCACCTCGATTCCCTGCGCCAGCATGAAGAAGCTGAAGAAGGCCACCACGGCAAAATAACGTGGCTGCGGATGGTTCTGGTAGGTCATGAATAGGATGTATCCGGCCACGGCCCACGCCGATGCGCCGAACACCGGATCGAGCAGCAAGCGCCTTGCCAGCGCGCTGCGCCATGCGAGTGCCGCGCCGAGCGCGATGATGCCCGCGAGAGGAATGAGAATGCGGTCAACCCACAATCCACCATGGAATGACCACCACAGACTGATGAGCGGCCAGTAGAACTCCGGCGGCTTATCGTATTTGTTTATAAAGAAGAGGTACCTGTAATCGCGCAGGAGGCCATGGCTCACGACCAGCGCCATCCAAAGACCGAATGCGGTGGCGAAGGCGGCGGCGGCGGCGAGTACGTAGCGGAGGGCGAGCCTTTTGTTGTTCCAAAGCGGCAACACCACGGCCCAGATCACGGCCGGCAACAGGAACACGGCTGTGGTCTTGGTGAGCATCATCAGGGTAAAGATCACGCCGATGAGGGCGGAGGAAAAGAAGGGGCGGCGCAGGTTGGGCAGGCGTACGGCCAGGTTCATGGCTGCCAGTGTTAAGGCAACGAGCATGGGCTCCAAAATTGCCAGCCTGCTGAAGCAATAGAGAAACGGACTGGTGACGATGAGCGTGAGCGCCAAAAGCGCCATCCAGCGGGAGCCGGTGTTGCGGAGAAGCAGGTAGCTCAGGAGCAGATTGACGAAAAAGAATGTGACAGCCAAACCGCGCGCGGCCTGGATGGTGACGCCGGTGAAGCTGAACACTACCCACTCGAGAAACGGCCATACGGGGACTGCCGGCGCGGGGTTGAAATCACCGGGCAGATACCAACTGCCGAAGAGATGCGCGCGAATGGCTGCGTTCCCATACCAGCCTTCATCGGTGTATTTTGCCCAATCGGAGAACCAGATGGTGTGGTTTGGAAAGTCCGCACGAAGGTGCAGGGCGTGCAGAATCGCAAAGCCGCCGATCAGTAAAAGCCAAATCGCATAAAGATAGCGCTTGGAAGAACTCTTCAATGAATTTTTCTCCGCAAAAAATGCCCTTTCAACAAGACAATTATGGGCATATTTCTCCGAGAACGGAGCCCTTGGCGGACCGAATGAAATAAATGCCCCGGAGATTAATTTTGAGTATACCGCGTCAGTAATATTCTTCCGTCCAAAAGATCCGTTTCCCCGCTGAAGCTATTCGTTGCGATTGCCCGAATCAACCAGTCGCCGCGCTCAAACAACAAGGGAGCGGCTGAGGCCGCTCCCATGCTGTTCGTTGGGTTGTTTCGATTCGAGTACTTCACTTCCGCTTGTTATGAAATCCTGCAAGCGAAATCAGAGAGACCTAGAAATACAGTTTCGCCGAAACCTGCAGTTGGCGAGAGCCGTAGAGTGAACTGCTGCTGGTGCTTGATGTTGCCCCGAAAGCGGAGAGCCCGGTACCCGTATAGGGCACAAAGCATCCGGTCTCTTTCGAACCAGCTGGTGGCGTAACGCTGGCGCAGCTGTACGTGATCCCATTCGCCACAACCTTCTGCTTAGGCGCGAGGAACGTAGTGTAGGTGCTGTTGACGCCCGTGACGATCTGGTGGTTCAACAGGTTGAAGGCCTCCGCGTTTAAATCCATGGAGATCTTATCGTGGATCGGCACCTTGCGCGTTAAGCGCACGTCGAAGTCGTTGAAGCCCGGCATGTTGATGCTGTTGCGCCCGATCTGTGGAGGACGGCCGTTGGTTGCGCCGCCGGAACTCGAGCTCATGGCGCCGCCGAAGATGCCGCCCTCGTCCGCATAGCTGGATGAATTGGAGTTCCCTGAATAGATCGTATTTTGAACCCCGAGAAAGATGGGCTCGCCACCCGAGGCAACTTCCGCGCCTGAGAACTGGAAGCCATTCACGATGTGCTTCACCAATGTGTTGCCCTCCATCACCATGGGTTTGTACACGAAGCTCAGGGTTCCACGGTTGCGAATGGAAATGTCAGAGGGTCCATTGTCAAAGCGGATGTTATTTGGATCCGACGGGGTGTCGCCGCCGTAGAAGGTGCCGTTTGCGCCCTGCACCTGGCCGGTGTCCGATGCATGAGCCCATGTATAGTTGCCCAGCAGCTCAAGGCCATTTGCAAACGGACGGCGCACAGTCACAGCCATGGAGTTATACCAGGTATTGGCCACACTGAAACCGGTGTTAAAGCTGGACAATGCCGTGTTGCGGCGATCTGTGGGCAGGTAAACCGGAACAGTAATGGTTTTGGTGATGTTGTTCTTTGCATACTGCACCAGGTAGCTCGCCTCGCCGCTCGGCTTCTGGCCGATCAAGTTGGCATCAAGGAAGACCGGCAACCGCATACCGCGCGTGCCCACATAGCCAATCTGAAGTGAGAACTTGCCCGGAAAGGACTGCTCCAGGCTCAGATTCATCTCGTGTGCGTAGGGCGGAACGAAGTTCGGATCCAATCCGTGGAAGCTGTAACTTAGTTTGGAAGTCGCCGGGAGATCGACGGTGGGCGCCGTGCCGCCAGTCGGGTACAGAGCACTCGAAAGCGCAGGCCCTGAAGGCTGGTATGGGAGGTTGGGGTATTGCAGCATGGTCCCGGGCGCGGGAGGAGTGGGGCAGGTTGAACCCGCCTTCGCTACGCTCGATTTGCACCCGGAGAATGTGTAGTTCAACTGGACCACGCCGTTCTCAACCCGCATTGCATAATACGTGCTGCCCTGGTTGAGAGCAGAGAACAGCCCATATCCACCGCGCACAACGGTGCCGTTGTTAGGTGACCATGAGAATCCCACGCGAGGCTGCACGCGGTCGGACACATTCTTGATTGAACTCGTATACTCCGATGAGATCGGGTCGAACAGGTGATTCACCAAGCCGGGATCAGGCGTAAGTTGAATATCGTAGCGTACGCCTGCGGTTACTGTGAGATTAGGCCGCAGCTTCCATGAATCCTCAGCGAAGCCGTCGAACATCTTCATCCAGAAGTCGTCCTTCCCCTGTGTTCCCGGCGTCTTGTTCACCTGGTCCACAGTCTGGATGAGCGTGTTGTAGTGGTAACCGGCATAAGGATCGGTATCGCCCGATTGACCTGCGAAGGCGTCCTGAATCCAGTCCTGGAATTGTGTCATATTGGATGTGTCGCTGTAGCTGTAGATGCCGCCGCCCTGAAAGAGGTTGATCATTACCTCGTGAACGATATTGGCATCGCCGCCGAACTTGAGTGTGTGCCGGCCGTGGGTGGTTGAAAAGACGTCGCTCAACTGGGTGCGATGCTCGTCCGGCTCTGCCGCGCGCGGAAGAGCGTTCGGCATGCCGAAGGTGACGGCGCCCATACCTACAGACGGGCCCGAGGCATACGCTCCAGCCGTCTCAAGATCGCGGCCGTACTGGCCGTGAAATTCGTTTACGCTGGCGCTGCCGATCTGTTTCGTCCATCCTCCCACAATAAACCGCTCATGGTAGTAGGTGGGCCCGTTGGTCGAAGGCGAACTATTGTTGAAAGTGACGGCGGGACTATATCCATATGCCGACTGATAGTTGGCAAAATTGAAATCCGCAAATACATCATTCTTGCTGTTGACGTGGTAGTCCAGGCGCGGAAAAAAGAGGTCTTCCTTCTGGAAGCGGGAAGGCGCCGCTGTTGACTCGTTGATAAGGAATTGAATGCCGGCTGTGCACTGGGTCGAGGTAATTGTAGCCGGGCACTGGGTCGGCGTAATGGTATTGCCGGCCGAGGTGCCTGCAGGCGGTGCGGTGGTAGCCGAGGGCTCCGTGGAAATATAGTTCGAGTCCGTATACAGCGCCTTGCCAACCTTGCGGAATCCATCGTACGTGAAGAAGTAGAACAACTTGTCCTTGATGATTGGGCCGCCTGCCGAACCGCCGAACTGCTGTTGCTGGTGCGTCGGCTGCGTCAGCAGGAATCCCTTGATCACGGGATTCGGTTGATTGAAGATTGCGTTGTACTTGGTCAACGGGTCCAGCGCGTTCAGCGTTGGATAGCGCAGAAAATAGAACAGGTCGCCGTGCAGGTTGTTGGTGCCGCTTTTGGTGATGGCGTTTACCTGCCCGCCTGCCGCCTGCCCGAATTCGACGGAGTAGTTGGAGACTTCCGCCTGGAACTCCTTGATCGAGTCGACCGAGTACACATACGGAGCGCCGGAGGCGCGTCCGCGCGCTTCGCTGAACAGCATCTGGTTGTTGTTGGCGCCATCCACGTAGTTCTGGTTGTACAAGCCACTGATGCCGTGGAAGCTGACCAGTCCGCTGCCGCCGTCCTGGGCCACATTGGGAGTGAGCAGGACAAAGTCGCTCCAGTTGCGGGCGTTCACGGGCAGGTTTGCGACCAGCTCCGGGTCGAGCGTCTGCGAAACTTCTACCTTGTCCATGTCCAGAATTGGCGCTTCGCTTGTTACTTCAACGGTGGTAGTCGCCGACTTGACCGTCAGAGTCAAATCGATGGTCATGGTCTGCCCCACGAGGAGCATCAGGTTCTTCGCTTCCACCGAGCCGAGATTCGCCCCCGAGGCGACCACTGTATAGTGCCCGGGAAGCAGAAAGGGCGCCGTGTAGATGCCATCTGAATTGGTTGAGTAATCGTGAACCACGCCTGTATCAATGTTGGTGACCGTTACCGAAGCTCCTGGGACAACGGCATGGCTCGCGTCCGTCACAGTTCCCTCGATGGTGCCGGCGCCCGACGTCTGCGCGTTCGCGGAAACGCCCCTCCATCCTGCAAGGAACACGATAGCTAAAACTAGTACGAAGAAACATCGCTGAACGAAGACATTTTGAAATTTCATAATGGCTCTCCTAAAAAGAAGTTGTTCTTGTTTTGGCTTAATTCATTGGTCCGCAATAGTTTCGGAACGATCAGAACTCTGTAAATGAACGCCTTGGACTATCGCAACGGACACTTTTCCCATCATTATTTTGTTCGACAATCCGCTTGCTGGGGCTTCGACTTTATTTTATAAGCAGTCGTTGGACTTCCAGGCGGTCGGCGATGCTTTTCCGCAATTAGAAGAAGGGAAAAAAGCTGCCAATTGACTCAAAACGCCACGATGCGGGAACACGAAGGATCACCTGCGGACTGGCTTAAATCGAATATAGACGCGAATGGTTACTGGAACAATAAAAAATGCGACAATTCATGGCTTCGAGCAGAGGCCGCCGTCCGCCCGAAGTGCTCGATGAAACCCGGCACCCGATCCATGGCGTAGTCTGGTTGCTCAGGAGATTCGCGCACCCGATGTCCAAATTGCAATGCCTTCCCTTCGCCGTCCTGGCCGTTCTTGCCCTATCATTCGGCGCATTTGCTCAGACTCCGATCCCGTCTGCCGCATGGCACATTCCCATTGGAACGCCCGTGGCCAATCCCGGCGCTCAGAGGGCGGAGAACAACGGATCCAACATTGACGACGGTTTCTATCAGGGTGCGCCGGTGGGCGGATTTGGCGCCGGCACTTTTTCCCGCAGCTATCGAGGCCACTTTGAGCGCTGGCATGTGAAGGCCGGTATCCACAAATATCAGGACGTCCCCAGCAACCAATTCGCGGTCTTCGCACAGCCGGAGGGCGGAGCGCCCGTTTCCATGGCTCTGGCCGTTGGTAAGCCGAAGGGCGGAGCGCTGAGCAGTTGGAACTGGAGCTATCCGGCGGGCGATGGCGAGTACGCCGCTTTGTATCCCAAGAGCTGGTTCGCCTACGGAACAAAGGCGCTGCCCGTAAAACTGACTGTGGAGCAATTCTCGCCCATTCTGCCCAACAACTATAAGGAAACAAGCTATCCCGTAGCGTTGTATAACTGGACCGCGGAGAATCCATCAAGCAAGCCGGTCACTGTCTCGATCCTCTTTTCATGGACCAACATGGTGGGCTGGTTCCGCGACGATCTGCGCACCTTTGATGGCGCCCGCAATGAAGAGAACTTCAACAGCTTTGTAAGCGAGCAGAGCCAACAGGGCAAGATCAGCGGCATCGTGTTCGACCGCCTGCGCCACGGGCCTGTGCAGGACGAGTGGGATGGCCAGTTTGCGATTGCAACGTTGCCCGGAGATGGCGCGGAAGTGACTTACCTGGGCACCTACTTACCCGACACTGGCTCCGATGTCTGGGTGCCGTTCTCGAAGGATGGTCGACTGCCGAACATTGCCCAGCCGATTGCGTCCAGCGGAAACGCACTCGCCGGCGCATTTGCGGTTCGTTTCACTCTTGCCCCTCATGAAAAGCGCATGGTTCCCATGGCCCTGAGCTGGGATTTGCCCATCGTGCAATATGGTGGAGGCCGCAAGTGGCTTCGCCACTATACGGGGTTTTTCGGAACCGAAGGGACACATGCTTTCCAAATTGCGCGTACGGCTCTCGAGCACAATACGGAGTGGAGCCAGGCCATTGATGCGTGGCAAAAGCCGATCATCGGAGACGAGAAAAAGCCTGCCTGGTATCGGGGTGAGTTGTTTAACGAGCTCTACTTTCTGGCCGATGGCGGCACTGTCTGGGGACATGAGCGCGATGGCATCGGCAACCCCGACCATCCTGCCGCAAAGGTGGGGGATAGCTTCACGTATATGGAGTGCTTCGACTACTCCTATTACGGAAGTCTGGATGTGCGCTTCTATGGTTCATTCGCGCTGCTGCGTTTCTGGCCGGAGATTGAAAAGCAGGAGATGCGCGAGTACACAGATACGGTTCCGGAATCGAATCCGCAGCGGTACATCTGGGGGTGGAAGAGCGCGCGCGAAAACCGGATGGTGGAATACACGCGCAAGGTGCCGGGGGCGGCGCCACACGATCTTGGATCGCCGCTGGAAGATCCGATCGTCAACTCCAACCAGTACAACTACCAGGACGTCTCGAATTGGCGCGATCTGAATTCAAAATACGTGCTGATGGTTTGGCGCGATTATGCGCTGACAGGCGCCAACGATGAAGCGTTCCTGCGCTACAGTTGGAACGCGGTGAAGCAGTCGATGGAGCATTTGAAGCAGTACGACAGCAACGGTGATGGGCTGATTGAAAACGGCGGGTTCCCTGACCAGACGTACGACGACTGGATCGCCGACGGCGAAAGCGCCTATTCAGGCGGTCTCTATATCGCGGCTCTGAGAGCCACAGCGCGCATGGCGGATAAACTGGGCGAGCCGGACACCGCGAAAGAGTACGACGCTTTGGCTGCCAAGGCTTCCGCGACCTACGTGAAGAAGCTTTGGAATGGAAAGTACTTCCGCTACGCCGTGAAGGGGCAGGACACGGAAGCCGTGATGGCCGACCAGTTGGCGGGGCAATGGTACGCGGATCTAACGGGGCTGGGCGACCTGGTTCCACAAGACATGCGTATCTCCGCGCTGCATAAGGTGTACGACACCAATGTGCGCAAATTCGCCAAAGGCGAAATGGGCGCGATCAACGGAATTGGGCCGGACGGTACGCTGCTGCACAGCAATGGCCAGATTGAAGAGGTGTGGACCGGGAGCACCTTCGCCATCGCCAGCCACATGATTGCCGAAGGGCTCCATGACGAAGGATTCGCGACCGCGAAGGGCGTGAACAACGTGGTGTGGCGCGACCGGGGCTATTTCTTCCGTACTCCTGAGGCATACGACATTCACGGGTTATTTCGCGCCAGCATGTACATGCGGCCCAGCTCGATTTGGGCGATGGAGTATGCGCTGGATAAGAAATAGCTCTGGTTAATTCTGCTTAAGACCTTCGCGATTGATCAAGCCTGGAGAAAATGTCTGCAAGGCTCAACCTGATCGGAGTCCCTGGAATCTCGAAGTCCGTTGTGTCCTGCCATCCGTGAGCGGTCGAGGCTTGGCCGCTTCGGGTCCCGGGATCGATGAGCCAGATATTCTCGATGCCCATCTTCCTGTAATCCTGCGCCTTCTCCCAGGTTCTCGAATACGTGTCGTCCGGAGACAGAATCTCAATCACGCACAATGGCGCCACCGAGAGTACATCTTCATTCAGGGCGCCGGGGCGAACCAACGTCACATCGGGAATGCGAACACGATCGGCTGCTACCCGGATGCGCTGCTCGGTGGTAACCAGGACATCCCAATCCGCTTCGTGAATGAAAAACCAGGCAGCCAACAAGGCTTGCACACGCGCATGATCTGTCTCACCCACGTTTCGCTCCCGCAGTTCCCCATCCACGTATTCCAGGTCAGGGTCGTAGCTGGTCTTCAGGTAATCGCTGAGCGCGATCTGAGCTGTGGTCGCCATCGTAATCCTCACCTTTCCCGGAAGAATCCCGACAACTCGATGTTAACCCCTAAACGAAACGCAAAGTCGCACTTTCGTCCTGTCCATCGTTATTCGTACGCAAGCGCTTCGATGGGATCCTTGCGGGCAGCCATCCATGCCGGGTAAAGCGCGCCGCAAACTGCTCCCACAAAGGCTATAGCCGCGCCTTTGGCAACTAACGCCGGGCTCATATCCAAATAGAGCGTTGGGAATCTTGCGGCGAGAAACGCCTTGGCGGCAAAGGAAATTGCGACACCTACAATTACGCCCGCAATAGATAGGACCACCGTTTCGCGCAGCACGACGCTCACGATCACCGTATTCGATGCTCCCATCGACTTTAGAATGCCGATCTCGCGCGTTCGCTCAAGGACGGAGGTATACATCGCCTGGAAAATAACCAGGAATCCAATAATTACTGCGATGGCAATTACGACCCGCATCGCGGTATTCAGTGCGGGAATGTGGTCTGGCGTCATCAGCGAATACCACTCATCCATGGTCATTATCTGGTAATCGCCCAGCCCGTACACGTTGTGGATTTCCTGCGTAATCAGAGCCATATTCTCCGGCTGGTCGGCCTTCAGATAGAAGGCCGAGGCCTTACCGGGCGTGGCGGTTATATCGCCCATGGCTTCAATGGAGATGAGCTTGCGCCCGCCTTTGCCGTGCTCGAAGATCCCCGCTATATGAAAGGGACTCTTCTCAATAAGGATCGTATCGCCAACATGATGTCCAGTTCCTGTGGTTGCGAAGACATCATCGACAATCACGTCGTCCCGTTTTTGCAGCGGGCCACCGGACACAAAAACGAACGGGCTCAGTTGGCTGAATGTCGGGTAATCGATTCCCCATAAAACCTCCAATCCATCGGCCATAGAGAGCTTCTGATTCACAGGCGTGGCCACCGCGACATGCGGCAGTCCTTGCAGAACGCCCTCCAACTTCACCGGAATCACTGCGCCGTTGATGCCGTTAAAGATCATAGCGTTGCTGGCGCGCAAGATCAGATCCGCTCCGATGCCGTTGTTCATCCGCTTTTGGCCGGTAAGCTGCCCAATCATGATGGCGATGATGGTGAGCATCATGATCACTTCAATGGCCACCGCGAGCACGCTGATGATGGACCGCACCGGCCGGTGGATCAGATTGGCGAAGATGAGCTTATTCATTTACTGACCATGACTCCGTAGGGCAAAAATCCGAAAAAACCTCTCCTTCAGGGTAACAGCCTGGTTTAGGAACGGATGTCTGCGTGCCGGACGCTCCCTGGTGCTATTGAATACTTAATCAATATATTCATCCTCTTAACGATTTAGGTTCATGAAAACAAAGGGAAAGCCGATATATATTTTGACGAGAAAGCGGCACCGGTTTATTGTGAATGTGGAAAACTTTTCGGGTTCTATCCCTGTTTTCTGGGTCCTCGATGGGAAGCTTTGGCGAAGACCTGCGCATGGAGCGGTTGTCTCGCGGCATTGCGCTGGAAGAAATCACCGCGGTTACCAAGATCAGCCAACATCACCTTGTTGCGCTGGAGCAGGATCGCTTTCGCCTCTTGCCTGGAGGCATTCTGAGCAAAGGAATTGTGCGCGGCTACACCGGCGCTCTCGGTCTCGACCAGCATGACTGGACCGAGCGCTTCCTGAAGGCCTATGTCGCCTCCGGCCAGGTGATGGACGACGACAGCAGCTGGATGGCGTTTGCTTCCAACGTGGGGAAAGCCCGTATCCTGCGCCATGATGCCGTCGAAGTAAGGTTGCGATGGCTTGGCGCCATTCTCTTGTTGATCCTTGTTGCCGTGGCCGGATTCATCACCGTCCGCTATTTCGGTGTCCGCGCCGGCTGGTGGTCGCACCTGTTGCCCTGGCCGCACACCGCTGGCCTGTCCCACGCTGCATCCGCCATACTGGGCAGCGCGGTGCCTGAGGTCGAATCCTGGTCAGGCCGCTGATCGAAATCCCGCCGTTTGGCTCTCCCTCGCACCGGGAGATATATGATGGCTGCAAGGTAGGGCGCATAGACAAGTGATCCGCAGAATTCAGATCGATAACTTCAAGTCGCTTGACGGCTTTTCGCTGCCTCCTGTGCCAAATATCCTAGGCAATTTCACTTGCCTGATCGGCGCCAATGGCACTGGGAAAACTACTGTCTTGCAAGCGATCGATTTCCTCTCTCAGCTAATTAATGGGCGGGTTACTGAGTGGCTGCGTGAACGAAACTGGTCTGCGCAAGAGTTGGCGTCACAACTCAGCTCGGCTGAGAGTGAGTACATCACGGTTTCCACCGAAATCGAAATGTCGTCGACACTCCCGATTAATTGGAGATGCAAGTACCATAGCGAGAGTGCCACGGTCGTCGAGGAATCAATCTGGGAAGATGGGCACTGTCTTCTTCGGGCGGCCCTTGGGGTAGTCTCATTCACGCTGAGTGATCGCAAGACGCAACGCGAAAACTCAGGTTTGCGATTCTCCGGCTCAGCACTTTCCATTCTTGCGGATCAGGATCTCCACCCTTCGCTTCGGCTATTAAAAGAATCCTTCAGTCGGTATGTCGTAAATTTTGAGCTAGTCTCCACCTTCAATCTGAAGCAGGATTCCTATCCAAGCCAAGAAATTAGCCCAAAAGGGGAGAATCTCGCGGGATTCTTACACGAAATCAGCGGTGGAATTCGCCAGCGCATATACATCGTAATGCGCGAGTTTTTTCCACATGTAGGCGGTTTACAGCGAGAGATCAAAAAAGACGATCTCGTTAGACTGTCAATCTTTGAGAAAAGCATGCGCGTCTTGTTGCCCACTGGCGCCGCGTTGTCGAATGGTATATCATCACGCCATTTCAGTGACGGTTTCACGCGTATTCTGGCCATCGTTTCACAGATCGAGAGTTCAGCAGTTTCAGGGGCCGTGAATGCGCGGGACAGAATCCTACTCCTCGATGAAATAGAGAATGGAATCCATCCGGAAACGCTAACAAAGCTTGTTAAGTATCTGGCGAACGCGCCTATTCAAATCGTTTCAACCACTCATAGCCCGCTGATCCTCAATTATCTTAGCGATCCGCAGGCCGTCGAATCGGCGATGGTTCTCTATCGCGACTTTAGGGGCAGGACACGTTCCTGCCGCTATTTCGATTTGCCCTCCGCAAAGAAGAAGCTCGGTATCCTCGGTCCCGGCGAAGTTTACGTCGATACCTCCATCGAACAAATCGCGCACGAGGCGGAGGAAATGGAACGGGGTGCTTCCACGCAGGCTGGAGCGGTCGGCCAGTGATACTCGTTCTATCAGGCGAGGGCCCAAGCGATCTTGGAGCACGGAGGCCTAGTGAGGCAGGATGGGAGTTCGTACCTGGCCCGATGGCTTGGATCGTCGATAAGCTACTTGGGCGACCCGACAAACTGGATTACTCGGTTTTAGATGGCCATGCAAGTGGCTATGATTGGGTCTACTTCCTAAGTGAAACTGACCTTGGTGCTCTCCGTTATCCGAGGCCTCGCGTTTTCCCGCGCGATCAAAGCTCATTTGGAAACCAATATTTTCGTGCGGCTGCCGACCAGTTGGGCAAACATGCCCAGGCCGTTGCAATTGAAAGGTCGGATTCGGTAATTGCGGTCTTTTTTCGCGATTCAGACGGCACTAATTCTGCGCCGAAAACATTATGGGAATCTAAATTCCAATCAATGAAGGCCGGTTTTGAATTGGCGGGGTTTCGATCCGGGGTTCCCATGGTGCCGCGCCCAAAATCTGAAGCATGGATGCTTTGCGGACTACTCAAAAGCGAGGATGCGGTAAAAGATTGCAATTGGCTGGAAGATGAGCCAGGAAATGATGCAAGCCCCAAGAGCTTGAAGGGGCAATTGGAGAAGCATCTCAATTGCGAGCCAACATCGGAAGTGCAAGCAGAATTGGTCCGCACCGGAAAAATCGACCCTGCGCTGATCGATCTGAAGAGCTTCAAGGAGTTTTGTGAGAGCCTTGACCAGGCTTACTCCAATTCAGCCGTGCCGCTCAGCTGACAGTAATCCCTCCTCACCATACGAGATTCCCCATTCGCTGAGAGTCTTTGCCGCCGCCCGCCTTCCGGGTTACCATGGATAAATACACCCCAGGCCGGAGCCTGCCGGTGTGGAGCTACTCGCCGACACAGAATGCGGGTAGGCAATGAGAGGGCTATAGATCCCTCTCCGCTTTGCCCCTTACAAAAACCCACTGAGCACCTGTAGAAGTCCGCCACTTAAAAATCCCTTAACTGGAGAGGAACCCTAACTTGAGCGATCGTTTCCTGTTTACCTCTGAATCTGTCACCGAAGGGCACCCGGACAAGATTGCCGATCAGGTATCTGACGCAATTTTGGACGCATGCCTCGAGCAGGACCCCTATAGCCGCGTCGCCGCTGAAACTCTCACCGCCACAGGATTCGTGGTCATCGCCGGCGAAATCACCACCAAGGCCTACGTCGACTTCCAAAGCCTGGTGCGCGGCGTGGTTGCCTCCATCGGCTATGACAACGCCCTCTATGGGTTCGACTCCAACACCTGCGCTGTCATCTCCAGCATCAACAAGCAGTCGGGCGATATTGCGCAGGGTGTCGATACCGGCGGCGCCGGCGACCAGGGCATGATGTTCGGTTACGCATCGAACGAAACACCCGAGTTGATGCCGGCTCCCATTTCGCTGGCCCACAAACTGGCCCGCAAGCTCACTGAGGTCCGTAAGTCCGGCAAGCTCCCTTATCTGCGTCCCGACGGCAAGACCCAGGTCACGGTCGAGTACGACGAGAACTACAAGCCCTCCCGCATCGATGCTGTGGTCGTTTCTTCGCAACACTCTGAGAACGTAAGCAATGAGGAACTGCACGCCGACATCCTCAAGTATGTGATCCAAGCTGTGCTGCCCGCCGAGTGGCTCGACGAGCACACCAAGTACCACATCAACCCCACCGGACGCTTCGTCATCGGCGGTCCCATGGGCGACTCCGGCCTGACCGGACGCAAAATCATCGTAGATACCTACGGTGGTGCGGGCCGTCACGGCGGCGGCGCGTTCTCTGGAAAAGACCCGACCAAGGTCGACCGCAGCGCGGCCTATATGGCCCGTTACATCGCCAAGAACATTGTGGCCGCGGGCTTGGCCAATCGCGCCGAAGTCCAACTTGCCTATGCCATTGGCGTTGCCGAACCTGTAAGCGTTCGGGTGGATACTTTCGGAACCGGCAAGGTAAGCGAATCTAAGCTCACCGAACTAATTCGTAAGAACTTTTCTCTCACGCCGAAAGGCATTATCGAGAGCCTGAATCTGCGCCGACCAATCTACCGCCAGACCGCTGCCTACGGGCACTTTGGCCGCAACGAGCCCGACTTCACGTGGGAGGCGACCGACAAGGCCGCCGCTCTTGCTGAACAGGCCGGAATCGCCGTCGCCGCAAAGTAACCCAGGCTTTCGGTGTAAAAACAGAATGGGACCCATCCTCGGATGGGTCCCATTTTTGTTGGTCTCGGTCTCGGGTGGAACCAGCAATTGCCTGCAGCGGTGTTCATGAAGGGGTGCGGCAAGCCTGGATTGGGCGGCCTCATCCTGCTATCGAAAGAATCGTCAGCTCATGGACTGCGGAGCCGCATACTGGCCCCGATCTCATCCTGACGAGCCGCTTCCGGGCGCAAGGGTGGGAGATGAATACCGCAGATGTAGGTACCGAAGGGCTTAAGCTACGGCCGGCGATCGCCGTTCGAGCGCGTAGATCAGGTCCTTGGCGTGCAGCTTCAGCTTCTTGAGCCGCACTTCTTCCAGCTGTTCGTCTTCTGAGAGGTATGGCTTGCCAATCAGTTCTTCAAGCCGCTGAGCGTAGCGATGATGTTCGGCGTGCAGGCGATCGATCTCTTCGTTCAGCGTCGGATCCAGTACTTCGTCCATCAAGCACCTCCGGTGGTCCTGATCAGATTATTGTTACAGAACACTTACATATACCTCCGCAGCCACGCAACTCGCAAGATGCAAAGCGTTCAAATTCGTCTTAAAGTCATCAGAAGCTGTGGAATTCTGCGCCAAAATCGGCCAATGTTGCACCGTGCGGATTGGAGAATTTCGAGGGTAACTCGCTGATTTGCAATTACCTGCCGTGCGTTTCGGTCAGCCGTAACCTGAGTAGGAGCGCGTCTTCCACGGGATCGGGGTAATAGCGCGGCCTGCGCCCGATTTCTTCGAATCCGAGAGCCGCATAGAAGGCCAGTGCCTGGGCATTCGAGCTCCGTACCTCCAGATGGACGTCGGTCGCGTCCGCTTCGCTCAGCTCGGCGGCCAGCGCTGTGAAGAGACGCCGGCCAACTCCACGGCGCTGACCTTCAGCGGCGACGGCAATGGTTTCCAGCTCCGATTCGGGGGCGAGGACCATGGCCACGGCGAACCCCAGCAGCGTTTCTGAGGGGAGTTCTTCCGCAACGAGGGCGATTCTTGGCGGCGTTGCGTCCCGGTCAATTGCCGACGTGTAGACCGCACGTGGCCACTGTGGCGCGCTGCTGAGGGCAGATTCGATTTCCATCACGCGGTCGAGGTCCGCAGGCGTCATCCGGCGAATCCGCACGCTAGCCGCAAAAGACGGCTCGGGATCGATCATGCGCGTTTTGACCCCGCCGCAAGAGTGTCACCAAAGATTTCCGCATCGGACCGGCGCAGGTAATGGCCGTCGAGCAGAGCCAGGTCTGCGTATGCTCCCGCGATCAGGCGAGCTTCACCCATGCGGAGGGCGTCTTTGGCTAATGGCGCTACCACTCGGACCAGTTGCGCAGTGGGCCACGCCGCGGAGAGCACGGCAGCAGCCGCATCGTCGCAAACGGCAACCCGCAACGGCGCAGGATCAATTACCGCCAGTTCGCGAGCCCCGGCCAACAGCTCGCGCGGGGCCGCACCAATCCTCTCCACGCGAAGATAGACTTCATTCCGATGAGCATCGAGAACCGCTGTTGGCACGGCGGCTTTGCGCGACAACACATCGAGCCGGGAGACGGCAACGACGGGAATCTCCTCGCCAGCGGCTCCTGCTTCTGCAAAGCCCTTGACGGCGGCCAGGCCTAAACGGACTCCGGTAAAGCTGCCCGGGCCGTTGACCACCACAATGCCACCAACGTCCTTCAGAGCGATTTGGGCTTCCGTGAGCAGCCCGTCCACCGCGGTGATGAGGGATGTTGAGTAGCTGCGGCCTTCGAGCTCAACCTGGCCAAGCACTTCGAGGTCGCGCCCGGCTAGGCGGCCCAATGCGACCGAGCCGGTCGGCCCGCAGGTGTCGATAGCCAGAAGAAGCCTGCCGAAGAGGGGGGGCGCTGGGTTGTTGTGTCCGCTTTCCATAACCACCCAGCATGACACACGCACAGCCACCCCGCCAGCAGCGAGCCCTACGTGAGCTGGTGCTGGCGGAGTTGGCAGGCAATCAGGCCGGAGCCCGGATTGGTTAGGCGGTTAGCCGCTCTTTAGTGATGGCCGCCACTGTGGCCGCCGCCAGCGTGTCCGCCGCCGCCACGGTATCCGGGAAGGGCATGTTCTCCGCCGGCTTCGTGGGGAGCCTGGCCCACGTGGCCCCGACCATCGCGTGCCTCATTGGCATTGAAATGATTGAAGCGCTCTGAGCCACGTTCGGGCATGGGGCCGTGGTAGCCGTTATGGGGATCGTAGCGGTTATCTACGTGACCGTAGAAATGCTCGTGGCCGTGGAACCAGGGTCCCGCGCCGATGAAGACTCCGCCCGTATACCAGTCGGGGCCGTAGTACCCATAGGGAGCGCAGTCATACGGCGCATAGTCGAAATAGCCGTAAGGGCATACCGGAGCGACACCTACATCGACGGAAACCTGGGCCTGGCCCTTGGAAGGACCGCCCACGAAAGCAAGTGCAAGCATTGGAAGTGCAAGGAACTTAGTTGAGATCATATTGTCTCCTTCGTTTCTCTTTGAACGGGAAAAATGGAGGAAAGTTGTCTTTGCGGCATGTATTTTCGAATTCTTTAAGACGACGCCCCGAAAGGTAGCCAATGACATCAGTGGTTTGGCTGGTTAAAGCGGTCGTTGTCTACAGCACGGGCGAGTTGTCGAGCCATTGTAGCCACCTGGACCTCCCGCGTACTGCCTTAGGTCCGCGTCACCAGACACCGGAAGCGCGCCCCAATCCGGTAGCTTCCGTCGGCTTGGCGAAACGGAGCCAGCGCGGTCGCATGCGCCTCATCCACAGCTTCTGCGCTGGAATTGCCTCGGGCCCGTGCAGCCACTCCTGAAGATCCAAGGCCCCTCAAGGCAGTAGCCAGGTCCGCATAGTGCCACGGCGAGTCCACGTCCATCAACTCAAGTGGTTCGAGTCCCGCCGCCAAGGCAAACCCGCGCAGGGCGGATTCATTGGAAAGCGCAAACGGCCCTGGAGCGCCGGGCGGCGGGGGCGGCAGCAACGGCCTCAGCGCCGCCACCAGCAACGCCGCCTCCATCCTCAGGATTGCCCCACGTCATCACCACCACCAGGGCTTCCGCTTTCTGGCGTCCGCCAGCGCCGCGACGGGGTTGGCCGCATATTGGAATGCGTTGAATCCCGTTACCAGATCGAATGTGCCATCCGGAAACGGCAAACTCTCCAATTCTCCAACATGAAAATCCCCGTCAGGCACGCGGGTCCGCGCGATTGCCAGCATGTTCTCGGCTGCGTCCAGTCCGCTTACCTGCGCCCCGCGCGCCGCTGCCAGTTGGGCGGCAAGGCCAGCCCCGCACCCGACGTCCAAATACCGCGCCCCTGGCTTCAAGTCCACAAAGTCGAATACCGCCTCGTAGACGGGACGGCAGGTGTGCTCCTGAATCGCGGCCCAGTCCGCAGCCGCCGAACCCCACAACCGTCCATTCACTTGGGGAGTCATTCTTTTGGGGTCCATGGCGTGATGACTGGTGCGAGTATATCGCGGCGCAACAGTCAATGGTCCGGGCTTAGGATGCCGCGGGGACTCGCGTTGCGGATTTGCGCGCAAGCAAAGACTGCAGCTCGGCGATTTGCTCAGACGTGAGCAGGTGCTTTGGGATGACCAGGAATTTCGCGGGAGCCAGATACAGAAGAACAACCTTTGCGTCTGCAAGATGGTTGCGAATTGCCTTCCAGGTAACTTCGCTGCTGGTCGTTTCAGTCTTGACGTGGATACTCTCTTCGCCGATGGTCACAACATTTTCGTCGCCGGTCCGAGTGCGCCGGTAGAAGCTCTTCAACTGGTAGCGAATATAAAAAGGATGCAGAAAAAGGAGTGAGCATGCGCCGATGGATGCAGCGTCGACTGCAGAGAACGAGTGGTGGCTGAAGGATGCAATGCCGTCCACCAGTATGGCTGCTGCCGCTATGACGGAGACATATGGGCCCAAAATAATGTGAAAACATCGCCAGGGGTGCTTTTTCGCATGTAGACGCTGAGCACTCATGTAATCCGCGAATGTCAAGGAGAATCTCAGCTGGATCGGCATGGCTTCCATTATAAGAGCGCCCGACCGCGAACATTGGTCGCCTATCTCTCGCGGCCAAGGTTCGAGTTCACCGGCTCGTTTCAGTGGATCGGCGCATCGGTTAAGCTGGAATGAGCTAAACGATCGAAGAATTCCCTGCACGCAGGAGTTGGAGCCAAACCGTGGCCGCGTCCGCGACACTCTCGTTCCACGACACATGGAAGCCTCGCGCCAATCCCTGGGTGATTGCCATTACGGTGACGCTGGCCACCTTCATGGAGGCGCTGGACAGCTCCATTGCCAATGTCGCCATGGGGCATATTGGCGGGTCGCTCTCCGCCAGCCGCGACGAAGCAACGTGGGTGCTGACGAGTTATCTCGTCGCAAATGCAGTCGTACTGCCGCTGAGCGGGTGGATCGCCAACCGCATTGGGCGCAAACGCTTCTACATGACCTGCGTGTTTCTGTTCACTGCGGCTTCCCTGCTTTGCGGGCTGGCGCCGACGCTGGGGTTGCTGGTGTTTTTCCGCGTGCTGCAAGGGGCGGCGGGAGGCGGGCTGCAGCCCAGCGAGCAATCGATCCTGGCAGACACATTTCCGCCGGCAAAGCGAAGTATGGCATTCGCGGTATATGGCATGGCGGTGGTGCTTGCGCCGGTGCTGGGGCCGACCGTGGGCGGCTGGATTGTGGATAACTACAGTTGGCGCTGGATCTTCTTCATCAACATTCCCGTGGGCATGCTGTCGCTTTACCTCACCAACCGGCTGGTGGAAGATCCGCCCTACCTGGCCGACATTCGCAAGCGCAAAGAGAGCATCGATTACTGGGGCCTTGGGCTGCTTGTCGTCACTATCGGCGCGCTGCAAACCATGCTGGACAAGGGCCAGGAAGACGACTGGTTCAGCTCGCGTTTCATCACGACATGCTTCGTGGTTTCGGCCATCGGGATTGTGGTGTTCGTGTGGCGGCAACTGCACGTGGAGCACCCGATTCTTGACCTGCGATTACTGCTGCGGCGCAACGTGGGGACCACTATGTTCGTAATGTTCATGGTGGGCGTTTCGCTGTACTCCTCCACTGTGCTGATACCGCAGTTTCTGCAGGAGATTATGGGCTACAGTGCGGAGCAGGCGGGGATGGCTGTGTCTTCCGGCGGACTGGCGCTGATGTTCCTGTTCCCTGTTGCCGGGTTTCTTGCGCCCAAATTCGATCCGCGCAAGCTGGTGGCTATGGGGTTCATCATCACCACGTTTGGCCTTTATCGCATGACCGGATTGAATCTCAACGTTCCATTCAGCCTGGCGGTGAGCTGGCGTGTGGTCATCGCATTGGGGCTGCCATTCCTGTTTATCCCCATCAATACGCTTTGCTACGCGGGGATTCCGCAGGAGAAGTACAACGAGGTGAGTGGCTTCTCCGCGCTGATGCGCAATCTGGGCGGTAGCGTGGGCATCAGCTTTGTAACCACGCTGCTGGCGCGGCTGACGCAGAAGCACCTGGCCATGCTGGGCGCGCATACCGTGGCGGGCAATGGGCCGTTCGACATGATGCGGAACGGACTGACCGGCGCGTGGATGCAGCGCGGCAGCGCCATGGCCGACGCCATGCAGCATGCGGGCGCGCAGATCTACGGCATGGCGCAGATTCAGGCGCGGTTACTGGCGTATGTGGATGTCTGCTGGGTAATGGTGCTGCTTACGGGGATCCTGATTCCCATGCCGTTTTTGATGAAACGGCCGGCAAAGGCTGTGGCTGCGCCGATGGGGCATTGAAACTAAGCCAACTTACCTCCAATTGATCCAGCTGCCCTCACTTCTGTGCAGGAAGTAGATCTTCTGCCGGAAGCACCGTAACTGTGATTGTGTTGGACTTGATCTCAATCTCGGGAATGTTTTCATGAAGCTGCCAAGTGTCTGGGCGCTGATCGTCACCCCAGACAGGGCGCGAGACGTGGATGGTGTATTTACCGGGACGTCTGAAGTCGAATATCTGGCTGATCACTCCGCCGGATTTGCTAGATTCTTCGGGTTTGAGAATGCAAGCATATGTATTGAATCCCGTCTTCCTCAGGACCTTAGTCGCGGGCTTGCCGTCCTCAAAGAAGACTTGGTACCGATAGTTCTGATCGATCGAGTCGAGAAAATAGAGGGTGCAATCGATTTCGTGGTCGGAGGTGTTGGTCATGGTCACATCAAGAATGACCAGACCTCCCACTTTGACCATTGGCGTCTCCGCGTTGATGGTTATGCTGAATGGCGGGGTCGACGTTTTCGCATGTGCCGCGACGGTGATCCCCAGCATCAGCCATCCGAATCTTAGCAAAGCAATCCGCATGAATCTTTCGCCTTTCTAAAGACCCCAATCCTTGTAAGGCGCATGGACGTGAGAAGCAATGCAACGCCCTTTACACCGCGGCCAGCGCCTGTTCGAGTATCCGTATGATCTCCTGTTGCTGAGCCTTCGCCTCAGGCGATCCTGTACCGCCTCGGCCGGTGTTGTGGACCGCGAGCACCATGGGCGTAGATCCGCTCTTGTTTTTGAGCGCGGGGTCGGCGCCTTGTGCGAGCAGCGTCCGCACCGCCTCTGCGGATCGGGTTCGCACCGAGCGATGCAATGGCGACACTCCATCCATGTCGATCGCGTTTGGATCGGCACCCGTTTGAATCAGGCAGACGATTGTGGCTGACTGCGCCGTCGGGTTCCACATTTGCGAACCTGGCGAGCCCACCGCCGCTGCGTGCAGAGCTTGCTGGCCGCGGCGATTCCGCGCGTGGACATCCGCCCCAGCCGCTAAAAGCACGCGCACAATTTCCGTTTGATAGCCAGCAGAAGCAATGTGTAATGCGGTATCGCCCGTGTAAATATATCGCTTGATCTGGTCGAGGAAGAATGGCTTCTCCGTCTGCCGGGACGCCCCCGCACGAAAGCTGGCGCGCGCCAACTGCGGCGAGGCAGCAAGCGAACGTGAAACGCCCGCGGCGTCTCCCGCAAGGATGCTTCCCACTAACTCATGAAGCTCCCAATCGGAATCGGTCATCCTCGAGTAGCTCCTTCGGAAGATGGGCCTCTAAACCGCAGCCAGCGCCTGCTCCAAGTCTGCAATCAAGTCTTCCTTGTCCTCGATGCCAACCGAGAGCCGCACCAGTCCCTGCGTGATTCCGAGACGAGTCCGATCCTCTTCGCTCAGGGCCGCGTGGGTGGTTGTGGCTGAGTGCGACGCGAGAGACTCGACGCCGCCGAGCGATTCCGCGCTGAGAAACACCTTGATCGCGGCCAGGAATTTTCCGGCGGCGTCACGCGAGCCGAGATCGAAGCTGAGCATGGAGCCGAATCCCTTCTGCTGCTTTACGGCCAATTCGTGTTGCGGATGCGACTTCAATCCGGGATAAGCGAGGCGGGTCACTTTCGATTGCGTGGAGAGGAATTCCGCAACGGCGCGGCCGTTCTCCTCGTGCTGCTTCATGCGCAGGGGCAGCGTCTTAATGCCGCGCAGCACCAGGAAGCATTCGAAGGGCGAAAGGATGCCGCCGGCGGCCTTCTGCACCAGCAGGAAGCGCTCCTTGTGCTCCGGCTTGGTGCCGATGAGCGCGCCACCAAGGCCGTCCGAATGGCCGTTGAGGAACTTGGTCGTGGAGTGCATCACGATGTCCGCGCCCAGCGCGATGGGGCTTTGAAGCGCAGGCGACATGAAGGTGTTGTCTACGCTGACCTCAACGCCATGCGCATGAGCGATTGCGCTGACACCGGCAATATCAGAAAGCGACATAAGCGGATTGGTCGGCGTCTCCACGTGAATCAGCTTGGTGTTGGGCTTGATGGCTGCTGCCACGGCGGCGAGGTCCCCCGTGTCGACGTATTCAATTTCAATTCCATAATGTTGGATGATCTGGTTGAAGAGCCGCTGCGTTCCGCCGTACACATTATGTGAGCAGATGAGGTGATCGCCCGCGTGGAGCGTAGCCACCAGCGCGTAGATGGCTGCCATGCCGCTCGAAAATGCGTGTCCACTGTGGCCGCCTTCGAGAGCAGCCAAGGCCATTTCGAGGCGGTCGCGCGTGGGGTTTCCGGCGCGGGAGTAGTCCCAGCCCTTGTCGGTACCAATGCCGGTGAGCTCAAACGTGGAGGAAAGATAAATGGGCACATTGACCGCGCCCGTAAGCGGGTCGGGATGCTGGCCGGCGTGAACGGCAAGAGTGGAGTATTTGTAGTCGGACATAAGTCAGCTTTTAGCCTCTAGCTCCTAGCTACTAGCTTATCGCGCCGAGGGCTGACTGTTGTCTTCAGCGAGGACATGGGATTGGGACGATTCCGGTGTTGATTTGAAGCGTTAAATGCCGTTTTTGAGCGTTAAATGGTGCTTTTTTGCGAAAAACGGCCCTAAATCGGGATCAAAATTCACCGCTGAGCACAGACGGCGTAATTCCACACCGTTCATTCTATTTATGTTAACTAGACTCGTCCGGCCCAGGATGGACTGTTTTCCGGGTGGGGGGGTGGGGGTGCGCGTTTTATGGCGCTTTTAAACGAGGCAAAATGCCTGTTCTTTTGGCGTGCTTGACGGCGTGGTTTTCGGGTTGGAGGGTCGGATCACAATTCCGATTGTGCGCCAATTCAAGGCATTAATCGGCAATGGGGATTCTACACCCCGCCCTCAAATATCTTCTTCGACAAATATCTCTCGGCGGAGTCGGGGATGATTACGGCGATGCGCTTGCCCGCCCCTAACTCTCGCGCCAACTCGACCGCCGCATACACTGCCGCGCCGGAGCTTGATCCGCCCACCAAACCTTCTTCGGATGCGAGGCGCTTGACCATGCCGAACGCGTGCTCATCGGTCACGGCAACCACGCGGTCGCAGACTTCGCGATGAAACGTCTCCGGGATGAAGTGGACGCCGATGCCTTCCACTTTGTGCTTGCCCGGCGCGCCACCCTGCAGGATCGACCCTTGCGTTTCGACGGCCACTGTGACCACTGCCGGGTTCTGTTCCTTCAGAAAACGCGCGACGCCGCTGAACGTTCCGCCGGATCCGACGCCGGCCACGAATCCATCCACGCGGCCTTCCATCTGCTCCCAAATTTCGACGGCTGTAGTGTCGTGATGGAACCGCGGATTGGCCTGGTTCTGAAACTGCAACGCGGTAAACGATCCCGGAATGTCAGCCCCAGCCGCGCGCGCCCGCTTGATTGCCCCCGCCATGCCCTCGTCTTCCGGTGTGCGGATGACCTCCGCGCCAAAGCCGCGCATGAGGATGCATTTCTCCTCGGCAAAACCTTCGGGCACAAACAGCTTGACTGAGTAGCCGCGATTGACGCCAATCAACGCCAGGCCGACGCCGGTGTTGCCCGCAGTCGCCTCAATAATCGTTGAGCCCGGATGCAGCAGGCCGCGCGCTTCGGCGTCGAGAATCATGCCCAGAGCGGCGCGGTCCTTGATGCTGCCGCCGGGGTTCAGGAATTCAAGCTTGGCGAAGAGAGCCGCTGCGGGAGCAGGCGCCAGGCGCGCCAACTGCAGCATGGGCGTGTGGCCTACAAGTTGAGTAATGTCGGCTGCAATGCGGAGTGCGGGGGAAGGTGAAACGGCAACGGCCATAGCTGAATCAGTCTATCTCAATGCGCGTTCGGCATTATTTTGTGGCCGCCACGCTTGTTTTCTTACTTCCGCGCGCCAGGGGGAAATACCCGGTCCGTGTACGAACGGTCAGCTTGCCCATGCCCTTGGCCTCAGCAGCGACCTGCACGCGGCGAAATCCCGGATCAGTGTTGGGCTTGGTGGAGTGATAACCCAGCGTGTACTGGTTGCGGATATCGCGCGCCACTTCGGCGGCAATCTGATCGATGTTTTCAATCGACTTGGGAAAGAACGCCATCCCGCCGGTTTCGGTAGACAGCATTTCAAGAGCCCGCCGCGCATGACGCACTTCGGCGTGGCTCATCTCGTCGCCAAAGAGCAGGCCAATGGAATAAATCACCGGTCCGGAGAGCGACTGCACCTTGCGAATGGTCTGTTCCAGATCCACCGACGAAGCATTATCTTCGCCGTCGGTGATGATCACGAGCACCTGCTTGGGCCGCTTGGCGTCCGCCACCAATTTGTCTGCCGAGGCCACCACCGCATCGTAAAGCGCCGTGCCGCCGCGGGACTCGATGTGCGAAAGCCCGTCGCGCAGCTTGTTCACGTCGGAGGTGAATTCCTGGTCGATGAAGGCTTCGTCACTGAAATTGACGACGAACGCTTCGTCTTCCGGGTTGGACGCCTGAATCAGATCGAGAGCGCTCTTGTTCACGGAGGGCCGCTTTCGCGACATGGATCCCGAGTTATCCACCACAATGGCGATGGAAACCGGAAGATCCGTGTGCTGGAAGCTGATAAGCGTCTGCTTCACGCCGTCTTCCATGATGGAGAAGTCTTCTTTTTTCAGGTCCGGAACCAGGCGGTTGCCGTCGAGCACGGTGCAGTTCAGCACCACCTCATCCACTTCCGTGTGCAGGGTGTAGCCCTGCGGGCCCTCTTTGCGGATGGGACCAACTTCCGTGCCGGGCGGTTCGGCATCCGGCGAACGCACGGGGTCGCGGTCCACGGTGAGGGAGGGGCTTTGGGGGGCTTGCTGCGTTTGCGCGGGTTTAGCGCTCGCTCCGCCTGAGGAGGTGGCTGGTTGTTGCGCCGTCAGCGAAGCCGCTGTTGCGAACACGAAAATCGCGAGAACCGCATTATTGCAAAGGCGCATAGTAACCGGTGCGTACGTGGATATTTAGTTGCGGCAATTCCGGTGAAGGATTGATCGTCACCTTCACTTTACGCCACTTGCCGTCCAGCGCCGGATTGCTGGACTGGTAGGCGATGAGATATTGGTAGCGTAACGCGGCTGAGACACGTTCGGCGACTTCGTCCGGGCTGTCTCCAACGTAAATCCGGCCGCCGACCTGCTCCCGGGCGCCAACCCGGTACAGGTGCCCGCCTGTCTCTTCGCTCAGTTCGTATAGCAACTGCGGGCCGTTGCGCTCCTCCGGTGTGCGGGGAAACTGTTCGAAGATACCAATCGTATAGAGCTGCACATCCGCCCTTCGCAGTTGCCCCCGTAACTTCCCCTCGGGAATATTCGAGTGGTTGCCAGCTCCGTCGCTCACCACCACCAGAGCCTTGCGCGCGTACCTCGCCTTCTCCATGTTGGTCAGGCCGAAGTCGAGGGCGTCAAACAGCGCCGTTCCGTGCCCCGCTTGAACCGTGGCCAGCCGCGCTTGAATACTGTCGACGGAGCTGGTGAAATCCTGAAGCAGCTCCGGCCGATTGTTGAAGCCGACTACGAAATACTCATTCTGGGGATTCGCGGTCTTGATGAAACGGGAGACCGCTTGGCGCGCCCAATTCAGCTTCAGGGTCATCGAGCCGGAAAGATCCAGGATGATCCCGATCGAATAAGGCTGGTACTTCGTGTCAAAGTCGGCGATATCTTGCAAACGACCGTTCTCGTAAATCTTGAAGTTTTGCCGCGCCAGCTCATTCCGCGGCCGATCCTGAGGGTCGGTGACCGAAACCATGAGTTGCACTGGCCGCGACGCAGGCGGAGCGGGAGTGGGTGAAATAGGTCCCTGCTGCGCGCCAAGCGTGAGGGTGGCTCCGGAAAGAAGAGTTGCGAGAACCGCATTATTGCAAAGGCGCATAGTAACCGGTGCGGGCATGAACAGTGAGTGGAGGCAATCCCGCGGGAGGAGTAATCTTCACCTTAACTTTACGCCACTTGCCATCATAGGTCAGACCCTTGGGTTGATAACCGATCACATACTGGTTGCGCAGTTCGGTGGAAATCTTTTCGGCAATGTCGCCCATCTCCGCCAGATCGTCTACCCGGAACATGCGTCCGCCCGTCTCTTCGCTCAGATCGTTCAACAATTGCGGTCCGGCGCGCTCCTCGGGCGTAGCCGCATAGGGATCGAAGATGCCGATGGAATACATCTCCACGTCAGCTTCCCGGACCTCCGCACGCACCTCGCCCTCGGTATAGCGCGACCGGTTGTCGCCGCCGTCGGAGACCACCAGCAGAGCTTTGCGCTCATGCCGCGCTTCCTTCATTTTGATCATGCCGTAGTAAATGGCGTCTAGCAGCGCGGTGCGATGACCGCTGCGCACGGTGGCAAGACGCGCCTGGATGTCTTCGACCGAGCTGGTAAAGTCCTCAATGAGCTCCGGACGATCATTGAAGCCGATGACGAAAAACTCGTCCTGGGGATTGGCTGTCTTGATGAACTGCAGAATCGACTCGCGGGCACGAATCAGCTTGGAATTCATGGAGCCGGAAAGGTCAAAGATGATGCCGATGGAAACGGGGGCGTCCTCGCTGGCGAAGGAGATGATCTTCTGCTGACCGTTGCTCTCAAAGAGCTGAAAGTCTTCTTGCTCCAGGCCAGTGACCAGGCGGTTCATGGGATCCGTCACAGTGACCGGAACCAGCACCATATCCACATTCATGCGGATGCGCGAACCGGGATGAATTTTTAGGGAATCAGGCCCGCTGGCCGCGGGCGCTTCGGCCCCCTTGGGTTCGGCGGGATTGGTTGCCGGCGTGGCGGAGGGCGGCGGGACGTGAACTTTATTGAGTGGGTCTTCCTGGTCCTGGGCCGCGGCGCGCGCAACACAAAGAAGGGCTGCCATCCAGCAAACCCAGAGCCAGCGACCCACTGGCCGCCCCATTCTGCAATGGATTACCCGCAGCTTGCCCCGCCCGCCTTCGGAAATAGGCCTTGATGGCACCATCGCCCTGCCGCCTGCACCAACGACTGAACGCGAGTTTAGCACGGTTGCCACAGCGCTGGCGTCTCTCGAATTGTCATCGCTTTGTTGACCACAACCGCTGTACCAAGCCATAGCCCGCGTCACATTCCCCTGCCCGCCACTGGGATACAATCGACGCTAAGCGCGCCGCCCTCCCGCCGCAGATAAAAATGGGATTTCAGCACGCAAATTAGTTATTAGACGGGGAGAAAGACTTTCAGTATGGCCCGCGTTTACCCATTTCGTGCATGGCGCTACAATCCTTCTGCTGTCCGGCTTGACGACGTAGTTACGCAGCCGTACGACAAAATCTCTCCGTCGATGCAGCAGGCTTACTACCAGCGCAGCCCCTATAACCTGGTCCGAATCATTCTTGGCCTGCCCGAACTCTTCGATGCGGAGCGGGGCGAAAGCGTATACACTCGCGCCGCGCGGGACTTCAGCGCATGGCGCCAACAGGGCATCCTGACGCAGGAAAAGGATCCCTGCATCTTCGCGTATTCGCAGCGCTTCAAGGTTCCCGGAACTGAAATTGTGAAGGAGCGCCGCGGCTTCATCGCCCTGGGCAAGCTTCACGACTATGCCGAGCAGGTGGTCTTCCGTCACGAGCAGACTCTTTCCAAACCCAAGAGCGACCGGCTCAACCTGCTGAAGGCCACGCACGCGCATTTCGGGCAGATTTTTATGCTGTACTCTGACCCGGCCGGCAGCGTGGAAAAGATTCTCTACGACGGCAGCGGCCCCGCGGAAGCCGAAGTGACCGACGAGTATGGCGTTCTGCACCGCCTGTGGCGCGTCAGCGATCCGGCGACCATTCGGCTGCTTACAACGGCGATGGATGATAAGAAGCTGATCATCGCCGACGGACACCATCGCTACGAAACCGCACTGAACTATTCGAAAGAAAAGGTGCCTGCAGGTCCGGCACAGGCTGAGTACACCACCAATCAGTTGACCCGGCCGCCGTACCCGGAAGCCGCCGTGATGATGACCTTCGTCAACATGGATTCGGACGGCCTGGTCATTCTGCCCACGCATCGTGTTGTGCACAGCCTACAGGGCGCGAGTGAGGGTAAGTTTGACCCCGCCGCGTTTGCCTTTGCCGCCATGGAGTTTTTCTCGGTTGAAGCGCTGGCTGAAGCGGATGCGACAAGTTACATGGAGCTGCTGGGACGCCAGAATGGCACGGCGTTCATTGCTGTCACCAAGGCCGGCCCGCTGTTGCTGCGCTCCAAACCAGAAGCTGTGGCCGCCGCACTGGCCGGGCTGCCCGAGCGGCAGCGCCAACTCGACCTGAGCCAACTGCACACCATCATTCTCGACCGCCTTCTGGGGCTGGACGCGGAAAAGGTGCGCGAGCAGACGAATATCCGCTACTTGCGCGATGCAGCCGAAGCCGTGGACCAGGTACGTCGCGGCGATGCAAATCTTGCTTTTCTGACCAACCCGGTTTCAATGGAACAACTGCGGGAAGTGGCATTTGCCGGCGACGTGATGCCGCAAAAATCGACTGACTTTTTCCCCAAGCTGTTGAGTGGCTTGGCGATTTATGCGCTGGATTAATTGGCGTACGGGAATAACAACCATGAATAGTCGAATGCCCGGCCGGCGTCCCATTCACTCTTTGTATTGGGTTGCGGTAGTCACTCTAGCGGGTCTACCGGCCTTCGCGCAAAACCCGGCCCCCTCCACCTCGCCAGCAGCTCTGCCCGAATCGCCCCCTCCCGCCATTGCTCCATCTCAACCGAAATTTCCCGCCGCCGCATCAACCCCACTCGAACCTGCGCCGTCCACACCTTCCGATAAAACCCCTCACGCTCCAACGCAGATCACAATCCTCGAAGACACCATGATCCGGGTGATGACCAACGAGCCCATCGATAGCAAACATGCGCGCGACGGCACCCCGGTCCTGTGCATGGTGAATGAAGACGTGCTGGTGGACGGTGCTCTGGCCATTCCGCGTGGCGCAACGGCGCATGGCGTGGTCGTCCGGTCAAAAAAAGCCGGCGTGCTGACAGGAAGCCCCGAGCTGATCATCAAGCTGGTTTCTCTTGACCTGGGTGGCCGCACTTATCCGCTTTATACCTATCTCTTCAAAATGACCGGAGCCAGCAAGACGCAGCCGACCCAGACCAAGGCGCTTCGAGGAGCCGCGGTGGGCACAGTTGCCGGTGCAATGGCCAGCGGCGTCAGCTCCAAGGGTGGCATGCAGGAAATGGATGGAACGGGACGAGCCGTAAGCATGGCTACCGGCGCTGCCGTAGGAGCGGGAGTAGGCACCGCCATCTCCGCCGCAACTCCGGGACCGGGTATCCGGATTCCTTCTGAAGCGCAGGTGGATTTCTATCTCGCCGCTCCCATCACGGTGACGAAAGTGAGCGAGAGAGAAGCGGCGCGGCTGGCCGAGGGACTTCACTCAGGCGGCCCAAGCCTTTACCTGCGCGGCGAGGCACCTTAACGCCGGTTGCCGACTAGATGCGCAGTTCGCGGAAACAATCCTTTGGACCGTGCAGCCGGTTGGGCCACTGAGGTACGCTGGTTGGTGGCAAGTCTGGAAATCTCGCGCGTTCCCTCATCCTTCACCCCGGCCTCGCGCCTCTGGCTGATCGTTTTAGTGCTGTCGATGAGCGCAGGGGCCGACCGCTTGGCCATAGGACAAGTCCCTTCCGTACCCGCGCCGCCCCCCACCCGCTTCATGGTGGTTCTGGACGCAGCCCACGGCGGCGATGACACCGGGGGCAAGCTCAGCGACGGCCAGCCGGAAAAGGCCTTCACCCTGGCCCTCAGCGTCCGTCTCCGTTCCCTGCTGGGAGCGCGTGGGATGCAGGTGATCACCACCCGCGAATCGGACTCCGCCGTGGACTTGAATCGCCGAGTAGAAATCGCCAACCATGCCAATGCGCAGGCCTGCCTGAGCCTGCACGCTTCGGAAAGCGGAACCGGCATCCATCTGTTTGTCTCTTCGCTGCCCCCGGCCCCATCCCCTGAGGGCGTCCGCTTTCTGGCGTGGAAGACGGCGCAATCGGCATGGGTAACGCGCAGCCTGGCACTGGCCGGCGTGCTCAACTCCGTTCTTCTGCATGCCGGCATGACCGTGACTCTGGGTCGCACAGCGCTGCCTGCGGTCGACAGCATGTCATGCCCTGCCGTCGCCATCGAGGTCGCCCCGGAAACGGCCGCGGCGGGTGTGCAAGGTCAGCCCTCGACTTCCCAGCTCAACGACCCTGCCTACCAGGCGCGGGTTGCCGAAGAACTGGCCGCCGCACTACTTGAGTGGCGAACCGATGCAGGACGCACGGAGGCGACCCAGCCGTGATCTCGCGCTTTCAAACCGTCCTTTTCTGCATCCTGCTGGCAGCTTCTATCGTCATGGGCGGGGTGCTGTGGCATCTGCGCGACCGCGCTCACCAGCGCCTGGTGGCCGGCGAAGATTCCGCGCCCACCAGCGCACCCACCGTCGCACCGGCGGAGCAGGCCACTCTACTGGTTGCAAACGACGCGGACAGCTCGATGCTGGCCCAGGTGCAATCCCTGCCGCTTCCGCAGGATCCAGGCGCCCGCGCCCGCGCAATTCTGGGCAAGCTGCTGGATCTGTATGCCGCTCCGAACGCGACACACCCGGTTCAAGGCGGGGCAGCCTCGGTTGGCCAGATCTTCCTGATGCCCGCGCAGGCGGATTCCCCGACCCCACTCTCCGCGTCTCAAACGGCCCAAACTTCACCGCCTGCATCCGGACCGGAGATGGCTGTCGTCAACCTCACCAGCGCATTCGCCGCCAGCCACCCCTCTGGCCTGGAGACGGAAACCCTGACCCTGCTCTCCATTTGCGGCACGCTGCACGCCAATTTTCCGCGTGTTACACAGGTACGCTTCCTGGTGGACGGCCGCTCGCGCCCCACTCTGGCAGGGCATGCCGACCTGACCCGCACTTACCTGGCCGCCGAGGCCGACAACACCGAGGCACAGCACCCGTGAGCCGCTCCGCACCTCGCAAAAACCGTTTCTATTTCACTAATTTCGCAGTATGATGAAGGAGAAATGCGCAAGCGAATTCACATCACGGCTCCTTGGCCCACTCCTGAAGAGGTGAAGAAGCGCTACCCTGTCTCCAAGGCCAGCGAGAAGGCGATACAGATTCTGGTAGAGGAGTTCAAGGCTCAACTTTCCCGCCAGACGGAAGCGTCACAGAATTCGTTTGAACCGGAAAAGAGGCGCAAGCGTGCCTCCGCCGCCTGACCCAAAAGGCGTATTCCTGAACATCCCTTACGACGAAGAATTCTCCAACCTCTATGTCGCTTATATTGTTGGACTTTGCCAACTGGGTATGGTCCCGCATCTCGCCTCTGAAATTCCGGGCGGGGATCGCAGGCTGACCAGAATTTTCAAGCTCATCCAGGGATGCCGTTACTCCATTCACGATCTTTCCCGGGTGGAAGTAAGCGTTGCGCCAACTGCTGTACCCAGATTCAACATGCCATTAGAACTTGGCATGACAATCACCTGGCAAAGACTGCATCCGAGCCGCCACGATTGGTTCGTTTGGGAGTCAGTACCCTACCGCATTCAGAGGTCGGCCAGCGATCTGAACGGAACCGATCCGTACATCCACGATGGCACAGTGGAAGGCGTTCTGCGTGAACTTCGCAATGCCTTTTCGCGCGACTCCGCACCTACGGTGCCACAGATGTTCGATGTGTATCGCTTTGTCGATGGCAATCTTGATGCGGTTCTCTCGAGAAATGGGACCAGCAACCCATTCGACAGGAGCGTCTTCATGGAATTGTGCAGGTTGTCCAATAACCTTGTAGGGCCTCTTCGCCACAACAAATCTGGGGTCAAGCCGTCGTGAGCCCCACCATCGGCGTCTTCGATTCCGGCTTCGGCGGGCTCACCGTGCTGCGCGCGCTGGTGGCCCGTGCGCCCCAGGCCCGCTTCGCCTTCATCGGAGACACGGCCCGCCTGCCCTACGGCTCCAAGTCCCGCCGCACCATTGCCCGCTATGCTGCACAAAGCGCGCGCTTCCTGGTGGAGGAGCAAGGCGCCGAGTACCTCGTGATCGCCTGCAACACGGCCAGCGCCCTTGCCCTCGACGCGATTCAGGAGGCGGTTCCCTCTTCGGTTCCCGTCATCGGCGTCATCGAACCCGGCGCACAGGCGGCCCAACGGGCGTCGAAGACCGGCGACGTGCTGGTGATCGCCACAGACGCGACCGTACACAGCCACGCCTACGCCGCGGCCTGCAGCGCCCTCGGATTACGGGCCCTCGAAAAAGCCTGTCCGCTTCTGGTGCCGCTGGTGGAAGAAGGCTGGACCGACCCCGAAATACAAACCGGCGGAGTGACGGCTCAGGTCCTGCGCATCTACCTCGACGAACTCAACGCCGAAGCCGCGTCCCTGGGCATGAACCCCGACACGCTGGTGCTGGGGTGTACCCATTATCCGTTGCTCAAGCCGCTCATTCAGAAGGCGATTCCCGAGGGCGTACGGGTCATCGATTCGGCCGAGTCCGCAGCCGACA
>Ga0302319_10001620_pt1 | contig 50151 bp, 47 predicted proteins | sample Bog_T0_2_FD_203319 | JGI IMG/M metagenome (GOLD analysis project Ga0302319, IMG submission 203319) | Peat permafrost microbial communities from Stordalen Mire near Abisko, Sweden - Bog_T0_2 | ecosystem: Environmental > Terrestrial > Soil > Wetlands > Peat | place: Sweden: Abisko, Stordalen Mire... | reverse complement strand
ATCAAAGAATTTCTCGATCAGATCGAAGAGGGTACCAAGCCCGGATTTGGCAAATTCCTACGCTCAAGGTTGGGCGTTGATGAAATACCAACTCCCCAGAGGGGAAAAGAACTGATTATTGAGTTCTTTGGAGAAACACTCGGCTTGATCATCAATCAGGAGCTTTACAAAAGAGTCCTCAAAGAGTGTGTTTTCAAGGGAGACGTTGCGTTCCATCTGTACGAAACCTACGGATTACCGTTAGATTTCATGATGGATGCAGCAAGAGATAGAGGCATTCTATTCGACACTGCTGGCTTTGAGGCCGCCCGAGCTGAGGAGCAGGCACGCGCTCGCGCAAGTTGGAAGGGTGGGAGCCAGAAGTCGGCCAGTCCGGCTTATCGCGATTTGCAGAAGACGGAGTTTTTGGGCTACAAGACGCTCACCGCGAACGACGCTGAGGTTTTGGCGATTGTGAAGGATGGCGCGGGGGTTCCGGCGGCGAAAGCTGGCGAGTTGGTGGAAGTGGTGCTGAATCAGACCAGCTTTTACGGCGACGCGGGCGGGCAGGCGGGCGATACCGGCTGGTTTACCTCGACGGATGGGAATACGACTGTCGCCGAGATTCAGGGGTGCGTGCTGCCGGTGCAGGGAGTGAGGGCGCACAAGGCTCTGCTCAAGGAGCCACTGGCTGTCGGCGATCATGTGCGGACTGTCGTGGATCAAGAACGGCGCAACGCGATCCGGCGGAATCACACGGGAACGCATCTGCTGCAAGCGGCGCTCAGGCAGGTTTTGGGGACGCACGTGAAGCAGGCGGGGTCGGCAGTACATCCGGATCGGCTGCGCTTTGATTTTTCTCACTTTGCTCAGGTGGCCGATGAGGAGTTGGCCGAGATTGAAACGATTGTGAATCGGCAGGTGTTGGCGAACACGCCGGTTGAATCCATCGAGGACGTGCCCATCGACGAGGCCGTGAACGAGTACCACGCCATGGCGCTGTTCGGCGAAAAGTATGGCGACAAGGTGAGAGTGATCCGGGTCGGCGATTTCTCGACGGAACTGTGCGGCGGGACGCACACGCGGGCTACGGGCGAGATTGGCCTGGTGAAGATTTTGAGCGAGGGGTCGGTGTCGTCGGGGGTGAGAAGGTTGGAGGCGATTACCGGATTTGGCTCTCTGGACGCCTTCCGGCAGGATTTTGCCGTGGCGCAGATTGCGGCGCAGATGGTTCCCTCGGTGGAGAACTTGCCGGAGGCGTTCCGCGGAAAGCTGGCCGCACAGGAAGATGAGTTGAAGCGGCTGCGGCGGGAGTTGGACGAGGCGCGGATGAAGGGGGCTGCCGGGGCTTTGGATGAGGCGCTCGGCAAAGCTGTCGAGGTCAAGGGCGTGCGGCTGGTGACGCTCAGGGCCGATGCGCTGGAGCGTGGGCAGTTGCGGACGCTGGTGGACAACCTGAAGCAGAAACTGGGCGAGGGGGTGGTGGTGGTGGCCTCCGCTCAACCCGATGAAAAAGTCGCGCTGATCGCCGGTGTGACGGCGGGGCTGACCAAGCGGATTCAGGCGGGCAAGCTGGTGGGGGCTGTCGCGAAGCTCGTCGGCGGATCGGGCGGCGGGAAGCCGGAGATTGCCGAGGCCGGCGGGAAAGACCAGTCGCAGATCGATGCGGCGTTGAAGGCTGTGGCGGGGATTGTTGGGGAGTTGCTGGGATAGGACTTGCCGTCCGGGCGGACGGCGCTTGCGCGCCATGAGGTTCGTGGTATCCCACCCATTCCGCAAAGAACGCGGAATGGATGGGAGCATTTGAGGCACATACGGAGAATGGTTCGTCGCGGAACGAGCAGAGTACGGGAGCTAAAAGCTAAGAGCTAGCAGCTAGAAGCTGCCCTGAGCGCTTAGAATTCGAGCGAGGTTGATGCAAGTCGGGGGCGGGGGTTTGGCGGTTCTGGCGGTGCAGCATATCCGGCGGATGCGGGGCGGAGCGCAGGGCCAGTTGATGCTGGGCGCGGACGGAAACGTCTATGTGGTGAAGTTCCAGAACAACCCGCAGCATATGCGGGTGCTGGCCAACGAGTTTCTGACGTCGAGGATTGCGGTGGCGGCGGGGCTGACGGCGCCGGATACGGAGCTGGTGGAGGTATCGAGCTGGCTGGTCGAAAACACGCCGGAGCTGGAGATGGACCTGGGGCGGACAAGAGTGCGCTGCGCGTCGGGGTTGCAGTTTGGGTCAAGATTTGTGGGCGGGCTAATGCCGGGACAGGTGGTGGACTACCTGCCCGAGGAGCAGATGGCCGAGGTGCGGAACCTGAATGAATTTGCCGGGATTCTGGCGCTTGACAAGTGGACGGGCAATGCGAATGGCAGGCAGGCTGTCTTCGCGCGCAAGCAGCGGGAACGGCGCTACCGGGCGGTTTTTATCGACTACGGGTATTGCTTTCACGCCGGGGAGTGGAGGTTCGAGGATCTGCCGCTGCGCGGAGTTTATTATCGCAACGATGTCTACCGGGAGATCGCCGGGTGGGATGCATTTGAACCGTGGCTGACGCGGCTGGAGAGCATGGCGGCGGAGACGGTTTGGGCGGCGGCCAATGAAGTCCCGCCTGAGTGGTATGGCGGCGATCTCAGTGAAATGGAAGCGCTGGTGGAGAAACTGCTGGCGCGGCAAAGCCGGATTCGGGAGCTGATTGAAGGGTTCGGGAAGTCGGATAGAAGGCCATTTCCGAAATGGGTGGGGATGGGAAAAGATGTGGGCGGTGAGGATTGGAAAGAGACGCGGTGGGGGACTAACATCGTGGGGAGGGTAAATTAGCTGCTAGCTTCTAGCCTTTAGCTTCCAGCTTTTTCATGCTGAGGCGGAAGGCAGATGAATTCGGGAATGAGCGATGGCGGACAGAAATGTACGCCGGATCTCGGAGCTAAGAGCTAGAAGCCGAAAGTTAACCATGAGTAGCGAAAGTCAACGGCGGGCATGCACGTTTCAACTGCTCCGGTATGTGCCGGATGCGGTCAGGAACGAGTATGTGCATATTGGGGTGATCTTGAGAGAGCAGGGAGGCCCCCAAACGAACAGTCCGGCGGGCGGGCCGGAGCCGGCTCTCGTGCAGTTTACTCGCGACTGGCGCCGGGTGCGCTGCCTTGACCCGGAGGCCGACACCGCGCTGCTGGAGGGGATGGAGAGCGAGCTGCGGCGGCGTTTCCAGGAAGAGCCGGAGGGGAAGCTGATGCGGTTGTTGACGGAATCGCTTTCGCTGAACGTGCAGATGACCGAGCCCAAGGCATACCTGGCGGAGAGCCTTCCGGCGGGGATGGAAGAACTGATGCGGCTGTATGTGGAGTCTCCGCCGCGGGAGCGCGTGCCAAGACTGAGTGGACGGGCGGCGATACAGGCCAGGATGAGGACGGAGTTCGAGCGGGCCGGGGTGTGGGATCTGATGCGAAAAAAGATTGCGGCATCGGAGTACACGCGGCCGGGGGATCCGCTGCGGATTGACGTGGGGTACCGGCCGAACGGGATCGTGCGCATGTTTCATGCGGTAAGCCTGGAGCCGGGCGTGGAGATGGCCAAGGTGCTGGCCTACTCGGCGGCGGGACTACGAATCGGAGTCGAGCGGATGGAGCGGGCGCAACTGGAGCTGACGGCCGTGATTGAGCCGGCGGTTCGCCTGGGAGCCACCGACGAGGAGCCGGAGCGGCTCGAGATGTATCGCTTTGGCGTGGAGACGATGGAAGAGAATCAGATCCGGGTGCTGACAACGTCGGATTTGGGGCGGGTGGCGGAGACGGCGCGGCGGGAGCTGCGGGTGTGAAAAGGCAGAGATCAGGGGTCAGTTTTTTTTACTTGCAATTATCTGTTGAGGCTTGCAGATAATTAACTGTGTTTGTTGTAGGATCGATTTTGTTGTGAAGTTAGAGCGACTGGTAGACAGAGGTTATTGGCTGTAAGCGATCAGCCGGTGGTAGAAAACTGATCACTGACCACTGTTCACTGTTCACTGTTTTTGAGGCATGGCCCTTTCGGGGGTTGTGCCTTTTTTGTTTTTGGGGCGGCGAAGAAGGAAGGTGCGCGTGAAGGTTGGAGAGCAGTTGCGGGAGATCTGGCGGCAGGCGACCGGAAGTGGGCGGGACGCGGAGATAGCAGCGGGCGCGGCAGACGCGGAGGCGGAGCGCAAGACGCTGGCGCTGCCTGCGATTTTAAGTCCAGTCCAGTTTCCAGGGCAGCACCTGCCCAAGCCGACGCCGATGAATCTGCGCCGGTTTGCGGAGACTCCGGTGGTGCGGCGGGCGATCAACGTCATCAAGGATCGCATTGCGGCGATGGACTGGCAGGTGCGGGTGCGGCGCGGAGTGAAGCCAGAAGATCTGGCCTTTGCGGAGCGCAAGCTGCGGGCGCTGCGCAGAACGCTGGAAGAGCCGAATGCCTCGGACAGCTTCCGGACGCTTATGGAACAGGTGATGGAGGACGTGCTGACGGGCGGGTACGGGGCCATCGAGATGGAGCCGACCGGCGACGGAGAGCGTCCGGCGATGTTGTGGGCGGTGGATGGGGCTTCGATCCGCATCAATCCACGCTGGGACGGGCAGCCGGAGACGCCGCGGTATGCGCAGGCGCTGCCGGGGCAACTGGCGTCGAGCGCGATTGAGTTGCGCGACGACCAACTGATGTATGTGCGCATGAATCCGCGCAGCTTTACGCCCTTTGGTCTGGGTCCGCTGGAAGTGGCCTTCGAGACGGTGAACCAGTTTTTAAGCGCGCACCGCTTTGCGGGCAAGCTGGCAGCGAACTCGGTGGCGCAGTATGCGCTGTGGCTGAACGAGGCCACGCCGGCGCAGCACGACCGGCTGATTCGCTGGTGGCAGGACGAGATTGAGGGAACCGGGCGGGTGCCGTTGATCTCGACCGAGCAGAAGCCGGAGGTACTTCGCTTCGCACAAGGCACGGACGCGGACATGCGGCTGGAATGGCAAGAGTTTCTGATCAGGATGGTGGCGAATGCCTTCGGGTTGCCGCCGCTGATGCTGGGACTGGAGAGGGATGTCAACCAGTCAACTGCGTCGGAGATGGCCGACGAAGCCTACCGGGGGGCGATCTCGCCGCTGGCGATGCTGCTGGCCGGGCACATTACGCGGGATCTCTTCGGCAAGTGCATCGGCTGGCGGGAGTTTGAGTTTGTATTCAACGATCTAAATGCGCGGGACGAGATGACAGAGCTGGCGGTGCAGGTGCAATTGTTGCAGGCCGGCGTGTTGACGGTAAGCGAGGTGCGAGCTATGCGGGGACTGGGGCCGCTAGGGCAGGATGGCGCGGCGGTGCAGTTGACAGGCGAAGCGGCAACGGAAGAGACGAGCTAGTGGATAGGAATGCAGCTCATTTCTGCAGACGTAAACACTGAATTTGATTCCCAACCTATCTGCAAAAGGTGCAGCAAGGACGGGGCCCCCCAGGTCACAAGATTGAAAGGCCGAAACAATAGAGGGCTAATTGCGAAACAGATGGGCGGAGAGCGCATGAGACTGGAAGCGATGGCGGTAAAGATTCCTCAAGTGGACGGACACCCCAACCGGGTGCCGTTCGAGGGGGTGCTGACGATGGTGAATACAGCCAGCGACAAAGCGCCGGCTGGGGCGCGAGGACACCGGGTGATGCTGACGCATGCGGCGGCGGAGAAAGCACTGCCATCGCTGCTGGGCATGGCGGTGGACTACCGGCCGGGGTGGGACGGGCACGACGCGCGGCACAAGATCGGCCTGCTGACCGAGGCGAACCTGATCGGGCAGCGGCTGGTGGTGAAGGGCTACCTGTATGCGCGGGATTTTCCCGAGGTGGCGGGGGCGATAGAGGCGCAGGTTCCCGAGTCGCTGGGCATGAGTTATGAACTAGCCGACGCGCGGGTGGAAGATATGCGGGCCGAAGTATGGAAGCTGACCCGCGTGACCTTTACGGGAGCGGCCATACTGCTTCGGGACAAGGCGGCCTATCGGGGCACAAGTTTCCGCATGGCAAGTTAACAAAAACAGTTCACAGTTGTCAGTTCTCAGTTCTCAGTCAATGGTTCACAGCAAGCCATCGACCGAGAGCCGTGGAGAAGTCGCGTCTCGATAACTGCTAACCGTAACTGATAACTGACAACTGATAACTGACAACTGACGAAAGGAATGGCATGGAAAACAAAGAGCAAGAGATAGCGGATCGGCTGGAAGCGGCAACGACCCTGCTGGAGCGGACACTGGGCTGGCTTGAAGAGCGTCAAGGAGCTCTGAGCGGCGAAGTGGAGAGGATCTCGGCGACCATCGAGCAGAGCCGGAGGGAAGCGGAACTGGCGGAGAAGCTGGCCGCAGCCGAACAGGAGCTGGTCGAGTTGAAGGCGGGATCTACGCAGAATGTGTTGAACCCTCTGCGCAGGACGCTGCCCTCGACAACCAGCGAGATGCTGGCCAAGCACGGCATCGGCGAGGGTCCGGTGGACGTGCGGGCCCTGGACGCGGCGCTGGCCGGCTTGAGCCTGGAACAGCGCATCGCGGTGAAGACGCAACTGCTGCGAGCGGGCGCGATTGCGTAAAGGCAGCGAACAGCAGACAGCTAACAGCGAACAGCTGGCGGCTGCCAACTGCGAACTGTGAACTGTCAACTATTAACCAAGCAACGACTGGCCCCATGGAGGGGGCGGAAAGAGCCTATGAACGCAACCTTTGCAGACATTCACGCGGCAGCAGACTTTATTGGGCCGGGCGCTATCGAAGTTCCGTTGTATCAGACAGAAATATTCGACATCTGCCGGCGTTCGAGCCCCTTCGGGCAGCGCATCAAGCAAGTACCGGCGACCGGGCATCCATCGCGGTACTTCGAGGAGACGGCGATTCCGAATCCGGGCGCAGCTGCGGGCTTTGTGAATCCGCGCGCAATCGTGCCCGCGACGGTAACTCCAGCGCGGACGGAGCGGAGCGTGCCTCTGAAGGCGATCGTTTCGCAGATCAACTATAACCTGTTCGACATCGAACTGGGCAACCAGCAGCAGCAGTTTGCCTACTTGCAGGCCAAAGACCTGGTGGACACGGTGAGCGGCGTGCTGGTGACGCACGACGTGGCCTTGTGGAACGGCAACGACACCAGTTTGAGCAACCCGGTGACCACACAGTACATGGGCGCCATCGGGCAGATTACAGCAACCGGGGGTCTGTCGACGACGGTCGCCGTGGGAGCATCCATCGTGGACGGGCTGAAGTCGGCGGTGGCGCAGTTGGTGGCCAGCAACGGCTACCAGGTGCGGCCCACGGCGATCTATGCCAACCCGGTGCTGCTGGATCTGATCGACCGGGAGATGAAGACGGCATTCAACGTGGTGCTCAATACCGACAGCATCACGGGTGGAATCCGGGTGAAGATGCTCTCGACGCAGGCGGGCGACCTGCCGCTGATTCCGGACTGGAGCCTGGGCTACACGGGCACGCCGGGATCGGGCACGGCGGTATTGCCGGCCTACATCGTGACCGAGGATCTGATCGAGTATCACTGGCTCGGCGATCCAGCGCCCCGCGTCTTCCAACTGGGGCTACCAAACTCGCTGGCGCATCAGTATGTCGCGGTCAAGTTCGGCGGCGTAGTGGTGAAGGGCGCTAACTACGCTCACTATCAGGTTCTGGTGGACCGGTAGGAAGCTGGACGGCGGTTGGTACGTCGACAGAGGGGCTTCGCATTCCACCCAGCGACAAAAAGTAATCGCTCGGGGCCAGGATGCAAGCGGAGCCCCTTTTGTCAGCGTGCCGGCAATTGAATAAACGGGCACGAAGAGGGAAGGGTGGAGTATGGCATATCTGCAGCCAGCGGATTACCAGAATTACGGCTTGCCGGCAGGAACGACGGCAGATTGGATTACTGCGGCGACAGCATTGATCAACAGCTACTGCAGACGGCCGGACCTGAACGTGATTCAGTACACGGAACGGTTACGAGTGACGAGCGGAGCGCAAACGGTGTTGTTGAGCTATCTGCCACTGGCGCCGCTGGGCACGGCTACGACGCCGCTGGTGAGCATCGAAGGCCGTTATGCCAGAGCGCGTCGGGGAGAGCTTCCGAATCAGCCGCTTGTAGAGATTGCGCTGGCGTTTTCACTGCCGGGGCAATGGACGGCGATTGATCCCAGCACGGTGGACTACGACCCCAATACCGGGGAGTTGACGCTGCCGTGGAATGTGCTGGGGCTGCCTTACAACGAGGTGGCGGTAACCTACACGGCGGGATTGGCGACGATTGGCGACGACGTGAAGACGGCATGCGCGCAGATTGTGCGCAATGCGCAGTCGACGCCGGCGCTGAACGCGAGCAAGACCAAGATCGACACGATGCAAATGCAGTATTTCTCGAGTTCGCTGGTGGACGAAACAGTGCAGGCGTGGCTGCGTCCTTACATTGCGAACAGGCTGGGGTGAGGGATGAGCGATACGGCGGCACGCAACCCAGTCGGAGCGCCGCGGATGCTGGCCGATGCCCTGCTGCGAAGCGTGACAGGCACGACGGCCCTTCTGCGGGTGACGGGCGCGAATACAACGAGCAGCCAGTCGGAGGTGGGACTGGTGGCAACGACTTTTGCCGAAGTGGCGGTGAGCCCGGTGGTGATGCGCAAGCTGCGCCCCAACTGGCAGGAGAAGGGCGAATCCAAGTGGGAGCTGCTGGTTTCCGCAACGGGCGTGGAGCAGCAGGTGAATGCGCTTGACTTGGATTCAGCCCAGGCTCTTTTTGCGATGACGGTGATGGTTACGGTGGCGGGGCAGGATTACCTGATTGAGTCGGTTGCAGCCAACGAAGCCTTCAACCAGGTGTACATGTACCGGTTACTGCTGCGGGAAGCTCGCCAGCAGGCGGTGTAAAGACAGTGGTCAGTGGACAGTGATCAGTGGTCAATCGCGACTAGGGGCTAACTTCGCACCGCTGAGGTTTCATCGCGAGCGATTTGCAGTTCAGAGCTTCTACCTGGACGGTGTTTGAGAGCCGCCTTGTGCAGAACACAACTTCAGTAATCGTTGACTGCTTGTTGACGGCTGACAACTGATCACTGACAACTGAGAACTATCCGGAGTTTTACTCCATGCAGAATGCGAAAGATACGTTTTATATGGCGCTGCGCACGCGGCTGGCGGCGATCAATACGGAGAGGACGATCCTGCTGCGCGGAGCGGTGCGGCCGGGGATTCTGGCGGAGGAAGCTGAGGCTCCTTTCAGCCAGCTTCCCAACGACGTGTTTGTTCTGCGCTGGCTGGGCCTCGGTGTCGATTTTAATCTGGGGTCCAAGATGGCGGCCGAGCAGTGCGAGGTGATCTACCAGACCTGCGGAACGCAGAGTTTTGGTGGACTGGACCGCGGCAGGTCGCTGAGCGAGATGGACGAGGAGCTGACGGCGATGGTACAGCCGTTCTACACGCCCAAGCTCAACTACACGGCGACACCGCCGGCATTGATGCTGACGAATGTGTTTTGGGATGAGCCGGAGTTTGGGCCGATTGCGGCGCAGCGAGACCTGCTGAGCCGTTCCGCAAAGGTGATGGTTTACAGCTACCAGGAGCAGGGGGAGTAAATGGCGACGAACTGGTATTCGGCTCCCGCACCAGTGGCGCGGCGGGTTCGAGGTTATTTTGCGCCGGTGAACCGGACGGCGCAGACGCCTGTGCTTTTCGATCCGGCTGAGCAGGGCGGATTCAGCCTGGACGCTCCTCCGTATCCGTGGATCAGCCTGGGATGGATTCAAGAGTTTACACGCAAGGCGGCAAGCAAGAGCGCCGCAGTGTTGACAGGGGTTCCGGCCAGTCTGGGGAGTCAAGTGCGCGAAACGCTGGAGGCGCAGGTGAGTTTGGAATTTCTGAGTTGGACCAAGCTGACCATGGCTCTGGCGACGGGCTCGCAGCATATGAACCTGCTGGCTCCGGCGAGCGAAGCCGCACTGGCTGCGGATGGCGCACAAGCGGCTACGGCGGTGACGGTGCAAAGCGGGTCGACGGCAACGTTTGTCGCGCTAACTTCGGCGGATGCCGCAAAATTTTCGGCCGGCTCGATCATCGCATTGGACGTGGATTACACAGGGCAGACCGGATTTGTGGGTGCGCCGGTGTCGGGAGCGTATGTGCGGCAGGCGCTGATTGATGTGGATTACATCAGGAGAGTGACCTTCAACGTTGCGCTGGTGTTGCAGACCAGCACATCCGGACTGACGCTGGCTGGGCCTTTGCCGGGCGGCGCACCGGCGGCTGGCTCCAAGTTGCAGGCGGTGACAGGATTTGTGGATCGCGAAGGCGGCAGCTTCTATCAGGAGTGGTCGGCGCTGTTTGTGATGGAAGGCAGCCAGGGAGAACGGATCTTCTTCCACTATCCGCGTTTGCAGACGTCATCCAGCGCGCAGGAAGCCGCATTGCCTTTGGACAGCAAGCAGAAGGCCGGGCAGGTGCGGGTGTTGCTCAAGGGCCAGTTTCTGGCGCTACCGGTGATTGATCCTCTGGATGGGGAACGGGTAGTTTGCTATCGGAGTTTTCTGCCAGCGGCTCATGCGCTGGTGTGAGCGAGTTAGTAAGTTAGCGAGTTAGCAAGGCAGAGAGAGCCAATGAAGATCACGATCAACGGGCAAGACTACACGGTCGCGCTGGATGCAGCGCGGCCGTTGACGATTGAGCGCAGACTGAACGAGCCCTCTGTATGTCAACTCTGGCTGAGCCTGCCAACCAATGGCAACTTATCGATGCCCTTGCGCAACCAATCGATTCTTGTGACGGGCGACGATGGGACTTATTACTTTACGGGCTACATTGCAGTAACTCCGCTACCGGAATATGCCGGGTTGGCGCTGGAGGGTCCACGCTACCGGATTGCGATTCAGGCTTTGAGCGACGAGTTACTGCTGGATCAGAACTTGATGGCTCCCAGCAAGGGCGCAACAGGGGAAACCGCCGGAGCGCTGCTGACGACACTAGTGAATCGAACGGGAGTTACATCGTTGTCGACGGCAGGGCTTTCGCTGAGTACGGCGATCAGCAACTTTGCACCTGATTCGGGCGCGACGTGGAGCAAGAGCGCCGGACAGGTGGCCAGCATGGCGCGGGCCGCGTATCGCGCTGTCAATGGCGCACTGACAGTTTCTCCTGTGCAGACGACCCTGCATCCGCTGAACGAGACGGATGGCAGCTTGAATCTGGCGACGTTGTCATTTACGGCCAGCGTGAAGCGTGCGCTGGCAAACGATATGACGGTTTGCGGAGAGCACGAGCCGGTGGCTTATGTGACCGAATACTTTCTGGGCGACGGGGCGACAACACAGTTTTACCTGGCGCAGGACCCATTCTTTCCCGCTGCCTCCAAGTCCGCGATCATCAGCGAGCTCTTCAACGAGACACAGATCAACGAGAGTGTGTGGGGCGTTACGGGTGGAGCAGGCTATCTGGCGCTAGGAGCAGGCGGGGTGGTGATGAACGGCGGCAACGGAATCGACGGGGAGACGCTGTTGGCCTGGCTCGATCCTGTGGAGATGGGCGGGACGCTGCTGCTGGAGGCCGTGGGTGTGACTCTGGCTGCGGGTAGCTCCGGGGCGCTGGCGGGATTCTTTGTTGGCAGAGATACGCAAGCCGCGTGCATAGCGGGATTTCAGGTGACGGCGCAGGCGGGGACCGTTACCTTGCAGCCGCTAGTTCAAGGGAGCACGGTGGGGACGGTGTATGCGATCAATCCAGCCTACCAATACACGCTGCGTGTCCGTGTACATTGCGCGGAGAACGAGCGAGAACTGGCGATCTATCACTCCTATGGAGACAGCGGGGCGATTACGGCCGGAGGACAATTGAATGCAGCTCCGGGCAAAGTGCAGATGGAGATTCAGCAATTCGTGAACGGCGTGGGCGGGATGCCGGTGACGCTGTATGACGGGGCGATTGCCAGCCTTCCCACGGCCTGCACGGTGGTGGCCGCGAGCAACATCTACATGCTTGGGACCATGCGCGCACTGCACTTGACCAATCTGGGTTCGGGCTGGGTGGTGAGCACACCGCCGAGCGGAGGCGCCTACACGCGACGCATTGGCACCACAGCCGAGGCAGCTGAGTGTCATCTGGAACGCACCGGCAAGGTGGTTTTCTACACCGGTTATGCGCCGGTAGCGGGTGAGCAGGTTGCGGTGAGTTACCGCACGGTGGGCAGGGCTGTGGGTCGAGCTGTGAATACTGCCAGCCAGACAGCGCTGGCCGCGGCGGGAATGCCGAGCGAGGCTGCATGGATTGGTTCGGTGACGAATCCACCGGCGCGCAGTTCCGTGGATTGCCGCAACGCGGCTTTGGTGATGGAGCAGGCGGCGGCTGGCGTGAGCGCACTGTGGAGCGGGACTTACAAGGGAACGAGATTCAGCTTCGCTACCGATGTATGGCCGGGAGATGCGCTGCTGCTGAATGCGCCATCAACTAGCCTGAACGCGCAGGTGGTGGTGCGGACCGTTACCGTGAGTTATCGGGCGAGTTATCCCGACCTGGTGGAGTATGCCATCGCCTTCGCCAACGACTGGGCCGACGATCTGGCGATCAAATCAAGCGTGACAGTGCCCGTGGATGCTTGGCTTCCGGCGCCAGTTGCGCCAACCGTGCTGGCCAATCTAACTGGCCTCACGGTGACTACGCTGAATGGAACGACGGTGACGGTCAATGCCGGAGTGACGCCGCCAACGGGCGGAGGATTCGAGGTTCGGACGAGGGACTTTGGTTTCATGGCGGGCACGGACCCAACACTGGTGATGCGGTCAACGCAAGCGACGATGACGTTCTCTCGCATCAGCGCGAATGACAGATTTTTTATCCGGATGTATGACGGCTCGACGCCGCCAAACTATTCGGAATTTTCAACGGCATTGTTCATCAATCTGCCGCTGTGATGATCAACGATTTTTTGAGGGAACGAGAGTGGATGGGGTTCAGCAGATGCGGATGATGAATGAATTCGAAGCGCAGGTGCTGAGCGACTTGAGCGTGCTGAAGACACAGATGACGGGCCTGATGGGCGACGGCAACGGCGGCCGCGTCGCCGATCTGGAGCGGCGCATGGAGCGGCACGAGCAGAACTGGCAGCGCGCCAAAGGCTTTCTTGCGGCGGTCAGCGTGCTGTTCGCGGTGATTGAAGTGGCTGTGACGGCGATGTTCCGGCGTTGAGCTTTGCGTAATTTCCCAAGTTATTCTAGATTCTTCTCCCAGCGCTTGGGGCGACGATTCTGTTGCAGAACTTTCTTGCGCAGGCGCAGCGATTTCGGAGTTACTTCCACCATCTCATCCTCGGCAATAAATTCGATGGCCTGCTCCAGGTTGAGGGCCTTGACCGGTACCAGGCGGATGGCTTCATCAGCGCTGGAGGCGCGCATGTTGGTCATGTGCTTTTCGCGGACGACGTTGACGTCGAGATCCTTGTCGCGGGAGTGCTCGCCGACGATCATTCCCTCGTAGACCTCAACTCCCGCGCCGACAAACAAGATGCCGCGCTCCTGCAATCCGTTGAGCGAGTACGTAGTGGTGAGTCCCTGGCGGTCAGAGACCAGCGCGCCGGTGGGCCGCTGCGGAATCTCGCCCTGGTAGGGGATGTAGCCGTCGAAGAGCGCATTCATGACAATCGTCCCGCGGGTCTCGGTGAGCATCTCGCTGCGCAGGCCGATGAGGCCGCGGCTGGGCACGCGAAACTCCAAGCGCACGCGACCCGAGCCGTGATTGTGCATCTTGGTCATCTCGCCCTTGCGTGGGCCGAGCTTTTCGATCACCGTGCCGGTGTAGGCGTCGGGCACGTCGATGGTGAGATGCTCGACCGGCTCCATGCGCGTCCCGTCCACCGTCTTTGTGACGATTTCCGGGCGGCCTGCGGAAAGCTCGAAGCCCTCGCGGCGCATCATCTCAATCAAAATCGCCAGTTGCAGTTCGCCGCGGCCCAGCACTTTGAAGCTGTCGGGTGAGCCGGTATCTTCCACGCGAATGCTGACGTTGGTGAGCAGCTCTTTTTCCAGCCTCTCGCGCAGGTTGCGGCTGGTGACGTATTGGCCCTCGCGTCCTGCGAAGGGCGAATTGTTGATGCTGAACTGAATGGCGATGGTAGGCTCGTCGATGACGATCAGCGGCAGCGGCGAGGGGTTTTCGACGCTGGTGATGGTCTCGCCGATGGTGATGCCCTCGACGCCGGCCACGGCCACGATGTCTCCCATGGCGGTTTCGGTGGTCTCAATGCGCTTCAGGCCGCTGAAGGTGAACAATTTTGTAATGCGCGTCTTCATCAGCGAGCCGTCGCGCTTGGAGATGGTCACATCGTCGCCGAAGTGGAGCGTGCCCTGGAAGACGCGGCAGATGGCGATGCGGCCAAAATAATCGGAATAATCGAGATTGGTGACCAGAATCTGCAGGGTTCCATCGGCGTCGCCGGTGGCTGGCGGAATGGTGGAGACGATGGATTCAAAGAGCGGCTGCAGGTCCACGCCGGGAATGGCCGGATCGAGAGTCGCCGTGCCATCTTTGGCCACCGCGTAAAGCACGGGAAAATCCAGTTGCGATTCCTCGGCGTCAAGGTCGATGAAGAGGTCGTAGATCTCGTCCAGGACTTCCTGAGGGCGTGCGTCGGGGCGGTCGATTTTGTTAATGACCACGATGGGTTTGAGCTTGGCTTCGAGAGCCTTGGCCAGCACGTAGCGGGTTTGCGGTAGCGGACCCTCGGCGGCGTCCACGAGCAGCATCACGCCGTCCACCATCTTCAGCGCGCGCTCCACCTCGCCGCCAAAATCGGCGTGGCCGGGGGTATCGACGATGTTGATCTTGCCGCCTTCAAAGACGATGGCGGTGTTTTTGGCCAGGATGGTGATGCCCCGCTCCCGCTCCAGTTCGTTCGAATCCATGACGCGCTCGGCCACCTGCTCGTTGGCGCGGAATGTGCCGGATTGGCGCAGCATAGCGTCCACAAGAGTTGTCTTACCGTGGTCAACATGGGCGATGATGGCGATATTGCGTATCGTCTGGGTCACAGGGGGACTTTTCCTTCTATTGGTTTGGCCGATGGGCTATGGGGTTGGGGGACGGAAATAAAGCAATGTGCCGCACACTGCGGCAGCTTCTATTCTATCAGCAATGAGGGAAACAGGTTTTGGGCGGAAGCGACGTGTCTCGCGATAAACTGGTTTGGCTTGCTTATGAGTCGCCGAAATCATTCCCGCATAGCAAAGCAGCGTACAGCTAGACCGCGCTTTGGCTGGTTGGTGACAGTGTGCGTGGTGGTGTTTGCGGTTTTGCTATTGCTGTTGCGGATGCTGGAGTTTGTGCACGGACACGGGCGGCGGTGAGGGAACTGGCCCCTTCGACTTCGGTCGGGGCAGACTCTGGGGCGCCCGTATTCACTCACGGCAAAACGGGACACGCGTCTAGCGCAGTTACACCACAACGAAGAAGAAATTGAGCCGTTGCATTAAACTCATCCGGGGAATTTGTAGGGTCTTCCTCATTTCCTTTCGGAACGAAGATAATCATGCCTTGTCGTGCCCGAGTCAACAAGACACGATAGGCATTCTTGCGATAAAGCCGCTTATCGCTATTCTTGATTGCGTTCCACTTGTTAGTTGGCCCCGGCCGCAAAGCGCGCAGCTGCCACCCATACGAATCATTCCAAATAAAATCGCCTCCCCAGCAGACCCCAATCCAATCAAGTTCAAGTCCTTGTATCTCGAATTCTGTAGCGAATACCTCACATCGATAGCTCGAACGTAGATCGGACTCTTCAGCCAAGTACCAGTGCTCCCATGGATAATCCGCATGAAAAGTCGAGTTTGGTTCCAATCCTTCTGCGCGCAAGCGCGCAGCCGCTGACGAACCGACTAGTCCGTATCGATTCGCTCCGATTCCTTGCTCACGCAGTTTCCTGCGCACCGCCGTGAGATTCCGCGATAGAAAAATAGGGAATCTTGTAGCAATACGCAGAGATTCCGCCTCCTCTGCGTTTCCATCTATCACATGGTTCACCCACGTTGCGAGGGATTCCGCGCGCAGGCTACGGTTCGATGTGCGTAAGTGCAAAACAGAGTTTGTTTGTACATCCATCCTTTTTGTGCAGTCATCAAATAGCCGACGCCCGGCAGTTGAAGGCCCACCCTCCAAGACCTCAGGAGAGGCATATATCACCCATTTCTTAGTGGCATTCGAGAGCGCCCTTCCCCACTCTTCGAGGCCTGCTTCACCGTCATTGATCTCCTGTCCGCCTCCGACCAGAGCAATCACAATAGCCCAGTCCTCGTGTCGCTCCATAATCTTCAACAACATCTCAGGCTCTGAATAATCGCGCTTAAACTTCTTCAGGTGCTGGGAGCGATTCCAAGCACGCTGCGCCTCGTCGAAAATAATTGCATGATTCGAGGGATTTCCCTGGTTATCATCTGTGTGGTATCTGGCAAAGACGTGGACATTTTCAATCAGAGTTCTGGCTTCAGTGCGCGCCTGAACTGCATTCGCTCCCCCTCTCATACTCTCTTTCGTAAAAAGGTGTTGCAAAACCTTGACGAGTGGACCGTTCCCGCTCATGAAATGTATTGCGCTTGACTTGTTCTCGTCTGAATGCGCAAGGCTTAACCCTACAAGGGTCTTCCCTGAACCTGGAACTCCGGTAAGAAAACAAATCGCGTGTTGACTCTCAGAGTGAGCGCTTTCAACATACCCCTGAATTGTCTGCCGAACGCTCTCAATTTCGTATTCTGAAGCTTCAGAGTGAGCAATTTCTCGAATTGAAAGACCACTTTTCAATGCTAAAGCAGCATCGATAATGCTGGGCACAGGAAAGTATGGACTTTCATCCCATGATGCAACGGAAATCTGAATATCTTGATGTTTTTCGACTGCGCACAGGACCTCTGATAATTCATCCCAAGGAGTAAGAATTACCTTATTGATCCAATAAATTGCTAATTGCGGGAAGAGTTCATATTGATTCAGTTCGTCTAAGTTCGGGCTATCTGCCTCGGGACTGACGATAACAGGAACAATCCTTCGATCTGCGGAGGCTTGGTGGAAATAGTGCAAGAGAAGAGCGTATTCCTCAATCTGACGCTTCGCTTGCTGAAACGCATCCCCAGACTTAGCTTCAAGAAGGAGTATTTCATTTCCGATAAGCAAGACGACATCGATACGCATCTCTTTGCGCGGAATTGAGAATTCGAGCAGGACTCCCCAATTCCGTGCCGAAGCGACTCGCAAGACGCACTCTTCAAGTGTCTTGCGGAGTAAACCAATATCCCGTTCCCAGGTTAGCGTCTGATCTGTGTACTGGCTTGTATAGCCACGATTTGCATAGGAAACTGCAAGGCAAGAAAGGATTTTCTCATCAGACTGAGCCAGAAACTCTCCGACACTCGCCCGGAAAAAGGAAGCCATGATCCCTTCTTGTTTGACTGTCAGCCTGGGATCCACCCTTTCCACGAAAAGATACGAAAAAGGTAAGGCACCCAGATTTGTGCGCGGGTCCGGAGACCCGCGCTACAGCCGCTCTGTAGAGCGGCGCTACAAACTACTACCCTTTGCGCGGCTTCACGGCTTCTTTGGCTTCGGCGGGGCCGGAGGCTGGTACTTCGGGGACTTCTGCCTTGGCGGAGCCGATCCCCAGTTTCTTGCGCAGTTCAGCGTCAATCTTTGCGAAGACGTCCTTGTTCTCCTTGAGGAAGGTGCGGGTGTTTTCGCGTCCCTGTCCGATGCGCTCGCCGGCGTAGGCGTACCATGCGCCGGACTTTTCGACAATGTTGTTGGCCACGGCCAGGTCCAGCACGTCGCCTTCGCGGCTGATGCCCTCGCCGTAGATGATGTCGAACTCCGCCTCGCGGAAGGGCGCGGCCACCTTGTTCTTGACGATCTTGACCTTGGTGCGGTTGCCGGTGACGGCGTCGCCGTCCTTGATGGCGGCGATGCGGCGAATGTCCACACGCACCGAGGAGTAGAACTTGAGTGCGCGGCCGCCGGTGGTGGTCTCCGGGTTGCCGAACATGACGCCGATCTTTTCGCGAATTTGGTTAATAAAGATGAGCGCGGTGCGGGATTTGGAGACCGTGCCAGTGAGCTTGCGCAGGGCCTGGGACATGAGGCGGGCCTGGAGGCCCATGTGGGAGTCGCCCATCTCGCCGTCCAGCTCGGCCTTGGGGACCAGGGCGGCCACTGAATCGACAACCAGCACGTCGATGGCGCCACTTCTGACTAGGGTCTCGGTGATCTCCAACGCCTGCTCGCCGCTATCGGGCTGCGAGACCAGCAGGTTGTCGATGTCCACGCCCAGTTTCTTCGCGTAGGCGGGGTCCAGCGCGTGTTCGACGTCGACAAAAGCAGCCAGACCGCCGGCCTTCTGCGCCTCGGCGATGATCTGCAACGTGATGGTGGTCTTGCCTGAAGACTCGGGGCCGAAGACCTCGGTGACGCGGCCGCGGGGGATTCCGCCCACGCCCAACGCAGCGTCAAAGCTGATGGAGCCGGTGGAGATCACGGCAATCGGCACCAGCGCCTCTTTGGACCCGAGCCGGACAATCGACCCTTTCCCAAACTGTTTTTCGATCTGTGCAAGGGCAAGTTCTACGGCTTTGCTGCGGTCATCGGCGATTGCCATCGGGGGCTCCTCCAGCACTCCGCGCCTGCTCCCCTTCAAGGAAGGGTGAGAAAAATCAAAGGCGGGGAAGGCGTTTCGATGGGATTGTAGCAGGGCAGGACAGCCTAATGATAGGAAAAAATAGCGAAGAAACGGTGAAGTATTGAATCAAGCGGCCAGATCAAGCATTCTGCATCAATAATTATAACCGCATCAATTTCTATATTGATGTAGTATTAGGACATGAGAACCACGATCACGCTGAAAAATGAAACCCATACCTATGCCAGCTATTACGCCAATGCGCGGGGTCTCACGCTCAGTGCGGCTATCGACGAGCTGATCCGCAAGGCGCAGGCTGCCCCGAAACCTAAACCCGAACTCATATTTTCTTCAGACGGTTTTCCGATGTTTCCTCCTTCTGGGACCGGCAGGGTTATTACGGACGAGATGGTGAAGAAACTTGAGGAGGAAGAGTTTGATCCGAAAAAATTTACTTGATCTGAACGTCTTGATCGCACTCACGGATCCGGAGCACATTCATCACCAGAAGGCGTGGAACTGGTTCGCTTCCTCCGGTAGAGAGCGATTGGGCATTTGTCCCTTGACGGAGGCGGGATTTTTGCGCGTAACGACGAATTCCATATTCCACCCCGGCCCACGTACTTTGGTACAGGCAATCGCTGTTCTTCAGGTGCTCAAGGGACGTGATGACTATTGGTATTGTTCGATTAATGAAAGCTGGGTAACCCTTACCGCGCCCTTTGCCGCGCGCATCAGCGGCCATCAGCAGATAACCGATGCCTATCTTTTAGGACTTGCGATCAAAGAGAAAGGCGTGCTGGTCACCTTCGACAAGGGCATCCAATACATGGCGGGCGCGGAGTTCAGCCAGAACGTTCTACTCCTACAGTAAAGAGAATGGGCCGCTCACACTGTGTAGGCGCCGATACGAATCTCGCGGCTGGTCAGATCGTCGCAGGCGCGGTCCAGTTTCTCATATTCGGCGTCGTGGTCCTTGCGGAAGGCGCGGAAGGCCTCTTCGCTGGCCCATCGGTCGATGGTGAGGTAGTTGCCGGGGATGTAAGTGTCCCGCAGCAGCTCCGTGCCCCGGTACTCGGGCGAGGCTCCAAACAGCTGTGCCCATGCGCCCTGGGGAGAATAGGCGGCCTCGAAGGCGGCAATCTTCTCCTCGGAAATCTCGAACTGCCATACAACGACGAACATACGCGTATCCGATCTTGACCTTATGGTAGCGCAAGGGGGAGTGCGTTGGCGAAAGGGAGGAGTATTCAACGGCAAACGAGGACTACATTTTCTTCAGGTTGGCGTACTTTTCCATCAATTTTTTCATGCCGTGGTTATTGAAGAGGATGGTGAGCTTGGCGCCTTCGCCGTCGCCTTCGCGCAGCAGGATGGTGCCTTCGCCATACTTCACATGGCGAACGCGCTGACCCTTTTTCAGATTGACAGCGCCGCTGGATGGGGGCAGGTCCATGGCCGGGCGGAGCAGAGAGCCAGGCTTGATGGCGCCGTCTTTTCCGCCGAAGAAACGGGCGATGTTGTCGATGGAGTGGCCCTCCGGGCTTTCACCTTTTGGACTGGATTCGTGACTCGAGGAAGAAGCCTTGGCAGTCATCCAGGAGGCCACAAAGGGCTTGCCGGAAGAGTGATTTCCGCTTGCCCCGATGCTCTTGGCAATTGAGCGCGGTGCATCCTGGTTTTCATCTTCGTAGTTGTAGTGCCGGTCGGCAAAGTCGCTCGCTGCGCCGGGTCGGCGGCTATAGCTCTTGGGATAGCCGGGAGTGGACCAGGCTGTTTGGGCAGGGGTGCGGCTGCCAAGATTCTCGATCAACTGGCTGGGGACTTCCTCAAGGAAGCGGGAAGGAATGCTCTGTTCCGGTGCGTCGTTGCCATACCGTCTCCTGTAGTGCGCTCGGGTGAGGACCAGCGTGTTCATGGCGCGGGTCATGCCGACGTAGCAGAGGCGGCGTTCTTCTTCCAGTTCGTCGGGGTTGTTGAGGGTGCGCGAGTGGGGAAAGAGGCCCTCTTCCAGGCCGGCAAGAAAGACCAGCGGAAACTCCAGTCCCTTGGCGGCGTGCAGCGTCATGAGCGTAACGCGAGCCTCTGGATCGAATTGGTCGGTGTCGGAGGCCAGAGCCGCGTGGTCCAGGAAATCAGCCAGGGTCTCGCCGCGGGCTTCGGCGTCGTGCGCGGCGTTGGCCAGTTCCTTCAGGTTTTCAATGCGGCTGAAGGCCTCCGGCGAGCCTTCGGTTTCCAGCGCCTTGATGTAGCCGGTGCGGTCGAGCAGGAAACGAATCAGCTCGGGAAGGGTGGCCGCGTCTCCAGGCTTGCGGAAGGCGCTCCCACGCCCTTTTTCATCTGCGGCGACCTCTTCAGCGTCCGATTCAAAGTCGGGGTCGGGTGGGGTTGATTTCCCAGGTCTCAGATTCGAGACCTGTGGCACCGGAGAGTTGGACTTTGCGGCAAAGGGCGAAAAGCTTGTGGCATCGAGCTGCGGAATGCCGTTTTCTTCCGTGCCGGCTGAGTCTGTCGTGGCCGCGCCGAAATCAAAGCCCGTATCGGCGTCTTCCGCCTCTGTTGCGGCCACATCGGCGGAGAGCTTGCCGGCAAAATCAGGGTCCATCATGGCCTGAGCGTCCAGAATCAGCTGGCGAAAGGACTCGATGGCCATCAGCGCGCGTGTGGGAATAAGGCGATTAGAAATGGCGGCGGAGAGGGCGTCCCAGGTGGATTGGCCTGTCTCCAGCGCCAGCCGCTCCAAAGTTTCCAGGGAGGTTTTGCCGATGCCGCGGACCGGGGTGTTGATGACTCGTTGCAGGGCCATGGAATCGTGGGGGTTGCGAATGAGCCTCAGGTAGCAGAGCAGGTCTTTGATCTCGGCTCTCTCGTAGAAGCTGAAGCCGCCCACCATGGTGTAGGAGATGTTATAGCGGCGCAGAGCCTCTTCAACCAGCCGGGATTGGGCGTTGGTGCGGTAGAGAACGGCACAGTGCTGCCTTCCGGGGTCTTGTGTTTCGGAGGAGTTCCCCTGGCGCAAAAAAGCCTGAATGCGGTCGGCGATAAACAGCGCTTCGTTTTCGCCGTCTGGAGCCTCGTAGTAGCCGATCAGCGAGCCTCCCTGGCGATCTGTCCACAGCTTCTTGCCCTTGCGCTTGAGGTTGTTGGCCACCACGGCTCCGGCAGCTTCCAAAATAATCTGAGTTGACCGATAGTTCTGCTCCAGCCTGACGATGCGCGCGTTGGGAAAATCCTTTTCAAACTCCAGAATGTTGCGGATGTCGGCGCCGCGCCACGAATAAATGCTCTGGTCCTCGTCGCCCACCGCGCAGACGTTCTTTCGCTCACCGGCCAGCAGCTTCATCAGCTCGTACTGGGGGCGGTTGGTGTCCTGGTACTCGTCCACCAGCAGATAGTGGTAGCGGCGCTGATAGCGCTCGCGTGCCTCAGAGGAGACTTTAAGCAGGCGAACGGCCTCCAGCAGCAGGTCGTCGAAGTCGAGCGCATTGCACTTGCGCAGCTCGGCCTGGTAGCTCTGGAAGATGTGGGCGATGCGCTCGCCGTTGGGGTCTTTGGAGGAGAGGTAATACTCCTGGGGATCGATCATGTGGCTCTTGGCCCAGGAGATGCGGCCCAGAACCGTGCGCGGCGTCAACTGCTTGGTGTCCAGGCCCATGCGCTTCATAATCTGCTTGACGATGCCTTGCTGGTCGTTCTCGTCGTAGATGGCAAAGGAGCGGGTAAGGCCCTCGTTGCCGACCTTCAGAGCCTCAATGTCGCGGCGCAAAATGCGGACGCAAAAAGAGTGGAAGGTGCACAGCAGCGGCTTAGCCAGCGACGTGTGGCCCAGCAGCCGGTCAACGCGCTCGCCCATCTCGCTGGCGGCTTTGTTGGTGAAGGTGACGGCCAGGATGGAATCCGGGGCAACGCCTTTCTCTTGGATGAGCCAGGCGATGCGGCTGGTGATGACGCGGGTCTTACCCGAGCCGGCCCCGGCGAGAATCAGCAGCGGGCCCTCAGAGGCCTCGACTGCTGCGCGCTGTTCGGAATTCAGATTGTCGGCTAACGGCTGCAAGGGGCAAGTCCAGGCGGGAAGAATCCTGAGTCTAGTGTACCGGCTGGGGGTCGAGAGAGCAGCGTGCTTGCCCAACAGTGCCCGTCGAGTGCGCCGACGGTTTCCTGTTACGTCTTCTGTTGACGAGAGAGTATTGCCGATTGGCCGGTCATCCTACCTTAGCAGGTAACCAATCAAGACGATGGGTTGTCATCCTCATCCGATGCTGCGGATTTAGCGTCATCTTTCATGTATTTGAGACCAATCAGTCCAAATCCAAGAAAAGCAGCACCCGCTGGAATTCCTATCCATGTTCCAAAAGGTCGGGCATCAAGAAATTCGTGATATCCCAAATGCTTACCCGAAAGAATTTCAATGTCAATAGCTTCGTTCTTCAGTGCTCGGCTGGTGTCTTGTAGATACACAACGCGAAAAGTGCACCCGTTGAAAATTACTGGATCGGCCCAACCGGGAAGGATGATTTCGGTTTCAATGTTAATGGGTTCCCCGCCTTCAGGCACAAAACGAAAGCCGTAAATAGTGTCGTGATGATAGCCGGTATGAATCTCCCGATCCACGTAGTCGTAAGCCTTGCCCACCGCCGTAATTCGGGTTGAGAACGATGGCATGGTCGAGTGGGACATGCCATAAAAGAGAACGACGGCTCCGAGGATCAGAGAAAGCCACCAAGCAAGAGGTGGGATCCACGCTCTGCGTTTGGCGCGGAGTAGAAAGAAAACGGCAAGTGCCGGACCAAAACCCAGCAGACAACATCCCATGAAATGCGTATAGTCCATCCGGTTCCATCCAATCCAACATTTTGGTTTGACTCATGATAACGCACGTTTTCAATTTCGAGCGCATCCCGGAAGACCACCCGTTCCGGATTCTGAGCGCATAGTCACCAAACCGGAGATTACCACTCGGTAAACAACATAGAGACAGCCGGTCGGACTACAGGTGATACCAATCCTTCTTACGATCAGTATTATTTGAGCCGACTATTGTTCAAATTGACCATTTTAGATAATTTGTACAATATGTACATTTTCTGTTATTCTGTGCCTATGCAGACCGTCTCCGCAACCTACGCCAAGCAGAACTTCGCCGCCATCCTCGACCAGTCTCAACGCGAGCCGGTGATGATTCAGCGTCATGAGCGGAACATCGCCGTATTGATGTCGGCTGTGGAGTACGACCGCATAGCGAAGGGGCGGGTGCGTGAATCTATTCGCTCAACGGAGCTGACGGAGCGCGAAAAGCTGACAGCCGATCATTGAATCGGGAGTATACTTTTTCTATGAGAGCAGCGGCTCAAATCAAACCCGGCCAAGCGGCTTCGACGGTCTTCAGCGCTCCCGCGCTAGAGCAGGAGCGGCTACGGACGGAGTTCTCTGACGAAGAGAGCTGGAAAGATCACCAGCGGAAGGTCGAGAAATTTCTGCGCTCCTGTGAGGAACTTGGCAGGCAAGGCGAAGCGAATGGCCTGACCGAGGAAATTCTTGCTGAAATCCTCGCAGACAAGTAGGCGCAGATGCGGCCAGAAAGACGCCCGCGGGCTGTGATTGACACAAATGTCCTGGTCAGTCAGGCGATTCGCCCCAGTTCGATTCCTGCCCTCGCCGTCGAAAAGGCTGCCTCTACCGCGCGCCTGCTCTTTTCCGCCGTCACTTGGGCCGAGTTGGAAGAGGTTCTTTCGCGGCGCAAATTCGACGCCTATCTGGACGCCTCCGCAAGAAAGAACTTTCTGCAAGATCTTCGCACGATTGCCATCTTCATCGATATTCCCGCCCGCATCGTCGCTTGCCGCGATCCGCGCGACGACAAGTTTCTTGAAGTCGCCGTGCATGGCCACGCCGATCTGATCGTGACCGGAGACGAAGACTTGCTGGCGCTTCATCCATTCCGCGGGATTGCGATTCTGACTCCGTCAGATTATCTGGGACGCGAATAGAATCGGGCTGCGAGCGGTTATCCTGAAGAAACCATGACATCCTCCCAACAACCTCTTCGCCGCGTGGCGGTTTTCTGCGGATCGGCTCTCGGAACGAATCCAGCATTTGTAGCCGAGGCTCGCGCACTGGGCACGGCGATTGCCGCCGCCGGCTTGGGGCTGGTCTATGGCGGGGCCTGCGTGGGGTTGATGGGCGCGGTGGCCGATGCGGCGCTGGACGGCGGCGCCGAGGTGATTGGCGTTCTGCCCGAAGTGTTGACTGGCCGCGAGGTCGAGCACACCGGGCTGACCAGGCTCGAACTGGTGCCCTCCATGCACGTGCGCAAGGCGCGCCAGGTGGAGCTGGCCGATGCATTTCTGGTGTTGCCGGGCGGTTACGGAACGATGGACGAGATGGTCGAGGTGGTCACCTGGGCGCAACTCGGCCTGCACGCCAAACCCTGCATCCTTATCAATACCGCCGGATACTGGGATGGGCTGCTGTCTTTTCTCGACACTGCGGTTGCGGCGGGATTCGTAAAGTCGAAAAACCGCGAACTGGTGCGCCTGGCGGCGAATGCGGTAGAGGCGGTGAGGATGGCGATGAGTGAGTTTGCTATGCGTCCCTCGGGAAACTCTGATTAAGTCGAAGTTTTGAAGGGTACGGGCTTTAGCCCGTACATAAATCCAGCAAAATCAATGTGGGCTTTAGCCCCTGAGGGAATGCAAACTCAATAGAAGCACTTGATCAGAGGTTCCCTAGTGTCCGTCAGAAGGAACGCATTTCCAAATGAGCGAGATTCGCATTCGTTTTGCAGATAATTACCTTCCCCCGGCGCACAATGTCAATCAGTGGTCCTAGCAGGAAAGAAGTCTAATTATGGCCGATTGCAAAGAGATTTCGAGATGGAACTCGTTTAATATGTTGGACATCCGACCGGTTTTTACCTGAATATGCACCCTCCCCCCGGAAGTCGATTCACCTTTTCTTCCCTTTATAGCCAGTAAGTCTATGATAATAAATGTTATTTCTGGTTGACATAGCAGTCCATCTGCATAAAGCAATCTTGGAATCACCGTAGAAGTGGCAGTTTCGCTGCTGACGACCTGGCTCATCGTTCTCTGCGACCTTTTCGTATACTCGTCCTAGAGTATGTCTACTCATCTCGACAAAATTCTGGCAACCACGCGAGCCACAGTGGACGCGGCCAAAGCACGTGTTCCTCTGGCGGAGCTGGAGCGGCTGGCCGCTCAGCACCAGCCTCGCGGATGGGCTACGGCTCTGCGCCAGAAGGCTGCCAACGGCCCAGCGGTGATTGCCGAGATCAAGAAAGCCTCGCCCTCGAAGGGTTTGATTCGCGCTGAGTTTGATGGATCGTGGCTGGCTGAGCGCTACTTTGCGGGCGGCGCGGCGGCGCTATCCGTGTTAACCGACGAGCCGTTTTTTCAGGGCAGCCTGCGAAACCTGGAGCTGGCCTCGGCTGCGGTTCCGCTGCCTTGCCTGCGCAAGGACTTCATCATCGACGAGTACCAGATAGTGGAAGCCCGTGCGCACCACGGAGACGCGATTCTGCTCATTGTTGCCGCGCTCAGCAATGGCGAGCTTCAGCGATTTTCTCAGGCGGCGCACAATCTTTCTCTCGATGTGCTGGTCGAGGTTCACACGGCTGTAGAACTGGACCGCGTGCTCGATGCGTTGGGCGAGGGCGGTGCGGACGCCATCGGAGTGAACAACCGCGACCTTAGAACATTTGATGTCCGCCTGGAAACTTCGCTCGAACTGGTGCAGCGGATACCGCCCGGTGTGGTGCGCGTGGCTGAGAGCGGCATCGCGACGCCCGAAGACCTGGCCCGGCTACGCTCGGCGGGCTTCGACGCTTTTCTAATCGGCGAGAGCCTGATGCGTCACCCCGATCCCGGCGCGGCGCTCAAGGCGCTGTTGGCCGGAGCCATCGGAAACGGTACAGCCTGATGAGCATCTGGATCAAAATCTGCGGCAACACTTCGCTGGAAGACGCGCTTGTGGCTGCTGAGGCCGGAGCCGACGCGGTGGGGTTTGTATTTGCGCCCAGCCCGCGGCAGGTGACGGCGGCCGAAGTGGCTGCGATCACGCCGCACCTGCCGGCAACGGTGGAGAAGATTGGCGTATTCGTGGATGCGACGCCGGAGGAGATTGTCTCCACGGTTCAAGCCTGCGGGCTGACCGGCGTACAACTGCACTTCAACGCAGCCCCCGATCTGCCAACCAGGCTGCGCGAACAACTCGGGCCGGAAGTGCGCATCTTGCGCGTGATTCACTTTGATTTGGAAAACGCCGGGCAGTGCGCAGCTCAGATGGACGAGCATGCCCGGAACCCGCACGTGGACGCGGTGCTTGTGGACTCAAGGACGACCACGGCCGCTGGAGGCACCGGTGTAACCTATGACTGGGTTGAGGCGCGCAAAGCAATCTTTGAAAATGCGGTGGCACGGAAGCGCCTGGTAGCCGCGGGCGGACTGAATCCGGACAACGTGGCAGAAGCCATCACCTTGCTGCGTCCCTGGGGCGTGGATGTGGCCTCCGGCGTGGAAGCCGCGCCAGGCCGCAAGGATGTAGCCAAGGTGAAAGAGTTTATCGTACGCGCGCGGGCGGTAGATCGCGAGATGGAGTGACTGTAATGCGCGGGAAGAGAAGACCACGCGTCGTATGCGCCCTCAGCTCCGACGCCGAACTTTATCAAGTTTCGAAGACCGTAACTGGGCTGTGCCGATTGGAGTCCCAGGGGCGCATCGACCTCACATTGCGGCATTCACCGGCTCTCGCACAACCAGCGATAATTCTAGAATGGGATGGAATGAAGGCCGGTATCGATCTTTGGGACCATAGCGATCGGATGCTGCCGGAACTTTCCCATTGTGACCTGTATTTCAAGCGATGCGCAAGAGAGGAAGACCTGAAGCTGGGCGCACGCATCCGGATGTTTGGCTTGAACTACAGTTGCCGTTCAACAAAAGCGACTCTCCGGCTGCTGAGTCTCTTTGGCCCGCTCGATGTAATCCGCCGCCGTAACACATGGAAAAGATTTTTCTTAGTCCCTTTGTACTCAGAGTACGAACGCAACCCAACCAAGGCGGCATCGCCCACGATTCTATTTCAGGCCAGGCTCTGGTATCCGGAGGAGTGTCCGGGAGACGAACAAGTGAACGAAGAAAGAGTAGGGTTACTTCTGGCGCTGCGAACCGAGTTTAAGGAGCGGCTATCGGGAGGGTTAGCGCGAACCCCGTATGCCATGCAACATTATCCGGAATTGTTGTCGGAGCATCCAACCTGGCCGTCTCGATATGTTCGCTGGGCGCGCGAGCATCTGATCTCCATTGGTTTCAGAGGGCTATTCGGGTCGCTGGGATTCAAGATCGGCGAGGCCTTCGCCGCATCTCAATGTCTCGTATTCGAACCCTCAAAGGCGTACATGCCGGCAGATGCGCCACTTGCCCGGTACTGTAATAGCGAGGAATGCATAGCGATCTGCAACCGCTTCTTGTCTCATCCCGCCGAGGCAATGCAGCTTCGCAACCAGGCATGGGAATACTATCGAACAGAGGTGGAACCGGGCGCACATATGGCAAAGCTGCTGGGGTTGATCCAATAGGCTGGCCGCTATTGTGGCCATTTCAGCAGCTTGCGGCATCCACGGCGGCATCGATGGCATCGAAGATTTTGGCGCGCTTTATCAAATGGCGGATTCAACAGCGAAGCGCAAAGAATGTTGCCTGGTCTGTAATCATTATTCTCGCCTTGCGCGACTCATAGACGGAATGTCCGCGAAGGTGCATTTACAGCATCACTTCGCAAAGTTACATTTCAAGGAGTACGCAATGCAAAAGCAAGCGCCAGAAACAACTTCAGGAATAGCCCTCGCTTTCGTTGCCGTCCTGTTCGCGATAGCGTTGATTGTTGCTGGATGCGCGGCGATGAACTCCGCAATCACTTCCCGCTCCACCGTCACCGCTGCCCAGACGGCAGTGCCCGTCTCCATAACCGATGCGCCAATAGTTGTCCTGCAAAGGGTATCGTAATTTCTTTCTGGGCGCTGCCTGAATCCGCGGCGCCCCATATGACATGATTCCGCGCCGAGGCAGAATGGAGAAACTCCTCGCCGCTCGTCATGTTGGGAGGTGGTAATTGAGTGGGCGAATATGCCATCAGCTCTTTCCGCTTAGGCGCGATTCCCGGCGAGGTAATAGAATCGTGCTTGATGGAGAGGGTCAGACCCATTCACGAACTCGATGATATCGACGCGCTGGTGAGGATATATCAGGCAAGACTTCTTCGCTTTGTTGCATGCTCCACTGGTGATGTTGACCTAGCCGAGACGATTGTTCAGGACACGCTGCTCAGAGCATATAATTGCAGGGAGAGTTTTCGTGGCGAGTGCAGCGTTAACACATGGCTCACTGGCATAGCGATCAATGTGTTGCGCGACCACCAGAGAACGGAAAGGTACAAATTCTGGAAGAAGGTCAAAACCACTGCAATTGACGTGCATGAAATGGCCTCCTTTATTCCTGCGGAAGGGTCGAGCCCAGAGGTCCAACTGCTGGCCAAGGAAAAGGTCAAGCGCCTGGCTCAGGTTCTTGGAACTCTGTCACCTAGGCAGCGAACCATCTTTCTCATGAAGTTTTCTGAGGAGATGCCTGTCATTGACATAAGTGAAGTTCTGGGAATTCCGGCTACCACGGTCAGAACCCATCTGCATCGCGCCCTTAAAGCCGTGCGCAGCCAACTTGGAGCGAAGATATGACGCCTGAACTGTCAACTCATCTATCAGAAGAAGCAATGGACGATGTATTGATAGGCCTGGCTTCGCCGGAATCGGACGCGCATCTCGCCGCATGTTCGCTCTGCCGCAGTCAGTTGCAAGAGTTTCGCTCCGCGATGCAGGTGTTTAACCAAACGTCGCTTGCTTGGAGCGAGGACAGGTCAAAGGCGTTCCATCATTCTTCCGCCAAGCCAAAAATCCGTCCGGCAATATTTGTTCCATTAAGCTGGGCTATGGTGGCTGCGGTTCTGCTTGCGATCGGGTTTCCCATGTGGAACCATCATTATTTATCTCGGAATTACGCGCCCGGTCCTGCATCGACTCCCGAGAACTCCGAAGCGCAAATCGCTCAGGACAATGAACTCCTTCAATCGGTCAACCTGGCCCTCAATGAGAGTGATGTGCCACAAATCAATATGTACGATCTGTCGGATGGGCCGCATCCGCAACTGAAGGTACGGCCGGAATTGAGGAATCGATGAACTTGCGATTTCTAAAAATTGTATTCGTCTGCTCCTGCCTTGTCGCCGTTACGGGACTCAGCGCTTTTGCGCAAGGAAAGCCCCCGGGCGGCGGTCCTGGCGGTCCTGCCCCGGGAGGATATGGTCCCGGCGGTCCAGGCGGGCCAGGCGGCCCTGGTGGCCACGGTAGCCTGAACGGAGCTTCCCCTCAGGCTTCGCGTACAGGTAATACAAATCGTGCGATGATTGGAGGCCTTCAGTTTGGGCCTGTCGGCCGCTGGTGGGATGATAATTCGGTCATACAGGCAATCGGCCTTCAAAGAGAGCAACAGAGGAAGATGGATGCAATCTTCAACGCCAACAAGCCGGCCATTTTGGACAGCTACAAGACGTTTATGAGCGAGAAATCGAAGCTGGATAAGGTCAGCAAAGAATCACAAGTTGATCAGTCGCGCTTGTTCGCGGCAATTGATGCGGTGAGCCGTGCCCGGGCCGCGTTACAGAAGGCAACCACGCAGATGCTATTGCAAATCCGCCAGGAGATGAGTGCCGAACAGATTACGAGGCTGAATAAATTGCCTTAAACGGGGAACCTGAGATAACCAAGCATAGATTGATCTTACACATGAATATAACTTGAGTTCGGCATGACGGCTATCGATTGGCCTCCTCGGCCTCGCGCAACGCGCGATCAATCAAGGACAATCTCTTGCGCCACGGCATGCTTCGCAGCACGCAGGTGACGCCTATTGAAACGGTGTCAATATGCTGCCGTAAGCTGCGGTTGTAATAACTCGACAACATAAGATGAGTAGTAAGTGGGATGCCCAATGAGGTGGTAATGCCATTATCCTCACTCGCTCTGCTGGAAGTAGCGGGGAGACTCGGAGCGCCCGGAAACCCCAGCGTGGTATACACCGTCTGGTGGCCGATGGGAAGCTGTTCGTAGGCAACGGATTTAATATAGTTGCGGCCAGGAAGCCAGACTGCGATACCCGCTTGATAGTGTGTGAGAGCGCCAAGTGAGTAGTAGTCTCTAGTTACAAGATTATTAAAGAGGCCGGACGAATCGCCTGCTCCCAGATCCACCAGGAATCCAGTCTTGCGCACATAGCGCTCTAAGTGGTCGCTAAAGTCAAATGTGAATTTCCCCGCCCCAAGTCCATTCGAGCTGTTCCCGGTCGGGATCGTGAGATATGCCGTTGTTGTGTTCCATAAGTTGCGTGTATTGATGCTGGCATGAAGGCCGATCAATGTGTCCCCGATGTCGCCTAGATTTGTCACCAGCCTCTGACTGGCCGGTGCTCCAGGGTTTTGATTCCACACCAGGCGGTAAGGATAGATCAATAGGCTGGCATCGGCCGAGTAGTGATGAGAAAAGGTATAGCTGATGGCAGGCGTAGCGACGGTGTACCAGCCAATCGACGAATCGTGAACGCCGGAAAATGTGACGCCAGCATTGAAGCCGCGCAAGAGCGTACTGACGCCTGGGACCCTGGGCACCTCTTCGAGGCGAGCGGGCTCTTGCAGCACTGGCGCGCCAGTCTGCGCAGTCCCTTGAGTTTCTGCGCAAAGACAAGCGCTAAAGACGAGAAACAAACAGGTCAGACGATATAAGGCAGAAGGCAAGAGCTAAATCTCCGTCCCATAGATTTTAGCCTGCTTGCACGGGATTCGGTCCTCAACGCAATCGATAAGAAACACCCAACATCCCGCCGTTGGGCTTGATGCCGAACTTTGGCTCATTTGTAAAATTCGGTGAGTTCGTAAGAAATTGGTATTCGTAGGCTCCACGGATCGACCACTTACGATTCCACCGGCACTCCAGCCCCCCGCCCGGCGCCATGGCAAAGCTGGTGCCGTTGCCCATGCTGAAAGGGTATTGAATCTTGACCATGCCCACCTGAAATGAAGCAAATGGCCGCCATTTGTTGCTATGCAGGAAGGTGTAACGCGGCCCCGCCAGATAGTTTTGCTCCGTCTCGCCATTCCAACTGTTGAAGTTCAGAAAGCGGGCATGGGCCTCCACTCCATAGCGATGGTTCCAGTTGTAATTTCCGAATACGCCCACCCCAGAGAGGCGCACGTTGCTGTCAACCGGAAATCCTGCCTGCAGATTGGCATACTCGGCGCCCACCCAGAGAGACTGGGCGCCTCCTTTTGCCGAAGGCGCCGACTGCCCATGCATTACGGCAGCGGCAAACACTCCCGCAAGCGTCAATCGCGCAAGCCAACCACCAAGAGACTTCAGTTGAAACATCCACGCACCTCATCGTGCTTGATTGATGCAAATTTCAAATAATCAGAACATCGACTTGACCGTCACAGTCACCGTGGTCGTCTCCGTCACAACCAGAGTTCCAAACGTCGCCGCCCCGGTCACCGTGACGGGATAAACTCCAGCCGGAGTTCCGCCGGTCAAAGAGCTGGATCCGCCGCAGCCGTTCAGTGCTCCGGCCGCCAGCGCCGCATTTAACAAAATCCCCGCCAGCAATCTGCCCCTGCGCCTCAACCGCTTGGGCGCCAACAGCAGCAGTACACCCGACAGCAATGGCCAGCCGCGGCCGCTGATAGGATTACTCGCCGACTCCTGCTGCGGAGCCGTCGTCTGCACCACCAGCTTTGATGTGCCAGAGCCGCCTGTCACCGTAGAGGGCGTCAGGGTACAGGTCGTATTGGCAGGCAGCCCGCTGCATGTCAGCGCCACATCCAGCGTGAAGTCCACGCCGGGCGAGACCGTGATCGTGGAATCGACGGCCTCGCCGGTGTAGACCGTGCCGGCGGTCGGTGACGCCGACAAGGTGAAGCTGGAAATAATGATTTCGGTGACAGTGTTTGAGGTGCTGGCCAGGTAAGCTCCATTGCGCGTATATACAGCCGTCAACGAGTGGACGCCAATGGACAGCGCGCTGGTGGAGAGCGCCGCGCTGCTCGATGTCGTCGAGGCGGTCAGCGTGGTCGATCCCAGCGAGGTCGTCCCGTCGTAGAAGGTGATCGTGCCGGTGGGCACTCCAACCGTGGCCGTCAACGTGTCCGTGCAGATCACTGTGGTCTGCACCTCAGCCGGATTTGGCGAGCAACTCAGCACCGAAACCGGCGTGTAGACGGGCTGTATCACCTGCGTGATGGTATTCGACGTGCTCGCGTCATGGATGCCGTCGCCGTTATAGCTTGCCTGGATCAAGTGCGTGCCCACGCTGAGCGTATTGTTCGTATAAGTTGTCGAGGAAGTATTCGTGGCTGTTCCGGCAGTCAGCGTCCCGGTGCCCAAACTAACCGTGGTCGCGGTGACGTCATTAAAGTAGATCGTCCCCGCCGGTGTTCCATAGCTGCCTACCGCCGTAGCCGTAAAGCTCACGCTGTCGCCGTAGTAGCTGGGATTTTTCGAGCTGGCCACGGTGACCGTAGTGGTATTCGTCTGCACCACCTGGTTGGGACTCAGCGTGGCCGTGGCCGTAGAGTCTGTGGTGTCTCCGCCGTAGCTTGCGGTAATAACGTGCGTTCCCACCGTCAATGTGCTGGTAATCATGGTGCATGCGCCGCTGCTCAAAGTACAGGTTCCCAACGCGGTCGTGCTGCCGTTGTCGTAAAAGTTCACCGTGCCCGTCGGCGTTACGCCCGTGCCGCCCGCGCCGTTGGAGTTGCTGGCCGTCGCGGTAAAGGTCACCGGCTGGCCAAGATAGCTGGGATTTACTGAGCTGCCCAACGTCAGCGAGGCAACATCCTTATCAACCTCTTGCGATGTCGTCGCCGAAGAAGCCTGGTAGCCAAGGCCCGTCTCGCTGCCGCCATAGTCAGCGTGAATAGTGTGCGTGCCCACCGTCAGCGAGCTGTAAGTGAATGTTGCCACGCCCGTCGAATCGAGCGCGGCGCTGCCCAATTCGGTGGTCCCGTCGGTGTCGTAGAAGGTGACCGTGCCATCGGGTATGTTCGTGACGGTCGAGCCGGTCACGACGACCTTGGCCGTAAAGGTGACCGGTTCGTCATAGTACGAAGGATTGGGATTGCTGTTCACCGTCGTGGTCGTGGGATAGGGAATCGTGAAGTAAGCGATCACGCCGTCGTGGCTCGATGCGCGTGCAACGGTCGTGGTGTCGTAAGTCTCGCTGACCGGAAAATCAGCGCCAATGCGCGCGTAGTCGATGGAGGCCAGGCCGGACATCTCGGAAGAAACGAGAATGTGGTCAGGCTGCTCGGCAGAGCCGTTTTCCACATACGTGTAGCGGCTGGTCGTAGGATTGACAGCGGCAGCCGTCAGATTGGTGGCCGTCGTAGTTGTGTTTTCCAGCGCCGTAGTGTTGTAGGTGCTGTCGTAGAGCGTGACCAGCGTGCCTGCGGAAGTGTTGCTAGATTCGAGACCGTCCAGAATGCCCAGCGCATCGACAAAGCCGTCGGAAAATTCATAGCTGTCAAAGCCGCCCACCACCATGAAATGGCTGCCAACAGTCTCCATCGGCTCCAGCACTTGCGTGGTCAACTGCTCCGCCTGTTGCTCGCGGCGGTTGCGAATATCGGGGCCCAGGGTCGTGTTGTCAATGCTGGTCCGCTCCAGCAGGCTGGCATTCACAATGTTCAATGTGTAATCGCTGATGCCCTTGCGCTTGATCTTCAACGTCAGCACCAGCGGCACGCGGTCGAAGAGCGTGGCTGTGGTGCTTGATGTCGTCGTGTAAGTGGCCGTAGCCAGCGCCGGCGCGGCCGTCGGCGTGCCGTCGAACTTGGTAGTATCGACATTCACCAGAAAGGCATCGGCCATGCTGTCGCTGAGGTTGGTTGTGCCAGCCAGCAGCGTGTAGCTGGGACCGCCCGCGCTGCTGATCGCGGTCGCCAGATCGGCCAGCGCGGCGGAGGTCGCATTCTGAACGGCAAGAATATCTGGAGATTTGTGATAGTTGACGATGGCGTTGGCCAGCTTGGTGATGCGATTGGTCTCGGTCGCGGTCAGTCCCACGCCCGGCGCGCTTTCCAGGTTCTGCGCGGCGAGGGTGATTTCGTTGCTGCCGCGCGTCGTTGCAGCCGTGGGAGTAGCGCCGCCCTGCTGGCTAAGCGCGCTCACCGAACTGGAAGTCAGCAACAGTCCGGTATAGCCCTCCGTGCTGACGTGGTAATCCACAATGCCCACCATGCTGCTGGTGCCGCTGTACACCGTCGTGGCCGAAGCGTTCAGCGCCGTGCCGCCCAGCGTGGTCGTGTCCACTAACAGCAGTTGTGGGTTGCCGCTCCAGCGCTGCACCGTCGAAGGAGCCGTCGATGGATCGCTATCCAGTTCGCTGATCCCGGTCGCGCGGACGGGCCGGCTGCTGGTGCTGTTCGTGCTCGAAAAAACCGCCCAGAACCGCCCATCGGTAGTGGCCGTCGAGGTCGTGGGCGTCACCGTTCCGCCAGTGCCTTGCGTCACCAGAAGATAGGAACTGGTTGGAACGCTGACTCGCATCCCCTCGAAGGGCAGCCATTGGCCAAAGGTTCCCGAGGGATAGTCTGGACAGGTTCCGCTGGTGGCCGCGGTCATCACCGAAGAGCTGATGGCCGACGGAAGGCTGTTCCCCGTCGAATTGGTGGTGATATAGGTCGCGGGATCAGCAACGTAGATTTGCACGCCTGCATAGTTGGAACTGTTGGAGGACTCCACCAGGCCGGTCACGGTCAGGCTGTAGCCCAAAACCGCATTCGTGGGAACATTGCCCGTGCCGGTATAAACGTAGATTCCCTCCGAACTGCACGTGTTCTGGTCGAAGTCCGAAGAGGGATTCTCGATATAAAAGCCGTCGGAGAGAACGGCAACCACGATGCCCGTGGTCGTTACCGTTTGCCCAAGATAGGGCGAGGCCGGCAGATCAACAGAAATCTTGTGAATATCGGTGGTCGTCGCCTGCGCCCATCCCGCTATACAAAACAAAAGAATGGCCGAAGCTTGAATTCGAACAGCGGCGCGGAGCAGACGGGAGAGGCAGTCAAATGTTGGTCGTTTCCTGGTCAATTGGTTCTCCAGCAAACTGCGCTTAAGTGTCTTTTAATTCAGAGGGCATCCCCGTATTAAGTAGCTCAATATCACGGGGATGATTACACGGCTGATATCTTTTCTTGTGCGTTTCTTAGAGCATTTTCATTGTTTCTGTAATGCTCCGAGTCCCACCCTTTTTTTTCTGCGGAAAGGGTGGAAAAACGTACTCTAGCCATCAGCGCGCGCTGCAATCAATGTGTTAATATCCTTTTCTGTTCTGTCACGGCAGAAGTCGCGGGTGCGAGTCCCGTCATCCCCGCCGGACTGAAACAATCGTTTTTCGGGGTCGGAAGGTCGCAACTCCAACCGGGCAGGTCCGTCTGTTCGCAGCCCATGCCAGGCTATTTCCTGAAGTGGGAACTGACTAGGAGCCGGCCATATACTCGGAACGGTCCATGGGCAACGCGCATCGATTTCATATGTGCCAATGTCTGACGAGCCTTACACTCATCTCGTCAGTGATTTGCCGAATGGCCGCTACGGGTAATTCCCTTTACTCGTCAACCAATTCTGTGGACTCGCTTTACGGCTGGCAGCGGAAATCTTGAATTGCTTCCGGCAGGAGACGAAAAATCATGTTAAGGACTATGCATTCCCGCTTCTCTTCGCTTTTGGGTTCAGGCTCTTGCCGGTCCCTTCGGGACGCAACCTCGACCTTGGCCGGATCGCTGCCGATAGCGGCTTTGCTGGCGGTCATGTGCGTCGTTTTCTGCTCCGCGGCCTTCGCGCAGACCGCCTACTTCAGCGGATCACAATCTGTTCTGCCCAACAGCCTTGGATACACCTTGCAGAAATATGTAGCCGTGGACGCAAGCGGCAACGTCTATGTGTCCGATTCCAGCGGCGCGATTTACGAGATGGAGGCGGTCAACGGCGTTCTGCCGGCCGCGCCCGTTACGCGCACGCTGGGCAGCGGATTCAGTAATCCCCAAGGCGTGGCGGTGGACGCCCATGGCGACGTCTTTGTCGCCGACCTGGGCAACGGTTCTGTGAAAGAGATTGTAGCGGTCGACGGCGTTATTTCGGCCTTGCCCTCCATCCGAACGCTGAACACCGGCGCCTTTCCCTACGGCGTGGCGGTGGATGCCAACGGCGACGTATTTTTCTCCGATATCGTCGCCAACAAGGTCTATGAGATGGTCGCGGTCGACGGCGTAATTCCTTCCTCGCCCGCCATCAACCAGCTGAGCGGGAACGCATTCAATATTCCCACCGGCTTGGCGGTGGACGCCAGCGGTAATGTCTACGTCGCCGATGAAGTCAACAACGCGGTAAAAGAGATTACAGCAGCCAGCGGTTACGTAACGGTGAATACTCTGGGCAGCGGATTTCTCCATCCCGAAGGCGTGGTGGTGGACACATATGGCAACGTTTACGTCGCAGACTCGGGTAACTTCCAGGTAAAAGAGATCGTAGCGGTCAACGGCGTCATTCCGGCCACGCCCACTATAAAGACTCTGGAAAGTGGAATTTACGTGCCCAAGGGCGTGGCGTTGGACGCAAGCGGCGACCTGTTCGTCGCGTATGTGGGGGCTGGAGATGTTTACGAGCTGCAACAGACGGGCGGTAACTTCGGCCAGGTGAACGTAGGCGCCGCCAGTGCGACGATCACCATGACGTTTACGGAAATCACGGGAGGGGTTCTGGGCACTCCCGCCGCACTCACCCAGGGCGCCAGCGGGCTGGACTTTGCCATTGCATCCTCTGTCGGGACGTGCTCCGGCGCGAACCCCGGCGCCGGCAATACCTGCACGGTGAATGTCACCTTTACGCCGCAGTATCCGGGCGAGCGTTCTGGCGCAGTAGTGCTGAAGGATCATCTCGGCGCCCCCATTGCCACCGGCTACCTTCAAGGCGTGGGATTGGCGCCGCAGGTGAGCTTCCTTCCGGCGACCGCGACGACAACGGGCAGCGGTTTTGCCACGCCGGGCGGCCTGGTAATCGACGCGCACGGCGACATCTTTGTGGCCGACACCAACAACGCGGCGGTGGTGGAGATTCCCGCAGTCGGAGTGCAGACGCCGCTGGCCAGCGGCTACTTTAGCCTGCCGACCGGCGTGGCCGTGGACGGCGACGCGAATGTATTTGTCAGCGACACCACCCTCGGTGTGGTAGAGGTTCTCTCTGCAGGCGGCTATTTGATTGCCAACCCGCTGGGCAGCGGCTTCAGCGCGCCGCAGGGCATCGCGGTGGACGGCTTTGGCAACATCTATGTGGCCGACACCGGCAACGACGCGGTAAAGGAGCTGACGGCGGCCAGCGGTTACACGGCTGTGACCACATTGGGCAGCGGCTTCAGCGGGCCCTCGGGCGTGGCCGTGGACGCGTTCGGCGATGTCTTTGTGGCCGACACGGGCAACAACGCGGTAAAAGAGATTGTCGCGGTTGTGGGCGTGATTCCCGCCTTGTCACCCACTATCCACACGCTGGCAGGCAGCTATAACGCGCCGCGCGGCGTGGCGCTGGACGGCGTGGGCAACGTCTACGTGGCCGACACCCGGAACGGCTCGATCAAGGAGATTACCATCGCCAGCGGATACTCCACGGCTGTAACGCTGGTCACCGGCATCACCTCGCCCATCGGCGTGACGGTGAGCCAGCTCGGCAACATTTATTACACCAGCGCATCCACAACTGTGGCGGAAGAGGTGTATTCGTCTGCGCCGACGCTGGCCTTCGGCAGCACCAATGGCCTGAGCGCCACCCCCGAACAGACGGTGACGGTGCAGAACATCGGCAACGCCAAGCTGAACCTTCAGACGCCCACCTCGGGTGAGGTAAACAATCCGGCGATCTCGGCAGTTTTTGTGCTGGATACCACCACCCTCCCCACGGCCTGCTTGAACCCGGTGCTCACCACCTCGTCCTCGCCCGTGGCTTTGCCCGCCGGCGAGAGTTGCACCCTCTCAGCCTACTTTGATCCGACGGCGACAGGCTCCTACAACGGGTTGCTGATCGTCTACGACAACGCCCTCAACGTGACCACCTCCGACCAGATCTTCCCGCTGTTCGGCACGGCATTTAAGTCGCAAACCATCACCCTCACGCCAACAACGCCGGTCCTCTTCGGCACGACGCAATTACTTTCCGCGTCCTCTACCTCCGGGCTGCCGATCACCTTCAGCCTCACGGGCCCCGGATCGCTGGGCGCAACCGTCTGCACCTTAGGCACATGCACCGCCACGCTCTCCTATACCGGCCTGGGCACGGTGGCAGTGACCGCAACCCAGGCGGGTAACGCTACCTATGCGGCGGCATCTCTCACGCAGAGCATCGTGGTGAACCAGGCCGCGCAGACCATTACCTTCACGCCGCCCGCTTCGCCGCTTACCTACTCAGCCACTCTGGGCACAATCCTGCTCTCCGCGACGGCTTCCTCCGGGTTGACGCCGGTGACCTTCAGCCTCGTCTCCGGTCCCGGTTCGCTGAGCGGCGCCAACAACGCCACTCTGACCGTCGCCGGTCCGGGCACCATCGTGATTGCTGCAAACCAGGCAGGCAACGCCAATTATTCGGCGGCTCCGCAGGCCACACAGAGCATCGTAGTGGACCTGGGCACGCAAACCATCACCTTCACCGCGCCCGCTTCGCCGCTTACCTACTCAGCCGCTCTGGGCACGATCCCGCTCTCGGCGACGTCAACCTCCGGGTTAGCGGTCAGCTTCAGCATTGTATCCGGTCCCGGTTCGCTGAGCGGCGCCAACAACGCCACGCTGACCGTCACCGGCGTGGGCGCCATCGTGATTGCCGCCAACCAGGCAGGTAACATCTACTTTGCGGCGGCGTCACAGGCGACGCAGAGCATCGTGGTGAATCAGGGCACGCAAACGATTACCTTCTCCGCGCCCGTTTCACCGATCACGTACACCTCCGGCATGGCCACGATCTCGCTTTCGGCGACGGCATCTTCCGGGCTGCCTGTCACCTTTAGTCTCGTCTCCGGTCCGGGTTCGTTGAGCGGCGCCAACTACGCCACGCTGACCGTCACCGGCGTCGGCGCCATCGTGATCGCCGCCAACCAGCCGGGCAACACCTACTTTGCCGCGGCGCCCGCGGTCGATCAGGGCATCGTGGTCAATGCCGTGCCAATTGCCGCGGCCCCAACCTTTGCGCTGCCGGCTGGCACTTACGCCTTGCAGCAGTCGGTCGTCATTCTCGACAGCACGCCCGGCGCGACAATCTACTACACCACCAACGGCACAACCCCGACGCCGGTAAACGGAACAGCCATCCCCAGCGGCACTGCGATCACGGTTAGCAGTTCGGAGACCGTTGAGGCCATGGCCGCGGCTCCCGGCTATACCAACAGCCCGGTCGCGGCGGCGGACTACATCCTCAGTCCCTCGGCGCCGGACTTTACCGTTACCGCCAGCCCAACGTCGGTCACCGTCACGGCAGGGCAAAGCGTCGCTACTGCGATTACAGTGACGCCTCTGAATGGATTCAACTTGGCGGTTACGCTAGCCTGCACCTCTGGGCTGCCCACCGGCGCTACCTGCGCCATTACTCCGGCAACCGTAACCCCGGCGGGTGGCCCGGTATCGGCAATGGTCACCATCACCACCACAACAGCGACCGCAACCCTGGGAACCGGCTCCCGTCCGTTCTTCCCGGCAGCGGCTCTGGCCTTGTCGTTGTGCTGCTTTGGCATCAGAAAGCGCCGCCGCATTCTCCGTAGGATGGTTTTGCTGCTGGTGGGCATTGCTGGACTTGGCTTGGTCAACGGCTGCGCCGGCTCGGTCGGGTATACCACGGCTCCAGTCGTCTCATCGCTGATTACGGTAACAGCAACGCCCGCCTCCGGCGCCGTGCACACCACATCCTTCTTGCTTGGGGTGCAGCCGTAGGGTCGCCGTCAGCCAACAGCGATGTCCAAGGTGAACGGAAGCTGAACCGGCTTCCGTTCGCCGGGTGACTCATCTTTGTCGTGCTGTAAATGCCGCAATATTAGCGCGGGCTTTAGCCCTAGAAGGAAAGTTCCAAGACGCTCAGCGCTTGGTAGCATCTAGCCGCCGTCTGTAGCGCCGGCCTCCCGGCCGGCTGTTGCGTGGACCTCCTGGTCCACGCCGCACTCTATACCATCAGTAAAAATGCTCTCGGCTTCAGAAAATCTTATAACCGATGCCCACGCTGGCGCCATAGGGTTTGAGCGACGCATTACTCCATTTGGGCCAATACTGGTACTCCACGTCGGGGAGTCGAAGGCTGAATCGCCTGGACAGCTTGATGTCCGCTCCGCCGCCGAAGGCGATGTCCGTGAAGCTTACTCTGCCGGCAGGTTGGAAAATGGGGGGGAATGTCATCTTGGCTTTGCCCCACAGCGCCTTGCCATAGATCTGCGCCTTCCAGAAACGATGAATGGGAACTCGCGGGCCGATCAGGTAGTTGTCCTGGGAGATGTTCTGGTACTGGTTAAAGCGCAGCCAGCGGCCCTCAGCCTCAATCTGAATCCAGCGGTTGTATTTCACGTCCACATAGGCGCCCACGCCGAGGAGGGGATATTGGCTGTTTTGTGCTGCCGGGATGCAATACACGCCTGTTAAACCTGCGCATAAGTATGTGGTGGAGAATTGAGTCGTGATCGCTGCGCCCTCGTAGTCGGGCTGGAAGATGGAACCCATTCCACCGACGGTGACGGAAATCCCTTTGTCGGCATAGGCCGAAGGTACGACTTGCGCGCCGGCGGAGGAAGCTGTCGCGGCAAGCAAAATCGAAAAGAAAACAAATAGTAACCGCTTCTGAAGCATGATGTACCGCCGATCTGCGCGAATCCAGGGTGCGGGGAAATGAATGCCCCTGAAAGCAGCATAAAAACTTTGCCAAGGTTGCGCCCACGGCGTTTGCAGGCCAGGAGCGTTGCATCTCCGGAGTTTATGATCCTCTACCGGGGGGTACGAATGCAAGCGTGCCCCTCATCCCCTGAAACCGCCGATATCCGGTCATTTTTCGCGTCCGGATATCGTCTTCATATACTGATTATCATGTCTAAAACTCGTGACAAGCGCCGCCGGGCGGCAAGAATAAAAGGTCCAATCCCAATTCTGCTCTACAATTAGCCGGTATGCCTACAGCCGTCCGTTCGCACGCAAAGATTAATCTCGGTCTCTATATAGGCGCGCCGCGTCCCGACGGTTTCCACTCCCTGGCCACCGTCTACCAGACTCTGGAACTCTATGACCTGGTTACGGTTACCGCGCGTCCCGCTCCTGCGACAACGCTGCGGCTGACCTCCAACGACAGCCGCGTTCCCACCGACGAGCGCAACACCGCCTGGAAGATGGTGGCGCTGGCTTTAGCGGCGTTGGGCCTCACCGCCGATGTCGAGATTCACATCGAAAAGCGTCTGCCGGTGCAGGGCGGACTGGGAGCTGGGTCGGCGAATGCCGTGGCGGCTTTGGTGGGGTTGGAGGCGGAACTCGGAATCGCCCAGAATTTGGGTGCTCCATCCACAACTCTGGGTGCCCCAGGTCCGTGGGGTGGAGATCCCTCGCATTTGGGGACCTGGGATTGCTGGGGAGTAAAGCGCCTCGAGATTTCCGCCAAAGTCGGCTCCGATGTGCCGCTGTTTCTCATTGGCGGAGCGGTTCTGGGCCGGGATCGCGGCCAGCAAGTCTCGCCTCTGCCGGACTTTGAGCAGGTCTGGTGCGTGGTGGCCACGCCGGAGGTGGGCGTCTCTACCCCGCAGGCCTTTCGCGACTGGGACTCTCTCTGCCTTTCCGAGGGTTTGACCGCCGAGGCCAGCACAGATAAACTAAAAGAGTTGAGCCGCGCCTATGCCAGCGCCTTTGCGGAAGCGATTCCGGAAGGACGGCAAGGAGTTGGCTCCTCCGGTGTTCCCTCAAATGAAGGGGACCTGGCCGGACCCGTAGAGTCCGCGCTTGTCCGCACCGGGATTACGAGCTGGATTGAGAACGACTTTGAACGCGTCGTTTTTCCCCAGCATCCTTCCCTTGCAGAAATCAAGCGCATACTTGCGGCTACCGGCACGCCGGGGGCAGCCCTCCATGCCTCGTTGTCCGGGTCCGGTTCAGCGCTCTTCGGGTTGTATCGCACCCGCGGAGATGCAGAAGCGGCGCGTGAACGCCTGAGCGCAGCGGAAGTGCGGAGCACGTTGACCCGCACCCTGCCTCGTTCAAGATACTGGCGCGAAATGCTTCTGCCGTAAACAAGTTGACAGTCAGCCGTTGCGCAAGTGAAGCTCGGCAACGGCTGTCAAGTTGGGCGATCGTCTAATGGTAGGACAGTGCCCTTTGGAGGCACTTGTCCAGGTTCGAATCCTGGTCGCCCAGCCAGTTTTTCAGTTGTCAGTATTCAGTTCTCAGTAGTTGGCAGTATGTGATCGACGTTGTTTTTTACTGACAACTGAAAACTGATCACCGACAACTGTAGTGAAGCAGCCAAAGCCAACCAGCTTGGAGGCAATTCGGAGATGGAAGCGGAAACCGTGACGTTGGAAAGCAAGCAGTCAGAGAGTGGGCCAGTGACTCCGGGCGACGGGGCAGGCAAAGACTCCGCACCCTTGGGATTCGCTCTATCGTCCCCGGATGTGGCCGCTGCCGCCAAAGCGAAGGACGCCAAACCGGTACCCGAGCGCAAGCGGAGCCGCAACCTGAGCGAGGACAAGCGCTTCAAGCTCTTCAGCGGCACAGCCAACCGGCCGCTGGCCGAGGAGATCGCCATTCACATTGGAGTGAAAGTGGGCGAAGCCAAAATGCAGCGCTTTGCCGACGGCGAAGTCTACTTCCAGTTGCTGGAGAACGTGCGCGGTGTGGATGTTTTTGTTGTCCAGCCCACCTGCTACCCGGTCGATCAGCATCTGGTGGAGCTGCTGGTAATGATCGACGCGCTCAAGCGAGCTTCGGCCGCGCGCATCACGGTGGTGGTCCCCTATTACGGATACGCCCGCCAGGATCGCAAGGACCGGCCTCGCGTGGCCATCAGCGCCAAGCTCATCGCCGACCTGCTGAACACCGCCGGCGCCAACCGCGCCCTCTTCGTCGATCTGCACGCCGCTCAGATTCAGGGCTTCTTCAATATTCCCGTCGATCATCTCTTCGCCAGCCCGGTGTTGGTGAGCTACTTTCGCGAGATGCATCTTCCCAACCTGATCGTGGTTTCGCCCGACGCCGGCGGCGTGGAGCGCGCCCGCTTCTTCGCGCAGAAGATGGGGGCGCCGCTGGCCATCGTTGACAAGCGCCGCACCGACATGAACGTTGCCGAGATCATGCATGTCGTCGGCGACGTGAAGGACAAGTCCTGCCTCATCCTTGACGACATTATCGACACCGCCGGCACGCTGGTAAAAACTGCCGACGCGCTTTACGATGCCGGTGCGGCCTCCGTCTACGCCGCCGCCAGCCACGCCGTGCTTTCCGGCCCGGCCATCGAACGCCTCGCCAACTCGCGCCTGGAACAAGTAGTGGTTACCAACACCATTCCATTGCGCGAGGCGGCCCAGAAATTGCCCAAGATTAAAGTGCTCTCTATTGCCGGCCTGCTGGGCGCGGCCATCGAGAGTATTCACATGGAGACCAGCGTGAGTACGCTGTTCTCGTAGTTCTCAGTTCTGAGTTCTCAGTTGTCAGTTGAGGAACCACTAACCAGAAGCTGGATGACAGAAGTAAGTTGCGAGTGATTGGTAAGCCGTTTTTACTGAGAACTGAGAACTGACAACTGACAACTGGCTTTTTCACAAAGGGAGCGGACCTCAACCGTTCGTGCCCGAAACCAGGAAACGAGAGACCGAATGTCAGAAGTAGTCGTAACCAAGCCCCGTGAGGGCAAGTTCAACAAGAATGCCGCTCGCCGAGTTCGCGCCGCGGGCAAGATTCCCGCCGTGCTGTATGGTCCGGGGTACGATCCGGTGGCCATCGAGGTCGATCCCAAGCAGATTGCCCGGATCATTTTCTCCGAGACCGGCCACAACACCATCTTCGATGTCGAAGTAGCCGGTCAAAAAGCGGCCAAGGCCATGGTTGTCGATTGGCAGCGTGAGCCGATCAACGACCACTTGATCCACATCGATATGAAGCGCATCGCCATGGACAAGGTCCTGCACGTAAAGGTGCGTGTCAAGCTGTCGGGAATTCCGGAAGGTGTCAAGAGCGGCGGAATCCTCGATCAGGTCATGCGCGAAGTGGATGTCGAGTGCTTGCCGGCCGACATTCCCAGCCAATTCAATGTGGATGTCAGCCATCTGGAGTTGCACGGCGTATTGCGCGTCAGCGAACTGCCTCACTCAGAGAAGATCAAGTACCTCAACTCCGAGGATGCGGCCGTGGCTCACGTTGCCACCATTCGCGAAGAAGTGCCGACCCCGGCCGAAGTCGAAGCAGCCGAGGCGGCAGCGGCGGCGGCAGCAACAGAAGGGGCTACACCTGGCGAGCCGGAAGTTGCCAAGAAGGGCGGCAAGCCGGAAGATGCGGCCAAGAAGCCCGATGCGGCAGCTGCGGGGAAGAAGCCCGAGGGGAAGAAGTAACCCTTGGTCGAGGGAAGCCAGTTCGTTCACCCCAGCGAGTCAAAATCGCTCGCTGGGAACTCAGAATCCGGTGTGCGCAGCCCTTTTTTAATTGTGGGGCTGGGCAACCCGGGACTCGAATATCTGTGGACCCCGCACAACGCGGGGTTCATGGCCATCGACCGCATCGCCCAGCAAGAGGGTGTTGTGGTCGGCAACCGGCGATGCAAAGCCGCTACCGCAACCTGCCGCATAGCAGGGCGCGTAGTGGTTCTGGCCAAGCCGGAAACCTTTATGAACCTGAGCGGGCTGGCAGTAGCCGCGCTGGTTCGGGAGTTTGAGGTCGATCCAGTCCGGGACCTGCTCGTCATCCATGACGAATTGGACCTGGTGCTGGGCAGCTTCAAGATCAGGGAGCGCGGTTCGCCTGCAGGGCACAACGGAGCCCGTAGCGTGACCGGTGCCCTGGGAACACAGGAGTGGTTGCGTCTGCGCATTGGCGTGGGACTTGACTTGCCTCCTGAAGCCATTGCGGCAAGCAGTGGCAGGCGTCCCGGCAGGGATTATCTGCTCTCGCCCATGCGCAAGGCGGATTTGACGGTGCTCGACGAGGTGCTGGACCGGGTGGCAACTGCCACGCGGCGCATCCTCGAAGCGGGACCGGCAGCCGCGATGAACGAGTTTAATCGCCGCGAGCGAAACAGCCCCGGCGAAGAGTAACAAAAGCTTGAAGCTGCCGGAGTTTTCCGGCGGGCAGGGCTGGAATGCAAGGCTGGAAATCAGGGACGTACCCTGACGTGTTCAGCGGAAAAGGAAACCGGATGTCCCGTGTGTATGAAGTAATGTTCATTGTTCGGCCTGATGTGGCTGAAGAAGATGTTGACAAGCTGATCGCCGGCTTCTCCGACAACGTCACCAAAGGTGGCGGGGTGGTCAAGACGGTCGAGAAGATGGGCAAGCGCAAGCTCGCCTACATGGTGCGCAAGTTCAACGACGGCAACTACGTTCTGCTGACCATCGAGGCCAACGGCGCGGTGGTGCTCGAGCTGGAGCGCCGCTTGCGTGTTACCGAGCCGGTGATCAAGTTCATCACCGTGCGCGTTGACGAGGAAGAGAAGCGTCTGGCCAAGGTCAAAGCCCTGCGCGGCGTTCGCCGGAGTGCAACACCGCCGGCCCCGGTTGCTGCGCCTGTTGCCGCGGCTGAGCCTGCCCCGGAAGCGGCAGAAGCCACCGAACCGGCCACAGTTTAACCAGTAGACTGCGATAGTTGAGGCCAATTGGCAGAAATGTATTTTCTGTCCACTGACCACTGATCACTGTCCACTGTTAACAAAGAGAGCAAAGAGGAAACAGTATGTCTGAAGAGACTCAAGCAAAGGCGCCCGAGACGAGCGCACCAGAAACTCCCCAAGCAGCCTCCGGCCCGAGTTCGGGCTCAGCCCCGGCCCGTTCCGGCGGTCGGCCTGGTGGACGGCCCTCCGGCGGTCCCGGCGGCCGCGGCAAGTTTTTCCGCCGCAAGAAGGTCTGCAAGTTCTGCAACGACAAGATCGACGCCATCCCTTACCGCGATGTGCGGCTGCTGCAGGGCTTTGTGGCCGAGCGCGGCAAGATCGTGCCCCGGCGGCTCACCGGCGTCTGCACCACCCACCAGCGCCGCCTCACCCGCGCCATCAAGCAGGCCCGGAACATCGCCCTGCTGCCGTTTGCTACGAGGCACTAGAGCATTTTCATTGTTCCCGTAATGCTCCGTGCCCAGTCCTTTCCGCTTTTTTCTGCGGAAAGGGTGGGAAATGAGCACTAACCTTCGGCTGCCTTTCGCCGGCTCGCGCACTCTCTCCCGGAAACGGGAGCGGATTCGAGCGAAGCTGATTTGGCGAAAGGCAATATTGTGGATGCCGAATTGAACCGAGTGTGGTCCGCTTACAGCTCAAGTCTTGGTCCAATAGGACAAGACCGCCGCGGCGGAAGCCCGCACACAGGAGAATTACCATGGAAGTCATTCTGAAGGAAGACGTATTACACTTGGGCAACCGCGGCGATCTGGTCAAAGTGGCTGATGGCTACGCCCGCAACTTTCTGCTGCCTCGCAAGCTGGCGTTGCAGGCAACCCAGGCCAACAAGGCTGTGGTCGAGCAGATGAAGGCCTCCGCCGCCCGCCGCTACGCTTCCGAGAAGGCGCTGGCGGAGGAACTGGCCGCCAAACTCGCGCCCGTCGAGCTAGAATTCACCCGCAAGTCGAGCGAAGCCGGCCATCTCTTCGGCTCCGTCACCTCGTCCGACATCGCCGCCTCGCTCGAAGCCCAGGGCTTCGAGATCGATCGCCGCAAGATCAACCTGGATGAGCCTCTCAAGTCCATCGGCGAGTTCAGCGTGGCCATCAAGCTCTATCGCGATGTCATCGCGCACGTGAAGGTCAAGGTTCTGGCCGAAGCCACAGAAGAAGCCGCCATCGAAGCGCCGGTTGCCGAGCCCGCTGCGCCCGCCGCCGAAGCGCTTGCAGCCGAGTAGCTTTTCTCAATCCACCATCACCCCGCCTCTCGGTTCGCCGAGGGGCGGAGTGCGTATTTAAGATTCCGTTCTTTTCGTGATCTCCAAGAACCGTTTAAGCTAAACCGCTCTCACGCCTCAACTGCTTGAAAGCCCAATTTCCGGGCGGCATCCAACAGTTGGCTGTCGCCGGAGATGAAGACCCGGCCTTTGGTCCTGCCAATGCACCAAGCCAAAGCGGCGGCAAGCTGCTGGGCATCGGCAGCCTTCAGCGGAAAGCGATCCACGAGCCGCTCGGCCTGCTCGCGCAACGGCTCACTCGGGTCCACTTCCCGCCAATCAGAACGTATGCTGTCCAGCCGGACCTGAGCTTGCACGTATTCGTTGGGCGACAACTGGCCCATCCTGACCAAGCGCGCAAAGGCGCCTCGCATCTCGACGGGCGTCGACCACCAAACAACTTTCTGGTATTGAGCGCTCAACACTTGCACGGTCGAAGTGGAGCGCTGCCTCACACAAAGAGGAACCAGTGCGCTCGCATCCCAAAAGGCATCGTCCATTCTCAGTCGCCCCTTGCCCAGTCGAGGGCTTCCTTCATGGCTTCATCGGAGACTGTTGGCATGGGCAGCGCCCAGAAGGCCTCCCAGTCCATCTCCTTCTGCTTGGCCGGCTTCATCTGTCCCGTGGCAATCAGATAGGCCACTTCTGCTTCATGGTCGCCTTCCGGGGGCAGAGGCAGAGTGAAAGGCAGTATGCGAGCGATAGGCTTATTCCGGTCCCGCACCACCACCTCTTCGCCCTTGCGGACAAGCTGCAGGTAGGCGGAGAGTTGGTTCTTCAAAACGCCGATGTTCACAGTTCTCATGGGATCATTCTACTCTAACTTAGCTAAGTTAGCCAAGTTGAGGCCATTCCTACACCATCGCCCGTTCCTTCACCGTCAAATACTGATTCAGCACCGACGAAGTGAGTGCTTCGGGATTCAGGTCGAGGGTGAGCGCGCCCTGCTCGTGAAGGCGGGCGATCAGCAGTTCGCGCCGTCCGGCCATCTCCTGTGCGGCGGATGCGCGGAACATCTGCTCCACGTTCTTTGGCCTAGTCTGGGCGATTTGCTCGACCTCCGGCTGGGCCATGGCGACAAACAGCAGCACATGCCGGCGCAGCAGTTGCAGAGCGCCGTCGATGACCTCGGGGCGCATGGCGGTCTCAGCCAAATCCGTCACCCACAAAATCAACGACCGGCGGGGTTGCAGGCGATTCAGTGTGGCTGTAGCTCTCAAGTGGTCGGCCTCGCTGGATTCGGCGCGCACCCGGGACAGCAACTCGATCAACTGCCGCAGGTGGGCTGCGCCGCGGCCGGGCAAAAGCCTCTGCTGAATCTTCTGCCCATAGGCCAGCAGTCCCACCCGGTCTCCTGAGTAAAGCGCCAGTTGGGCCAGCGCAACGGCCGTGGTGCAGGCGTGGTCCAGCTTGGAATGTACTCGCATCCCCGGCTCTGTAACCGCAAGGACCGGCTTCCCCTGCGCCGCCGCTGCCACCCGCGCCCGCATCAGCCGTCCGCAGTCCAGCACGATCCACACCGGCTGGCTGCGCTCGGTCTGGTACTGGCGGGTTACGAGGCTGCCGCGCCGCGCCGTGGCCGTCCAGCAGATGTCGCGCAGGTCATCGCCCTCGCGGTACTCGCGCAGGCTCTCAAAATCGCGCCCCAGACCTCTCTGCTGCGCGCGCCGCAGTTGCAATTCAATCTGGCGGCTGCGCGCCAAAAAAATCTGTTGCTCCTCGCTAGTGCGTAGCGCCGGGTAAACGCGCACCGTCTGCGTAAGCGGCGCTCTGGCCCAGCGCTCGGCCAGGCCCAAAGGCGACCGATAGCGCACATAAAGCCAGCCCGTCTCCCAGTCGCCGCGTTCCTTCGGTTCCACGCGGTAGCGCAGGCGAGCGGGCACATGCGGAAACGCGGTAAGCCGCAGCGTTTCTGGCTCTTCGATCAGAGCCGACGGCAGATCGTCCACCAGCCGGCACTCAATAATCATCCGGCCCCGGTTTTCTATAGTCAGCTCGATCTCGGTCTCGCTGTCGAGCGCCGGAGCGTTCGCCCAGCTCCGGCCAACAATCAACTCGGCCGCGGCGGGCAGACGCAAACCATCGAGCAGCGCGAAGAGCAGTACCAGCCCATCCCAGGCCAGCATCGCATAGGCCAGCCGCCCATCCCAAAATCCCGGAATCAGCCAGACGAAGCCAACCAGCAGTAGCCCGATGCTCCGCGGCGTGAGTCCAAAACTCCAGCGCCGCCGCCTCTCACAGACAGCGCTTACCGGGTCGGGATGGAGGGTGGGCGAGATCATAGAAGGGACTCAAATCAAATCGATTGCGAATGCTAGG
>Ga0302319_10001619_pt1 | contig 50156 bp, 44 predicted proteins | sample Bog_T0_2_FD_203319 | JGI IMG/M metagenome (GOLD analysis project Ga0302319, IMG submission 203319) | Peat permafrost microbial communities from Stordalen Mire near Abisko, Sweden - Bog_T0_2 | ecosystem: Environmental > Terrestrial > Soil > Wetlands > Peat | place: Sweden: Abisko, Stordalen Mire... | reverse complement strand
CACCGCGTCCGTCGCAAACACCAGCGACTTACTTCAAACGACCCTATCGAAACTGTCCCGGCAGAACATCCTGCCACAGGACACCCTCGTCGCGCCGGGACAGTCCCGATAGGGACCTAACGTTTACCGGGAGTTATCCATGGACGGCGGGTTTCAAAACACGCATTGGCCTGTTGGCATCAACCGACCAGGGATTCGCTCTCATTTCTCCAGAAGTCGTGAGCGGAGATTCTCGACGTCGCGATCGGAGACGCCGAGTTCGCTGCGCCGATAGTTGTCGAACGATCCGTATTTTGCCTGAATCTGGCGTAGAGTGCTCTGCAAATACGCAGGATCGGCAGCCATCAGCACTTGGCGTTGTTCGAGCGAAAGATGCGCGAACGCCGGATTCGAACTCGCAATCATCTTCTGACTCGCGTCCCCCGTCATGCCGTCCTTGAGATACTTATTGGTCAACTCGTAGTCCGCCACGACGGTCTTTTCCGGCACACCCAGTACCAACAGCAGGAGAGCACTGAACACTCCTGTTCGGTCCTTGCCGGCTGCGCAGTGGTAGAGCAGCGGCGTGTGCTCGTCCTTCAGTTCAGCAAAGACCTTTGAGTATTGCGGTGCTGCCGAGAAGGCAAAGCCGCCGTAGGTTTTTGTCAGCCAGTCTTTCAGACCCGCGGGACTGGGATTGGTGGCAAGAAAGGCCTCTATTGAGGGTGCATCATTCTTCGATGAAACCGAATCCTTGTGCGAACCGGGGCCGATCGGCAGGCTGACATGTTCAACATCTGAACCCGGGATCCAAATCTCTGGGGCGGTTGCGTTTTCCGTCGCGGTGCGAAAGTCGCACACCACATGAATTCCCAACTGGCTCAGATAAGTGAAGTCCCCGGCCGTCAGCTTGGAAAGGACACCGGACCGATAGATCGTTCCCCAGCGGACAAAATGTCCGTCTGTGGTCTCATAGCCGCCCAGGTCGCGGAAATTCGGCGTTCCCTCAAGAGGGAGGTGGCGAATCGATACTTCTCGCCGCTCGCCGTGATCCGGCTTTAGAAAAAAGTAAATCCGCTGGCCTGCCTCTCCGGCGTGGACTGTCACCTCGGTCTCGGTGGTCTTCAGGACTGGTTCGAGTCCTTTCGTACCCGCGGGATCCGTACTAGCGAAGATTTCCACCTGATGTGAATCGCCGGTAAAAGAATACGAGATTCGGTATTCAGTCGAGGCTGTCTGAATGCAAGACAACTCCTTTACCTCGGCGCCAGAAAACATGGAGCCGGCCAGGACCGTAGCCAGAGTTACGAGAGAGATTCTTCCAAACATGAGGTGTATTCCTATCTTTGGTGAAGCCTGCATTGGAGGAGGGCGACCGCTCTACGCACTGAAGAGGCATCGCGAGCGCTGACTCTAGAAGCTCAGACGAAGACTGGCTTGGATATCCCGGGGGGTATTGAGCTGATTGAGGAATATCTCCCCGAAGCTCGTTGAACTGATGCTGGCATTCGGTCCGGCGAATTGGATGCGATTGAAGGCGTTGAAGAATTCGACGCGGAAATTCAATGCGAAGGGCTCGACAATCGGGATTTTCTTTTCCGCAAGCATATCGAAGTTCAATGTGCCGGGGCTGCGCACGCTCGCCAGATACCGCGGAGCGTTGCCGAACTGAAACGCCGGTGTTGGGGTAAAGGCCTTGGGATTGAAATAGAGGCCGCCATTCTTGATCTGCGGTCCTCCCGGCACGCTTGTAGAGACTCCTGGCACCACATCCGGGCGCATGGTAGTGCCGCCTCCGAAGGAGTTTGAGTTGTTCGGCGAAGTCACCTGGACAGGCAGGCCATCGTCAAATTGAAAGAAGCTGCCCACGCTCCATCCTCCAACTGTTTGCGAAAGCAGGCCATGATTGGCAAACGGCTTGCCTTGCCCGAAAGGCAGCTCATATTGCCCGCTCATTCGAATCACGTCCGGCAAGTCTTGGCCTGAGATGGACCGGTCGCAGGCCGGGCAATAGACGTCCTGATATTGAACCGCGACAAAGTTAACACCGAGATAATCGCTCACGTTGTCGAACATCTTGCTGTGCGTGTAGGCGAACAAAAGGGAGAGGCCTTGCGAGAAGCGATGTTCGAGGGAGAGTTGGAGGGCGTTGTAATTCGAGCTTCCCGTATTGAGCAGATTGGCTGTCATATTCAGAAACTGAGGATGGGGACGCAGCAGTTGGCCCTGCTGTATGGTCTTGGCGCTCAGTGGAGAGGTCGGATTGGTGATGACTCCGTAGAAGGGATTTGCGACCGTTGCAGTTAGCGCCGTTCCCAGTGAAAGATCGCTGTCCGGCAGCTCGTTATAGTTGTAGGGCTCATAAAGATGCAGGCCGTGATTGCCCACATAGCCGGCCGTGACAACGAAGTTGTACGGCAACTCCCGCTGTATATCCAAAGACCATTGCTCGCTATAACTCACCACCTGCTTCCTCGGTGTTCCGGCGATATTCAATCCGGCGTTTGTGTCCAAGCCCAGGCTGCTCCCTGTGACTGGATTAAGCCCTGACGGGAAGGGATTGTCCATGTTGAACTGCGGAGTGACGCCGTTGGCCAGGGCTGGATTTGACGTAGTCACCGCTGAATAACCCTGGGAGGTGTAGACGATGCCATCTACGGATGGGGCGTGGAAGACTCCGAAACCGCCACGAACCACGGTCTTGTCGTCCCAACGATAGGCAAACCCGGCTCTGGGATCGAAGTTAATGTATTGAGTGCTCTGGAAACGCGTGCCGGCGCCGTTCACCCCCGGAAAGCCGGGGCCTCCTGTCAAACCGCCAAGCGACGTTACCTGAGAGTTCAAGGGTGAGGACGAGGTCAGATCCAGATACTGATACTGATTGTGCTCTTCGGTATCCGGCATCTCGATGTTGTATCGCAGTCCATAGGTGATGGCAAGCTTGGGAGTTATGTGGTATTCGTCCTGCGCATACACGGCATAGTAAGGATGGTCAATTTGAAATCCCGGGACAATGCCGCTGGTCACGGTGCCTGTTCCCAGCAACAGATCTGCTATGCCGCTGCCGGAGTCTCCCAGGGCTGCCTGCGGATTCGGACCTGCCGTAAAACTTGTGGTATAAGTCGACGAAACCGAGACCAATTGGTTGATATGCAGATCTTCCGAGAGGGAGCGATAGTCGAAGCCGAATTTCAGCGAGTGCTTGCCTTTGAGTTGGGTGACAGCCGCTGCGTATTCGTACGTGGTGCCTCCGTCAGCTTCCAGGCCACTCTGCGGTCCAAGGGCGCTTATTCGGTTTCCCGTCACATCGGGAAAAGTCACCGAAGGCAGCCCCGCGATGATGCTGGAATTGAATCCCAGCTGAGTTGGATCGTAACCTAACGTTTCGGGTATTCTGTTCGACTCCTGGTGCGCATAGACGAAATGATGCTCGAAGACAATGTTCGGAGTGATCGTCCATGTGTGGTCGAGCATGGTGTTGTCGCCTGGCAGACGCTGATGGTTGCTCGTCGGTGACAGGCCGTTCTTATAGGGATCCCCGAAGTAGTTGTATCTCTGGAACCAGTCGTAGCGGCCGAAGATTGACTGTCTCTCGCTGAATCTGTGATCGATTCTGAGATTAACCGTGTCCTGAATGCTGCTCGTCGGTGCATTCGAGAAGAAGTTGTTAACGGAGCTGAGCCCCTGGCCCGTTTGATTTGGTAGTGGGTATTTAGCCAGAATGTTTCCGCCGGCAGTATCGAGATACTGCGAAGGAATTTTGTTCCCGGAAAACGGAGAGCGGCAATAGACCGTGCTACTAGCCGGTACAGGACTTGCAGTGCAGGCGGTGCTGCCAGCGGGCTGCAGTGTGGTGGTGCGGGGATCATAGATTACAATCAGATTACCATTGGTATCCAGAGTCTGAGAGAAATCTCCCTGCCGCTCGAGATTCGTGGGCACCGTGTAGGTGAAGTTTCCTGCTTGGCTTTGCCGCAACCCCTCGTAGGTCGAATAAAAGAATGTACGGTGACCACTTTCGCGATAGCGAGGGGGAAAGGCAACCGGACCACCCAACGCGTATCCGTATTGGTTGCGCTCGAAGTGCGGCTTAGCCAAGCCCGCCACGTCGGAGTTGAAGCTGTTGGCGTCAAGATCGCTGTTGCGCAAATACTCAAATACGCTCCCGTGGATCCTGTCCGAGCCAGACTTGGTCGCAAAGGTTACGATTCCACCGCTCGTGCGGCCCCACTCCGGCGCGTACGCGTCGGTCAGAACCTTGAACTCCTGGATTGAGTCCACCTGAGGAACGGCAGCGATGGCGTTGTAGTCGTAGAGCGTCGTATTCGCCGCGCCGTCGAGAAGGCTTTCGGTTGTGGCCAACTTGCCGCCGTTGATCCTGAACGTGTTTGTGAAGGCCTCGCTCGCATCGTTGTTCCCCGAGTCGATGCTGAACGCTGTTACGCCTTGCGCAAAATTGACCATCTGAAGAGGGTTCCGAATATTCAAAGGCATGTTCTCGACGAATTCACTTTCGATCACATTGCCTCGATCAGGATGGTCAACGACCAACTCCGGGGCGCTAGCGGTGACCGTAATATCCTGCGTCACGCTCTCTGGTTTGAGTATCACGTCGATTGCACGCGATCCGCCGACTTCCAGTTGGACGCCGTCGATGGTTACCTTTCCAAATCCAGCTGCGCTTGCATGGATTACATACGCTCCCGGCGTAAGGGATGGAAACTGGTAGTAGCCTTCGCCATTCGTTCGTACAGCGTACATTTGGTTTGTTGCCGCATTGGTGATGGTCACCTCGGCGCCTTGAACTGCAGATCCCGCCGCATCGACGATGTGACCGTTCACTGCGCCGCTTTGCCCGAAGGCAACGCTGGCTGCAAGAACAAGGAACACCAATGCCCACTGACCGAAACCCATGTATCGAGTGAGCCGCAGTAGAGAGCGGGTGCGGAGAGTCGGAAGAGAATGTGGCTTCATCATGGTTCGAATCCTGCCATTCGCCCCATGAACGTGCGATGAAGATGAGAGGTGTATTGACGTATAACGGGGTTACGCGGCGGACAAGGAGGTTTATTCAGTATTAACAGTCGATAACTAACCTTGGATCAATGGTGCCAGACGCTGAAGTCGATTCTCAATTGCGGCGCATTCTGGAGTCCGCCGCGTTCGCCGGATCTGCGCGATCCGCGCAATTCCTGCGGTTTTGCGTCGAACGGGCCAGGTATTACGAACCGTCTCAATTGAAGGAAACGACAATCGCTGTGGAGGTCTTCAATCGGCCCGCGGATTATGACCCCAGAAGCGACGCGATCGTACGAGTTCACGCACGCCGGGTTCGCGATAAGTTGGCGATGTATTATCGGACCGCCGGCACTGACGATCCTATCAAGATCGAGATTCCAAGAGGCGGGTACATCCCCCAGATCGTTCGTGCTCTGCCCAGCCTGGAGACCGGCATTACAGACGCAAATCCGCCACCGTTCGAATCGATGTTCGAACCGAAACCTCCTCTTTCGCAGGAAGAGACAAGCACCCAACCGGTTCTGGCATTCCCGCAACGACCCCGCCGCCCGCTTTGGATTTCGATGGCGGCAAGCCTGCCGGCAATTGCGCTGATGAGCTTCGCCCTGGCGTGGCTTTGGAGAGGACATCAAGTCCGGAAACCCATTGCAATCGGGGAACTTATCCCGATGGACTCCTTGCCGGGGAACGTCTCAGATCCGGCTTGGTCGCCGGATGGAAAGCGTCTGGCGTTCACCGGGTCGCAGACTCCAGATGGAAAGACCTTTATCTATGTAAAAACTGTCAATGGCGGATCGGCTCCCGTCCGGCTCACCCGGGAGGACGCGTCCGAGACCCGGCCAGTGTGGTCGCCCGACGGAAGCGAGGTCGCATTCACGCGAAAGATCGACTTGTGGCATTTCGAAGTTGTGCGCCTGCATCTCGCCGATGGCGTGCTCAAACCCGTGGCGCGGTTCCTCAGCTATTGGCCCAACACGGAAGATCATCCTGCGCTGGACTGGTCACCCAATGGGCAGTATTTGCTGACATCGGAACAGGTTGCTCCCTTAACTCCGATGCGTCTCGTCCTGATTTCAGCTGCTACCAGAGAGCGCACTCCGCTGACCTCGCCCCCTGTCGGCTCAAGCGGAGACATCGACGCCAAGTTCTCCCCCGACGGCCGGTGGGTAGCATTTCGCCGCGGTGGCCTTGGAGATCTCTACTTCGTCTCCATTCTAGGCGAGGCGTCCAAGCCAGTTACACGATTAACATTCGATACCAAGGGAGTGCGGGGAATTGCCTGGGCCGATCATTCAAAGACAATCGTTTTTGGGAGTCAGAGAGGTCAAACCGATCCATACGGCATCTGGAAGATTGCCCTGACGGGGGGAAGTCCTCAGCCGATTACTCCGGAAGATTTCGATGCCATCAATCCGGCAATCTCCTCAGATGGAACCCTCGTTGTCGATCATCGCAGATGGGTCACGGAACTAGTGGAACACCCAATCCGTTCCCAAGCGCCGGAAAACGCCCTATTCCCATCTGACAGCATCGACGCATCGCCGGCCTACTCTCCGGATGGAAAGTCCGTCACCTTTACAAGCACCCGCTCGGGATGGGATGAGCTGTGGCTGTACCGAAGAGGAGACCAGGAGCCTAAACAGTTGACACATTTCCAAGCCAGAGGGTTGGTGTTTCTTCCCTCATGGGCTCCAGACAGCAAGTCGATCGTCTTCGGTCTGCGACAAGATACCGCCACAAATCTGTATCGCTATGACACGACCAATGGACTATTGAAGAAGTTGACTTCAACACCCAATCGACATTTTAGTCCCGTCTTTAGCAGCGATGGCGTGTACATCTACTATTCCTCGAATGACGATGGAGCATCCCGCATATGGCGCATTCATGCCGATGGGTCCTACCAGGCAGAACCACTCTTTCTTGAAGCGTTAACCAGTTTTGTTACGTCGCCGGACGGTAAATGGCTCTATTTTGCTCGTGAAGACAACGCGCTTACACTCCTGCGCAGAAGTTTGCAGGATGGCTCCACCGAAGAGATATTCAGTACTTCCGGGCGCGCAACCTTTTTCAACGACCTTGCGGCTGCCAACGGATATATTTACCTGGCCGTTTCGCGCAACGACAAATCGCGTTCAGAGATACTCAAGATCGATCCCGCATTCAGAACTGCTAACGTGGTGGCTCATTTGAGCAATATTCCGCCGCTCTACGAATCCGGCGTTCCTGGATTCACTGTTTCCTCGGATGGTGGTAAATTACTTGTCGGTCAGACAAAGTGCAGAGAAAGCGGTTTTTACACAGCCTCCCTTGAAAAATGACCTTCGCATTAGACATCGGCCTTCGCGATTCGTGCCAACAAACTCCCGTGTCGCCGGGAACGATTCTCAGTTGGCGAAAAACCGCCTGGGCTTCTACCGACCTCCCTGCATCTGATCTACCCCGGGGCAAAGGTGTATATATCGAGGGCATGCCAGCGGCGAGGAGGCTGCTTGTATGCGAAGAAAGAGCAAGAAGCCCATTCGGCGGAAGATCGTCATCCGCCTACCTGATCTTGACCATGCGAAGTCCGCGGTCCTCTGCAGCCTGAGTTCGCCCAACTCACGGCGAAATTACAAGTTTGCGATGGAGCAATTCATCACCTGGTACTGCTCCGAACCGCGTCTCGCGCTAAATCGCACGGTAGTCCTGCGATTCCGCCTGTATCTCGAATCGCTCGGTCTCGCGGCGGGTACCATCAACCAAAGATTTGCCGCCGTTCGTCGGCTGGCCTATGAGGCTGCAGATTCGGGCTTGTTGAGTCCTGAACTTGCGGCTGGAATCCGACGCGTCAAAGGTGTCAAGCAGTTGGGTGTGCGTGCAGGGAATTGGCTCACCCTTGAACAATCGCGATCACTTCTGGCGAAATCAGATGGCGACAGCCTCCGGAACAGCCGTGATCTGGCAATGATCTCGATCCTGCTCGGCTGTGGACTTCGAAGAGCGGAATTATCCTCACTTCAGAAGGGAGATATTCAGATTCGTCAAGGCCACTGGGCGATTGTCGATCTGGTCGGAAAAGGAGGACACATCCGAACCGTGCCCATGCCAATTTGGGTGAAGAACGCCGTGGATCGATGGACGTTGGCCGCAAAGGTTGAAGAAGGACGTATATTCAGGGCTGTCAGTCGACACGGATCAGCTTGGGGCCGCGGGATCACTGAGAGCGTCGTTTGGTACGCCGTTCGGGACTGTGCGCGGCGCCTTCAACTCGATCACATTGCCCCACATGATTTGAGGAGAACCTGTGCGAAGCTTTGCCACGCGAGCGGAGGCGAATTGGAGCAGATCCAGTTTCTTCTTGGCCACGCCTCAGTTTTGACTACAGAGCGTTACCTCGGGTGCAAGCAGAACTTGGAGGAACCTGTGAATGATCGATTCGGGGCCTTGTTTGACTGGAAGCGGTTCGAAACGAGCTAAGGCCTGTTACCGTCAACCGAGGATCATACGGAGGCAGATCGGCGGATACTGGCCGACTCCCGGGGGCTGATCCCTGCTCTTCAGTGTGATTACAGGGACTGCCGCGGCCAGCGCCAAAACGACCAGTAATCCGTCAAACAGCATGGTAGGCTGATTCTATGGCAGGAGTTTCCACATCCCGGACTTTCAGGCGTACGGCGCTTGCCCTTGGCTTGTGCCTCCTGGCGTTTGGCTTTGCGATGGAAGCCAAGCTGGCCTGTTACAGGCCAGGGGGTGGCTCTGGAAGCGATATTGTGGCCGCAAAAGCACGTCCCGCTGACCTGCCCGAGGTTGTAGCGCACGGCGTTCCCGTGCCCGATCCCGTCCGTTCTCAGATCTTGATTGTCTTCCTGGCGGGATTGACTGCGGTGTTCTTGTGGAAGGAAGATACCTTGCTGGGGCGCGATATTGCATACGGGCAATTATCAGTTTCCTCGGCGGCATATTTCTCCCCAAATCTCTTTTTCCGCCCCCCTCCTGTTCGCTAGCTATCAGGGAACTCTGTCTTGAGTTGTGCATCTAAACCGTTTGCAGGTGCGCCTTCCCGTTTTTAGCTCAGGTCTTCAGCGAGGTTGTTTGCCATGTCTCTGCCTTCTCCGGTCAGGTGGCTTCCGTTTGGCTGTTTGCTGCTGTTGGGAGCATTCAGCACGGGCTGCCATCGATCCCAATCGTCTGCCCAAATCACACTGCCCGCTGCGCCGGTCGTGCAGGTTGGACGCACACCGCTTTCGAATCGACTTGAAGTGGCGGGGGAGTTCTTGCCTTTTCAGGAAGTGGAGATTCACGCCAAGGTCGCAGGATATATCCGAAAAATCTATGTCGATATTGGTGACCACGTCCGTGCCGGGCAATTGATGGCCGAGCTTGAGGTCCCGGAGATGACGGCGCAGGTGGAAGGGGCGCAGGCCGTGGTGCAGCGGAGCCAGGAGGATATCCTGAGCGCCCGGAGCGCGCAGGCGCGAGCAGCAGCGGATTATGCGGCTTTGCACGCTGAGTATGATCGTCTCAAGAAGGCTTCCGACGCCCGGCCGGGGCTGATCGCGCAGCAGGAGTTGGACGATGCCGAAGCCAAAGACTTGTCCGCAAAGGCGCAAGTTGAAGCGGCCCGGTCTGAGCTCGCGTCCAGAGAGCAAGGGCTCGGCGCCGCCCAGGCCGACCATCGCCATTTTGCATCGCTCGCCGATTACTCCCACATCACTGCCCCTTTCGCCGGTATTGTGACGTGGCGTTACGCCGACACGGGAACACTGCTTCAGGCAGGCACCTCCAATTCAGGATCGATGCCGGTGATCAAAGTGGCGCAGGTCAACATCCTTCGTCTGCGGCTGCCGGTCCCCGAATCGCTGGCGGGCTATGTGCACATTGGCGACACGGCCAAGATTCATGTTCAGGCTACCGGCGAGCAACTCACAGGGAAGGTCGTTCGGACCACCGGCGAACTGGATTTGTCAACACGCTCGCTCCAAGTTGAAATCGATCTGGATAACAGAGATGGAAAGCTCACACCGGGAATGTATGCCGATGTCACGCTTGACATTCAGCGGAACGGCAATGGGTTGACGATTCCCGTCGAGGCCGTGGATCGCAGCCAGTCCGCCCCATTTGCGTTTGTGGTCAACCAGCAGGGCTATATCGAAAAGCGGACGCTGCAACTGGGGATGGAAACGCCGCGCTTCATCGAGGTGATCGACGGGCTGAAGGAAGGGGAGCGAGTGGTCGTCGCCAACCTCTCCAGCTTCCAACCAGGCGAGGCCGTGGAACCCAGAGAAGTGACTGTGCTGAATGGAAAGAACGATGCCGGAAACGGGGAGGAGTAACCATGTCAAAGTTCGCCCTCCGTTACCCGTTCTTCATCATCATGCTGTGCATGGTTGTTGGTGTGGTCGGCTCGGTGACCGTGGCGCGCATGCCGGTGGATCTGTTTCCGGAGATCAAGATCCCCGTGGTGGTGGTGGCTACCTTCTACAACGGGATGCCGCCGGAGCAGATTGAAGCTAACATCACCAATCCGTTTGAGCGGTTCTTCACGCTGTAACCACCATCTCCAATCTGGCCATGGCGCAGTTGCGCCGCCTGCCGCCGGGCACATTGCCGCCGGTGGTTCTCAAGTTCGATGCCTCCAGCCTGCCGGTCTGCCTGATCACGCTCAAGGGCGAAGGACTGAACGAGACTCAGTTGCACGACCAGGGGCAGTTCAATGTCCGCAACCAGATAGCTGGCGTACCCGGAGCGTCTGTTCCACAGCCTTTTGGCGGCAAGTACCGGCAGATTCAGATCTATGTTGACCCTGTGAAGTTGGAGGCGCACCAGCTTAGCCCCATGGATGTGGTGCGCTCGGTGAACCAGGCCAACGCTATCCTGCCGGCCGGCGATGTACGCATCGGCCCACGGGATTTCAACATCTATACCAACTCGCAGTTCCCAACTATGGCGGAGATTGACCGGCTGCCGCTGCGATCGGTTGCCAATGGACAACTGCTGATCTCCGATATCGGCGAGGCAAAGGACGATGCCGCGATTCAGACCAATATCGTGCGCGTCGACGGCCAGAAATCCGTCTATCTGGCCATTCTCAAACAGGGAGGTGGAAGCAATACCATCGCAGTGGTCAACGGAATTCGGGAGGCCCTCAAGCATCTGCTCGACATACCGAAGACGCTTGCGACAAAGGTGGTCTTCGACCAGTCAGTTTTTGTGAAGACAGCCATCTCAAACCTCGGCAGCGAAGGCGGCATCGGCCTGGTTCTCACCGCGCTGATGATCCTTGTCTTTCTTGGCAACGGACGCGCGACCGTGGCCGTGATGCTCTCGATTCCGCTCTCCGCGCTGGCCGCGTTTCTCATCCTCAACATGATGGGGCAGACGATCAACTCGATGGTGCTTGGCGGCCTAGCGCTGGCCTTTTCCCGGCTCATCGATAACTCGGTCGTAGTTCTCGAAAACATCTTTCGACATCTTGAAATGGGCGAGTCTCCCGAAGAGGCCGCAGAGAAGGGCGGCCACGAGGTGGCTCTTCCGGTGTTGGCCGCGACCTTTACAACGGCAATCGTCTTCTTTCCGGTTGTATTTCTCTACGGCGTGAGTCGCTTTCTCTTCACGGCGCTTGCTCTCTCCGTGGTGCTGTCGCTCCTCGCTTCGTACGCGGTGGCACTTACTGTGGTTCCGCTCTTCTGCGCACGCTTTCTTCGCAGCGCTCACATCCAGGATGTGCATCACACCACAGACAACTGGTTCACGAAATTTGTGCGCTGGTTCAATCGCCGCTATGACAAAACCCTGATGCACTATGACATTGCGGTTCGAAAGACTCTGCTGCGGCCGGTCGCAACCGTCTGCGTCATTCTGGGAGTCTTTCTGTTGAGCCTCTGCCTCTTTCCCTTGATGGGGTTTTCCTTTTTCCCCCGAACGGACCCCGGGCAGTTTGTTATCAACGTGAAGGCGCCAAGCGGCACGCGGCTGGAAGTTACCGACCAAAAATATCGCAAAGGCTGAGGAGGATATTCGCTCCGTCATTCCGCCAGACGACCTGGGCATGATCGTCTCGAATATCGGCATCACACCCGATTTCTCAGCAATTTATACCAGCAACTCCGGCCAGCACACGGCCTTCGTGCAGGTAAGCCTAAAGAAAGGCCACAGCAAGAGCAGCTTTGTCTACATGGATCTGGTGCGCGCAAAGCTTCGCGACGATCTGCCTGAACTGACCACCTATTTTCAGACAGGTGGTCTTGTCGATGCAGTCGTGAATCTCGGCCTTCCCGCTCCCATCGACATTCAGGTCGAAGGAAACAATCTGAAAGAGGCTTACGCCACCGCCAGTAGCCTTGCTTCGCAGATCCGCAATCTCAAGGGCGTGAGCGACGTTCTCATTCCACAGGATCTGGACTATCCGGGCCTTGAACTCGATGTGAATCGCGAGATGGCGGGCCGGCTGGGGCTGGATTCGAGCGAGATCGTCGATAACGTCATCACCGCTTTGACCTCAAACGGCATGATCGCACCGAGCTATTACGTTGACCCGAAGAACGGGAACAACTACCTGCTGACTGTTCAATTCCCCACGGCCGACATCAAGTCCCTCACCGACTTCGAGCAGATTCCCATACGCGCTCGCAACGGAACAGTGGCCACAAACCTGGGTGCCGTTACAAGCATACGGCCCATCCAAACTCCGACCGAGGTTGACCACTACCAGATCGAAAGGGAGATCGACGTGTATGTCTCGCCGTCGGGCGAAGATATGGGTGGTCTTTCCAGGCGAGTTGACCGAGTGATTGCCGGCGCAAAGATTCCAGACGATCTGCGCGTCACATTGCGCGGGTCGGTGGAGGGCATGCGCAGATCGTTTTTCAGCTTCGGCATCGGCCTGATTCTTTCGGTGATTCTGGTCTATCTGATTCTGATGGCGCAGTTCGCTTCATTCACAGACCCGTTCATCATCCTGCTGGCTATTCCACCCGGCATCATGGGGGTTATTCTCTTTCTCCTTGTCACGCATACCACGCTCAATGTGATGTCGCTGATGGGTGTGGTGATGATGACCGGGATCGTCGTCTCAAACTCGATTTTGATCGTCGAATTCACACGCAACCTCCGCAAGGAGGGAATGCCGGTTGAAGAGGCTGTTGCGATGGCCTGTCGTGTCCGGTTGCGTCCGGTGCTCATGACTTCGCTTGCAACCATACTCGGCATGGTTCCCATGGCGCTGGCGATCAAAGAAGGCAGCGAGTTACATGCTCCTCTGGCGCGCGCCGTGATCGGCGGGCTCTCAGTATCGGTGATCCTGACGGTCTTCGTGGTTCCGGCAGCGTATCTCATCGTGCACGGCAATCGTGCAAGGCGCCAGGCTGAGCACTTGGAAGGAGAACAGGCATGAACGAGTTCATACGAACCTGTGCGACGGGCGTCGTTCTGGCCATAGTCTGCGCAACCATGACGGCGCAGTAGGCGATGACGGTCCCGGTGCCGCTTGCGCCCGCATTGACACTTGCTGAAGCGGAGCATCTTGCCATCGAACACAATCCCCGCATCAGCATTGCCCGGCTGCTCCAACTCGCACAGGCTCAGGTGACACGAGAGGTTCGTTCAGGCGAATTGCCTGCCGCCACCGCGAACTTGACCGCCGTCGATTCGCACACTGGGAGCCGGATCACGGCGGGCGCTTTGAATAATCCCATCGTTTATGAGCGAGCAGCGGACGGCCTGACCCTAAGCCAGCTCATTACAGACTTTGGCCGGACACACGATCTTATTTCTAGTGCGCAGTCCCAGGCCAGGGCGCAAACGGACGCACAGCGCGCTACAACCGCGGATATTGTCCTGGCTGTCGATCAGGCCTTTTACAACGCTCTCAGCAACCAGGCTGTGCTCAAGGTGGCGGAGCAGACCGTCGTCGCGCGCCAGGACACCGCCGACCAGATTGGTGCTCTTGCTGCCTCCAAACTCAAGTCTTCTTTGGATTTGAGTTTCGCCAATGTCGAACTTTCTCAGGCCAGGCTTCTTTTGCTCGACGCGCAGAATGCGGCGCAAGACAGCATGGCAAATCTCAATGCTCTGCTTGGTTCCGAACAGGACGAGCAGTACAACCTGGTTGACCAGACTCCCAGCGAGACACAGCCGGCTCCAGAGAACATTGAGCCCTTGGTACAGATGGCCTTCAGCTCGCGTCCCGATTTGGCCGCCCTCCATGAGAACTCCGTTGCCGCCAATCAATTCAGCAGAGCCGAACATGCGCTGAGCCGTCCAACCGTCTCTGCGCTGGCCACCACGGGCGGAACTCCCATTCGACCGGACCAGATCACCTCATCCTGGTATGGGGCTGTTGGCGCGAACGTAAGCATTCCCATCTTCAACGGCTTTCTCTACTCCGCACGCGCTCGCGAAGCTGATCTTCGAGCCAATGCCGCCCAGGAAGAGGTCAGGAATCTGCGGGAATTGATCGCCCGCGACGTTCGTACTTCCGCACTTACCGCACAGTCCGCATTTCAGCGCATTGCGGTGACCAGGCAGTTGCTCGACCAGTCCAACCTCGCTTTGGATCTTGCGCAGACCCGGTATAAGTTGGGATTGAGCGGCATCGTCGAGCTGAGTCAGGCGCAATTAGCGCAAACCCAGGCCGAGATTGCATATGCCAACGCCCGCTATGCCTACCAAATAGCCTTGGCCGTCTTGAGCTTTCAAACCGGTCAGTAAAGCCTCTTGTTGGCTCCGACACGTCTTTTACTCCGGGCGCGCCAGCGCGCGTACTGGGCCAAGATTACCCTTGACGCTAAGCGCAGTTACAGGCCCCGCCCAAAGATTAGTATCGGCAAACACCGATGTAGCCGGGAGGAATTCTGGCTTCACGCTAAATCACCAAGTATGAAACCCACAGGCTTCCCTCGGCTGGAAGGGCCTGCCGCCTCAGGGAACGTAGATCTGGTCGGAAATCAGTTCCCGGCAAGTGCAGCAGGAATCCCGGACAGTGGCCGACTTCCGAGGAGTAAACGGCCCCGGTGAGAGCATTTGTAACGAGAAGTTAGCAACGGTTTCAGGTGGCTACTCGTAATGTCGGCCGCAGCTTGACGGTCGATCTGATTCACAAACCGATATGGAGTTCTTGAAACCACAGTAAATCCGGTAATTGTCGCGTAGGAAAGCCACTCAAAAAGAAAAATCTGCTTTGGACCGATGAGTTTTGGCACTCCCGCCGGTTTTACACAGTAGAGAGGCAAGATCGGGCAGGCCAAGGTCAGCCCCAAAAGGAGATCATCATGAACATCGCAAAGAAAACAGTCTTGATCACCGGCGCCAATCGTGGCATCGGCCGTGCACTCGTCCAGGAAGCCCTCCGGCGCGGAGCAAAGAAGGTATATGCGGGAACTCGCGGAACGCTCGACATCGTCGACGAGCGAGTAACGCCGCTGATGCTCGACGTGACCAACGCTGCGCAGATCGAACAGGCAGTCCACCAGATCGGCAGCCTCGACGTCCTCATTAACAACTCCGGAATCGCTCCCTATGACGATCTGAGTGATCCGGCCGTCATCGAGCAAACCCTCGCTGTCAACTTCTTTGGACCATTCAATGTGACGCGCGCGTTCCTGCAGTTGCTGAAGCGCTCCAAAGGGGCTATCGTCAACAACCTGTCCCTGATGGCGCTCGCTCCGTTGCCACTGACGCCCGCTTACGCGATTTCGAAGGCAGCCGCGCTGAGCATGACGCAATCGCTGAGGGCCTTGCTGGCAGCCCATGGCGTGACAGTCCATGGCGTCTTCCCGGGCCCCGTCGACACCGATATGACCCGCGGCTTCGAGATCCCCAAGGCCTCGCCCGAGTCCGTCGCGCAGGGAATCTTCGATGGCTTGGCGAATGGTGAAGAGGATATCTTCCCGGACCCCTTGTCGCAGTCGATTGCAGAGGGTTGGCGCACCGGCGTCGCCAAGGAATTCGAGCGTCAGTACGCGGGCTTCGTGCCGCAGAGTGCGGCGGCTCTGTAGAAGCGCCGCACACCACGCATTACTAACAATCAACAAAAGGAAGATGGAGGTACGAATCATGAAGAAAGATGGTTTCACAACTTCGTTTATGGTTGATCAGACTCCCAATGAGGTCTTCACCGCCATCAACAACGTTCGCGGCTGGTGGTCGGGAGAAATCGACGGCGATGCCGACAGGCCTGGCGCCGAATTCATTTACCACTACAAAGACATGCATAGGTCCACACAGCAAGTGACGGAATTCGCTCCCGGCAAGAAGGTTGTGTGGCATGTTACGGACGCCCAACTGACCTTTGCCAAGGACAAGACCGAGTGGATCGGGACGGATATTGTCTTTGAGATCGCAAAGCAGGGTGACAAAACCGAACTCCGCTTCACGCATGAGGGCCTGGTTCCTGCATTCGAGTGCTATGGCGGTTGCTCAGGCGCCTGGGGCGCGCTCGTGGAAGGCAATCTGCGCAATCTGATCACCACGGGCAAGAATCAGCCTGATGCGTTCGCATGAGAGAGCGAAGAGACCACCGGCGTGTGCATCCGCAGGCGCACGTCCGTCACACCCACGAATCTACAACGAAAAGGAGCAACCATGTCGAATCAAAGTTACAGCGCAACCATTTCGGTCGACCAATCGCCGAAAGAAGCATTCGAGGCCATCCGGAACATTAGCGGATGGTGGTCGGAAGAGATCGAAGGCAGCACCGCGAAGATCGGCGACGAATTCAGGTACCACTACCAGGACGCCCACACTTGCACCATGAAGCTCGTGGAACTCGTGCCCGACAAGCGAGTGGCTTGGCTCGTCACTGACAACTACTTCAACTTCACCGAGGACAAGACGGAGTGGAAGGGCACCAAGGTTGTCTTCGACATCGCGAAGAAGGGCGAAAAAACCGAGATCCACTTCACCCATGAAGGCATGGTTCCCGAGTACGAGTGCTTTACCATCTGCTCCAACGCCTGGGGCTCGTACATCAACGGCAGTTTGAAGAAACTGATCGCGACTGGCAAGGGCTCGCCTAATCCGAAGGAAAAGGCGGACTGAAAGGGGTCTCTAGACACCGATGGATTCGTGCCGCAAGGCCGCTGAGAAAGTGACAAAGAGAAAGCGAGGAGATCGTCATGAGGAAGTTGATCGCAGCAATGAAAGCGTCTTTGGATGGAAAGATTGAAAGGTCCGATGGTCCCGCGGACTGGGTCAGCGCATGGTCAGATGACTACGGTTTGACTCCGCAGATCGATGCCTGCATCCTGGGCGGAGGCATGTATCCCCTTTACGAGAAATACTGGACCGCGATCCAGACAGAACCGGAAAAGCCCGCATGGATTACCGGTACTCCGCCGACGGCGGCGGAACTCGATTGGGCGAGTCTCGCCAAACGTACCCCCCACTATGTGCTCTCGAGCACCATCACGTCGGCCGCCTGGCTCAACACGAAATTCATCCAGAGCCTCGACGAAATTGTGGCCCTCAAGAACCAGCCCGGCAAAGACATTTACCTTGTCGGCGGCGCACGAATCACGGCGAACCTGATCGATGCCGGTCTGGTGGATGAACTCCGGATGATCGTCTATCCGCTGATTGCCGGTGAGGGCAAGTCGCTCTTTGCGTCGGCAACCCGTCAGCACGGCCTCGAGCTCAAGAGTGTTCAACAACTGTCCGAGGGACGGGCCAGCCTGATCTACGAGATCCGCTGATACAGCAAGTTCGATCTCGCTTAAAAATCTCGGGCAAAGGAAGGCAGCGATATTCTTACTCGAGGGATGGCCGCACCGCGACTACAATCGAACGCAATGGCGATCGAACCTGCCAACATCGAGGAAAACCAGGCATTCGAACGGCTCGCCGAGCCGTTTCGCCGGGAGATCAAATTGCATTGCTACCGGATGCTTGGCTCCCTTCACGAAGCCGAAGACGCCTTGCAGGAGACTTGGCTGCGTGCCTGGCGGAGCTTTTCGAGTTTCGAGGCCGGCAGCTCCGACGAGCGCGGATCGTTTCGCGCCTGGCTTTACCGCATCGCCACCAACGCCTGCCTCAATGCGCTGGAAAGCCGCAAGCACCAGCAGCGATACTTGCCCGACCAGCTTGGCCCCGCCGGCCCTCCGAAGATGGAAGGCGGCCCTGCGCTCGACGTGCCCTGGCTCGAACCGTATCCGGATGCAAACCTCGAAGGCTTCGCCGACGCCGCGCCGAATCCTGAGGCGCGCTACACTGCGCGGGAGTCTGTGCATCTCGCGTTTGTCGCTGCTATTCAGCAGTTGCCGCCGCGCCAGCGCGCTGCGCTCATGCTCTGCGATGTCCTCGGCTGGGCATCCGCTGAAGCGGCATCTCTGCTTGGCAGTTCCACCGCATCCATTAACAGCGCCTTGCAGCGGGCGCGCGAGTCGCTCTCCAATCGCTACTCTGACCGCCGGCCGCCGCTTGAATCCCAGCCGACTCCCGCGCAGCAAAGGCTCCTCGGGCGCTATCTGCAGGCCTGGGAAGGACACGATGTGAACGGCTTCGTGGCTGTACTCAAGGAAGATGCCACCGCCGTCATGCCGCCGTGGCTGCAGTGGTTTGCCGGGCGCGAAGTCATCGGGACATTCTTTGCTGCGGCATGGAAGACCTGTGGTGGCCTCCATTTGGTGCCGACATCCGCCAATGGGCAGCCGGCTTTTGCCATTTACGAGTTCTCCGGCGCAGACAAACGCTGGAATGCGCACTCCATTCACGTACTCACGCTTGAGGACGACGCGATTTCCGCAATTACGTTGTTTTTAGATCCCCGTCTCTTCCAGGACTTCGGGCTTGTACAGTTCCTGCCGGGTGACGCGGACTCTGAATTGCGAAACCCTTTGCGCCACGCATAACCACCGTTTGGTTGCCCAGTGCTCACGGCGCGTAGTATTCGGCCACGATGTTGCAGATCAGGCCTCGTTTCGATTCTCCACTGACGCTCGCAGCCCAAGGTGCTTATTGAAGAGGTCTAGGGTAGAGATAGCAGGATAGGTCCCCGAAAACGCCGTTCCCGCCGGGGACTAGGCCCCGCAAAGGGTAGCCGAAATCCTAGACACTTGCCGATTTTTGGGACCTATCCAATTTCAGTGCGCGCATTGGCGATTTTGCAACAACTGAGGTACCTGGCTCAATGTCCAGATTACCGAACACACATCCAGAAACCTCTCAGTTGCTTTACCGAGCCCGGTCTCCGTGTAAAGGGTAGGTTTCTATAGACAGTAATTCGCCGTTTTTTGTTAGGCTGCAATCTGTTCTGCAAATACTGAGAGAGGCATCTTGAGGGCGGAATGGATCCTGGTATGTTTGTACTTCCAAAGCGTCTGGCAGATCTCCGCCACGAGATCCCCTGCCTTCGATGGAGGCCTTCACCTGTACGAGGCATTTACCCACATGTGACGGGAGGGCAACGATGGACATGCGATCAAATACTCCTCCTGATTTTACGGTGAAGACGGACAGGGACGACCTCGACCTTTCTGCCGAGCAAGTCGTGGTAGCTTACCACGAGAGAACAAAGCACCACTACCACCGTTATGCCGCCTCGCTTGGATACCTGGATTGGGCTAAACAGCCAGATCCGTTCCGCCGTTACGACGGAGCGCCGCTGGTTCGCCTTCCTCTCCCCGAGGAGGGGCGGGCGCTTCCGTTCCGGCAGCTCTATGTCCCGAACAACGCGGTGCCGGCTCCGCTTTCGGTCGACTCAATCTCACTCTTCTTGCGATACGCACTCTCGCTCACAGCCTGGAAACAGTTCAAAGGAACCACATGGCCTTTGCGTGCCAATCCGTCTAGCGGGAATCTCCACCCAACAGAGGGATACGTGCTCTTGCCGTCTTTGGACACTATCAACAACCGTCCCGGTGTATACCACTACGCATCGAAGGCGCACGGTCTCGAGCTTCGAGCGGAGTTTGATCCCTCGGTTTGGACGGCCTTGACGGCAGCGTTTCCGGAGGGTTCATTCCTCGTGGGGTTGTCGTCCATTTTTTGGCGGGAGGCCTGGAAGTATGGCGAGCGTGCGTTCCGGTACTGCCAACACGATGTCGGCCATGCGCTGGGGGCGATGCGATTCGCGGCGGCTGCCCTCGGGTGGAAAATCCGCCTCCTCGACCGTGTGGGTAGCGCCACCGTGGCCCAACTTCTCGGACTCGACCGCGAGGCCGACTACATCGGCGCGGAGCGGGAGCATCCCGAACTCGTGGCGCTTGTGGTCAGGGAGAAATGGGCCAGCGATCGGGGCCTCTGCTTGTCCAAAGAGTTGGTAACCCAAGTGGCCAATTCTCAGTGGTACGGCACAGCTAACGTGCTGAGTCCCGAGCACGGCGTCGATTGGCCAGTGATCGACCAAGTGGCTGCCGCCACTACGAATTCGAGGATTGCGGCTGACGAAGAATTCTCCAAGTTCCCCTCGGAGGAAGAGCTCTTCGGGGCGCCAGTTCGGTCCGGAGCCTTCACTGCGGAAAAGGTCATCCTGGGGCGCAGAAGCGCGGTGAGCATGGACGGGGCCACGGCGATTCCGGCGGCGACCTTCTTCCGGATGCTGGCTCGTCTTGTACCCACCCGAGACGGCAGATCTATGCCGTGGGACGCCCTACCCTGGCGCCCACGCATTCACCTGGGCCTCTTCGTGCACCGCGTGAACGACGTGCCTCCCGGTCTCTACGTGCTCGCTCGGGATCCGGAAAAGGTCGAGACACTCCGGCAGGCTATGAGGCCTGATTTCCTGTGGCAACGCCCTCCGTCGTGTCCGCATGGCCTTCCGCTATTCCTACTGAAGGAGGGGAACTGCCGTACTCTGGCCGCGAGCGTCTCCTGCGGTCAAGACATTGCGGGAGACGGGGCCTTCAGCCTTGGGATGATCGCCGAATACATGGACAGTTTGGTTGTGTATGGCGCCGGCTTCTACCGAAATCTCTTCTGGGAGGCCGGACTCGTGGGCCAGGTGCTGTACCTCGAGGCGGAGGAGGCGGGCATTCGTGCGACCGGGATCGGCTGCTACTTCGATGATCCGGTTCACGAGGTGTTCGGCATCTCTTCGCGCGATTGGCAGAGCTTCTACCATTTCACTGTGGGTGGCCCAGTCGAGGACGGACGCCTGACCACGTTGCCTGCGTACAGTTTGGGGGAAGCAGGATGAACACCCCGACATTTGAATTGGGTCGGTCGTCTGCGGCGTTCATTGCGATATTGGAGGTTGATAGCCCGATGATGCAGGCACCGGATCGGTGATGGCTTTGGTCGTGTCTCCGCCGTCGGCGTGCGCATTGACGATTATGCGCCCACTGACCGCCGCCTTCTACGAAGCGATCAACCGATAATCCTCACTGTTTTTCGCTGATGGTCGCTGAGGTGGAATTTAAAGCAACTCCTACATTGCCAATAAGTGCATGTGAATTGGAGAGCCGCTCTACAGGTTCAGAGCCAGGCTGTCTTCGACTTGTCGCTTGCTCTTCTTCATCTCGTACATAGCGGCGTCGGCAGCGTTCAGCAGGGCGTCTTTCGTCGCGCCATCCTCTGGATAGAGAGCGACGCCGACGCTAGCTGAACCCGTAATGACATGCCCCTCGATGATAAAGGGAGCGTCGAAGCAGCCTTTCAGCCTGTCAACGATCTTGTTCAGGTCGGAACGGCCACGGTTAAGCGAGACTAGAGCGGCGAATTCATCCCCGCCCAGCCGGGCCAGCATATCGCCGCCGAGCAACTGGTCATTCATACGCATTGCCACTTCCTGGAGGTAAATATCTCCCACGTGATGGCCGAAGGTGTCATTGACCGGCTTGAATTTGTCCAGGTCGACATAGATCAATCCAAAGATGCCGTTCGGGCGCGCCTCTTGAATCAGAACGTCAAGGCGCTTGTCCAGCGAGAATCGGTTGTAAATATCGGTAAGCAGATCGAACTCCGAACGGCGGCGCAGATCGGAGTAGAGCCGCCGGGTTTCGATGGCCAGCGTGGCCAGCCGCGCCCCGTTGGACAGAGAGTCGGTTTCAGGGGCGGAGGGCGGCGTCTCCGGTGGGAGTGCGGCAAAGAGCGCCCCCAGCGACGGGCCGTAGCGGGAATCGACACTCACACGGACGATACGCAGATCATGCTGCTCAGGCGGACAATTTCCCACCATCGATCCATCGGCGACTTCACACCAGCATAGAGCGCCATCCAGGCGGAACGAGACCATCTCCGCGATTTTCTCGAGAATGCTAGTCAGCGGTTTCGATCCGTTGATGTCCTCGAGAATACTGCTGCGCTTCTGTTCGAGCAGAGCCGAACGCCGTTCCATCGCAGCCTCCTCCTCAATTCTCATGGCCAAAGCAGCTGTCTTCTGGCGCACCTTGCGCTCCAGGGCCCAGCCCCTGGCTCCCACCACGGCGACGACCACCAGCAGCAGGCCAACCACGATCACAAGATTGCGAACATTGAGCAACGAAGGCCCGACGACGACCCCAATATCGTCGGGGGAACGCATCAGAATATCGAAGGGCACCTCGCCGGAGAAGGGGTTGGCGTCTTCCGTGATGCAGATGCCGGTGACGCGGACAATGGCGCCGATCGGAATCATCTTCATGGACGGAAGCGCGGCGCTATTGGCGGAGGAATGGCGGTAAACCGCAGTGAAGATTTGACCATCGGCGGTCATGTGGTATTCGTCCTGCATGGCCCCACGGGCCGCTGAAACCACTTTCCCTTCGACCGTCACCAGGTCGATGATGTGGTGGCTCTCGGCAAGTTCCTTCCTGGTTGTCGCCAAGGGCGCGATTGGCGCCTTCGCATGACTATCCAGCATCTCGCCGCGGGCCATGGCCAAAAAGCCTTTGTGCTCCTCGGGGAAGCCGGTTGCATCCACCACGTCGTCGACCTGCATGGAGTCGCGCGTCAGGGTCGAAATCCAGATACTCTTCGTGCCGTCCTGCAAGACGACGGATGAGCCGGGTTGGTAGTAGGTGATGGTTCCATGGACCCGGACTCTCTGCGTGCGATCAGCCACAAAATAGCTGGCGATCACCATATCCATGGGAGTGATCGGGAGAGACCACGGACTGGCGCTGGCGGGTTTGAGAATCTTGATGTACGCGGACGAGGGAATACTGAGTGTGATGCCATGCATTTGCGTCTTGCCGTCAAAAACTCCACCGGCAACTCCGGTGACTTCGACTTCGGCGTCCAGCATCTCTTCGCGTTTTGCTTCCGTATAGCGCCCCTCTTCATATACCGATATATAACCACCCTCGGCAAGCACCTGCATGTAGGTAGAGTTGCCATTGCGGCCTGTAGCCGTCTCATCGGTGTCGACGGTGCGAACGATGCCGCGCACTGTGACCAGGAGGCAGTCGCGCTGGACGCGGATCAACTCGCCGTAGGTGGACGGCACGGGCTTGGGCAAGTCGCCGTGGCGGAGCACGGAGATGTTCTCGCTGACGACGACGGGGCGGAAGCTGTCAGCTGTCTTGCCCTGGATCAGGACTCGATCTCCGGGAAGCAGCATAGCATCCGTCTTAGGAAAGACGTAGATACCGGAGCCTTCATCCTGCACAAAGAGCGTAGAGACGACCTTGTTATAGAAGGTCACCGTCGCTTCGAAGGAGACTGGCAGCTTATGACTGGCTTCTGCATTGCTGAGGGTGGTAATCTGACGCAGAGATGTCAGTGGGGGGGGGGCCCGCTGCCCAGGCAGCCGAGGCCCAGCCAAAGACCATCGCAACTGCTAAAATCAGTCTCTTCACCGGATAGAATCCTGCCGAACCATCACCGTCTATATCGGCATCGCCGGGACGCTTGTATAGCCTCTGGTAGAGAAAATGGAGTATCCCCGCGCGTGGCAGTAGCAGGCTACCGTCATCTGCCGGAAGGCTGTGCGCCTTCATTTGCCGGCTCCCTTTGGTGCGCAGCCACACCGGCGGGAACTGTAGCAAAACCAGGGAAGACGTATCCCGGAACCAGTACATTCAAATCGACGTGAGCAACAGGGAGTGCCGACCTCGGACGAGGCTTATCAGGATATAGAATCCTTTGTTTTGCTCTAAACGCCGATGTGGACTGGAGGGTTCTGGAATGACGGTAAATCGCCAAAGCACGTGCTGACGTTGGATCGGTAATGCGATGTTGGCTAGCCTACGCCTATTTCCCCACCCCAATTTCCGTCGAAGCCGACAGCCAACCCATTGCAGAAAATTACCCTTGAGCCGCGCACACTATCCACAGGGAGAATCCAACTGTGACCAAAACATCCAATGCCGAACTCAGCCTGATCGAACCCACCCCAGCAGCGGAGCCTGCGCCGTCCCCGAGCCTCGACCCCGAGCCCGCGCACGCCAAGGCGCTCAAGCGTTGCTGCGCCGCCTGGCGGCGCGCCTACAACGCCTACATGGAGAATAAGCGTGGCACTGGCTCGGACAAGTACTTCGCCGCCCAGCAAGCCAGCGAGGCGTACCGCAACGCCATGCCTCCACTTGCCGGATACGAAAACATCCGCGACTTCATCGCTTGCCTGGCCCACGCCATCCTCATCGAAGCCATTCCCGCCTCCAAGAGCGGCCAGCTCCTCTACGCCGCGCAGGTCGCGCTCAGCACCTTCCACTGTGAGCCGAAGCCGCCCCAAGCCCCGCGCCGCACAATGACCCCTACCTCCTAACCCCAGGGGGGTATCCATCCATTCCATACTTTCTCGTAAATATCGATGTATGAATAGCTTAAGAATTCCATATATTAACTGATTGGTAATCTTTACCTTCAGGTTTTAGCCCCTGAAAAGCCGGAAATACCGCTTCGCCCGCGCCACATCCCTAAAGATCTGCGTCTTCAGCGCCTCCGGCGAGGGCCACACCATCTCCCCGCGCAGCCGCAGCGGAATTCCAGCCGGGTGTTTCCGACCGGCGGGTTTTCCACCTGGAGAGCGCTGTTTGGCAGTGTTTTCGATTGTTCGGTTTACTTGACTGTTAGCAGAACGGCCTTGCCTTTGGCCTTCGAGGAGCGGATGAAGTAAATGGCTCCATAGATGCCCCAGACGGCGGAGATGCCCAGTGCCAACAGCGGTTCCTTGAATGTTCCCAAGCCGAAGACAGGACTGATCAAGTAGAAGGCCATGCAGACAACGTTGGCCAGGAGCCCGAAGCCTGGGATGAGCAGATGGCGAACGACGCTGTAGTCATGGCGCCTGTTGTAAGCAACGATGCACAGTAAGCAACTCAGTGCGTAGAGGATGAAGGTGCCGAAGTTGGAGGTGAGCGTGATAGTCAGTAGCGAATTGGGCAGCGCGGCTAACTGGTCGTGCGAGAGGTAGCCGAAGTTAGAGAAGATGCCGTGCGGCAGCGCGGCAATGGCTGCGTCAGAGGGCGCGCTTGCGTCGCCGAAGACCAGAACAACAGCGATGACGCCGATGAACGCGGAGATCCAGGCCAGCGTCCAGATGGCCTTGCGGGGGCTGAGCGACCCGGCATGGAGGATGCCGAAGTGCTCGGGAGCTTCGTCGTCTTTGCCCATGGCGTAGGTGACGCGAGCGCCGGTGTTCATACAGCTCAGCGTGGTGCCGATCAGCGCAAGAAAGACTGTGACGGCCTCTGCCAGCATGAAGTACTTGCCGTGGCCCTGACCCAGTAACCCGTCCCCGACCATAATCATCATATCGCCGATGGGCGCAGCCGAAGTGACTGCGCTCTGCATGGTATAGCCGGAGTTGAGAAAGTAGTTGGCTGCGAAGTACTCGATCAGGTAGCACACCAGGCCCTGAATCAGCAGCGAGGAGATGACTGCGATGGGAATGTGTTTGGTGGGGTTCTTTGCCTCGCCGCCCATCGAGGTCACCGATTCAAATCCAACCAAAATCAGAATGGCGACCGTGGCCTGGATGAAAACATAGCTGAATTTGTGCGGCGCCACAACCGAAGCAGCGGAGGTATGGGCGAGGAAGTTACCACTGGCGTCTTTCTCGGGATAGTCGATGGTGAATGGGACCGGCTTACCGGCCGAGTCCAGCAGAGGTGCTGGAGCGCCGGTGACGTCGCGAACTATGGAGCCGTCCTTGGCTGTGGCGAACTGATAGCTATAGGTTGCCAGCGTTTGTCCGTCATACTGGAAGGCCGGCGAACCTGTAGGATGGCTTGTACGATAGCCGATAGCGAGTACACTGAAGACCAGCAGCGCGGAGATCTGGACGATGTTGATCGCAAGGTTGACGGCCGTGGAAGCTCCTGCGCCCTTCGATGCGATCCAGCCAACAAAGAATGAGAAGGCAATCGCCACCAGCGCCATGAAGATCAGGCCAGGATTCGAGCCGCTCATGAAGTTGGGATAGAGGAAGCCGACGATGTAGCCTACAAAAACGCCAGTAACGGCCACCATCACGCCCGGATAGACCCAGTAGTAAAGATGCGAGCCCCAACCGACAATGAACTTGGCGACGCGTGCGTACTTAAAGAACCTGTCCTTGGATAGGAGCGCCTGCTCTGCGTAGTAGTAGCTTGAGCCCGTACCGGGATAGAGTTTGGAAATCTCTGCGTAGGCGACCGCGGTGGCCAGGCAAAGTAGCAGCGCGGCAAAGATCCCTAGCCACATGGTCGGCGCAGTGGTGCCGGTGCCTGCCTGGATTACGAAGGTGAGCCAAAGAAAGGCGCCTGGGGCGATAAGTGCCATTGCGTTGCTGGTCAATCCGGTAAGGCCCAGAGTGGCCTGCATTTGAGGTGCCTTTTGATCTGCCATGAACATTCTCCTGAATGTGATGTTTTTTCGGCTGCTCCCGGCGTCTAGACCCCGGTCGTCCTTGCGGCTCACTCGTCTCCGATTCGCCAGACGAGGCGATAGAACAAATCTGAATGATTTATCTGAAGGCTAACGCTGAAGTGATAAGGATGATATGAAGAAACAGAAATGAAAGGCGAACAAAGCCGCCGTGAACCAGACGCTAATTCGCCTTTGGGCCATTTTCAGGAATTGATAGACGCACCAGTGGCGTGACCGTGGAGCGGATCGCATCTTTGTGAACCTTGAAAACACGCTCCTTGATAGGAGTGGACTTTACAAAATCCTGGTACGCCCGCTCAAGATGCGCACGGAAGTAGGCGCGAGCCTTCTCTTCGTCTGGCTCGAAGCCGGACTCGCGAAGATTGTCTCCCATACGCCGAAGTATGTGCATCCGTGCCACATTCAGCACCGCAGGGTCATAGGGGACGCCAAGAAAGCGAAAGTAGTCCTCAGCGGACGAAAGCTTCGCCAGTTGTTCAAGCACAGTCATATCTCATCTCCAGTGGGGTGTGTATGGATATTGCGGCATCGCAGGCTCGCCGGTAGAAATCCAGCAACTCTTCTGAGCTGACTACACGCTTTGCCTGCATGGATCGCTGCCGAACTTGATCCAACACCGATTGCGTGCGAACTCTGTCCGTGACCAATCCAAGAGATTGCAGTGCACCTGCGACCGATGCCAATCCCGAGTGCTTTCCCAGAACAATCTCACGCACACGGCCGAAGGTTCGGGGCGATAATTCCTCATAAGTAGCTGGATCTTTCTGCAGTCCATCGACGTGAATACCTGATTCGTGTGTGAAGGCATTGGCGCCAACGATCGCCTTCCCAACTGGGATAGGACGACGTGCCGCTATGGCCACGATTTCAGCGAGTCGCGGCAACCGCGTAAGATTCACGTTGCTGCCGCCTCCATGAAAGCGATTCAGGCAAGCAGCAACTTCTTCGAGAGCCGCATTGCCGGCGCGCTCCCCCAGGCCGAGTACGCAAACGCTGGCGTGAGTTGCTCCCCCTCGAATTGCCGCCAGCGTATTCGCCGTGGCCAAACCCAGATCATCATGACCATGGAACTCCAATTCGACGCCAGTCGCACGGCCAAGCCGTGTGAATGCGTCGTAAACCGAAAATGGCTCCATGTTGCCGAGTGTGTCCGCATAACGGAAGCGATGAGCACCCGTGCTCTCAGCTGTTTCCACCGCGATGAGAAGAAAGTCCATGTCGGCGCGACTGGAGTCTTCACCTCCCATGGCCACGCGCAATCCGCAATCCACGGCATAGGCAATGACATCATGGATGCGGTTCAGTACTCCTGTACGATCCAGATTCAGCTTCGCCCGCATTTGAATATCCGAAACCGGAATGGAGAGATTCACCCGTTTCAATCCGGTCTTCCGTGCAGCATCGACATCCGCGCGTGTCATGCGACACCAGGCAATGGGCTCGGACTTGGCCAACGCACTACCAATAGTCGCAATCTCTTGGATCTCCCTGTCTCCAATTGCTGGAGTACCCGCCTCTATCTCATCCACACCAGCGTCTTCCAACGCGAGGGCAATCGCCAGTTTCTCTTCAAGTGTGAAAGCAACCCCGGGAGCCTGTTCTCCATCTCTGAGCGTCGAATCGTTGACTACAACGCGAGACAAATCAGACATACGCAGCCTCCATGGGAACGGAGCTGGCCTGCAGATCGCTTACTACCCGCTGAAGGACTCCGATCACCCGATCCACCTCGAAGTCTGTTGTTTCGTGCGAAAGCGAGAAACGCACCGATCCGCGCAGATGGCTGAATGGAATCTTCATTGCGGTCAACACATGGGATGGATTGAGCGAACCTGATGTGCAGGCCGATCCGGAAGAAGCTGCAATTGACTCACGATTCAACATGAGCAGAATCGAGTCTGCCTCGATATTCTCAAAGGCAATGTTGAGTGTGTTGGGCAAGCAGTTACGACGGTCTCCAATACGAATCGCGGTTGGAACAAGGCGCAGAATTTCCTGTTCCAGGTAGTCGCGCAATAAAGAAATCCGATTCATATCATGCTGCAATTCCTGAGCTGCAAGTTTAGCGGCCACTCCGAAGCCAACGATTGCTGGCGTGTTCTCAGTACCTGCACGTCTTCCGCGTTCCTGACGGCCGCCATGGATAAGAGGCGCCAATTTCATTCCGTTGCGCATGTATAGGGCACCGATTCCTTTGGGACCATGCAATTTGTGCGCAGAAATCGAAAGCATATCGATCTCAGTACTATTTACTTTGATTTCGACTCTTCCCGCGGCCTGAACAGCGTCGCAGTGAAACAAGGCTCCGGACGCGTGCGCCATGGACGCGAGCATTTCAACGGGAAACACAACTCCAGTTTCATTGTTGGCCCATTGAAATGAGACAAAAGCTGTCCGTTCGGAGAGAGCCTTCCGATAGGCATCGAGAGTAAGGTTCCCTTGGCCGTCGACCGGAATGCGATGAACCTTAGCTTTCCCTGTCTTCTCCAAATGCGCGCACAATGCAAGCACGGCAGGGTGTTCAACGGCTGATGTAATAATCTCGTTCCGCCCCCCCTGCGTTTCGAGGGCCGAGAGGATCGCTGTGTTATTCGATTCGCTTCCTCCAGAAGTAAAGATGATCTCACTATCGCGCTCTGCTCCGATCAATGCGCGAACCTGGCTTCGTGCCACACGCACAGCATCTTTCGCCATAACGCCTAGATCATGCAGAGAAGATGGATTTGCAAACTCATCGCGAAAAAATGGCAGCATTGCTTCAACAGCACGCGGATCCGTACGTGTTGTCGCGTTGTTGTCCAGATAAACCCATGGTTTCTGTTCAAGCATCTCTGTCATAGCGAGTTTCCTCAGACAACGTCTCTCAACAGCATGATTTGCCGCAGCCATTCTTGGATTGGGCATGGGGATTGTCGAACGAAAAACCTGTGCCCTCTTGAATGTCAATAAAATCAATCGTGGTGCCAGATATTAACGCAACGGAGGATGGATCTACGAGTATCCTCACTCCATGGCTCTCGCAGGAGATGTCCTCCGGTCCTGCGTTTTCCACCAGGCCCATTTCGTATTGGAGTCCCGCACAGCCGCCTGACCGCACCATGAGTCGCAGCCCCACAATTAATCTCGGTACCGTAGCGATTGCCGAGTGCAAAGCACCTGCCGCAGCTTCAGTCAGTTGAATCATCGCGTCCTCCTTAGCTGACGTTGCTTGATATAGAGCACGTTGTGTGCCAATAGGATTTGCTGAAAATAGATATACTTAGGCCTGCTCAAGGCGAGCAGGAGAGGAATCTGTCGCGTTTGCGACATGTCGATTGCCGGTCATTGTGCCAAAGCGGAGTTGATGCCAATCAACCTCGAAGACTCACCATGAAAGTGCGTCCGCGCCAGGAGGCTCTCGCCCGATTCGCTGCCAAAACACGCATTGAAATCCCCACACTCAGAACAGCATGGCGCAACGCACATATTGAATCCATCATCGCGACAGATCATTCGATAGAAGAATTTCTTCCACTTCATGTCCTGATCGTTACGACGCGCCAGCGCGGCAAAATGACGCAGCATGAGTCTGGATAACTCACCTCGATTTGCTAGTCCAAGATCCTGCCATAAATGGTTTGGCCGTGTAGCTCTACGGGCTACGAGAAAGGTCAACAGTGAGTTGATTGGAGATGACACGGTGCGGAAGCGCCACAATAGCTCCCGCAAGCATTTCTCGTCTTCGTTGACTGTGGGCTCGATATCGAGCTTGAACATCTCCAGGCGTTTCAATGTTCCGGGAAAGTATCTTTCGATATTGCGGCGGAGTGCTGAACCACAGATACCGAGAGCGTCGGTGAATGAGCCGCCGGCGCGGCACTCATCTAGAGCGGCGGCAAAGACACACGCTAGTACATGCCCATCGAAAGGGTCGCACGCGGTGGCCGCGTTCGCGTCGATTAACTGCGTGTACGTAGCGTCCGGCGTCATCTCGGCCTCCTAGGATGGACCGTGTCTTTGGCAGTTCTTCCCGCACACCCGGCCGCATGCGCCACACCCAATGCATGCTCCAGGATCAGTGACGGTCATTACCTTGCGCAAGATCTCCTCGTCGTCATCAAGGCCGACGAGATCGCCGTCTTCATTGATTCCGCGTAGCGTCATCACGGAACGGCCGCAGACTTTAAAGCAACGGCCACATCCAATACAAAGTTCCTGATCAATGCCCAGAAGATAAGAGGGTTGCCACGCTCTTCCATCACGCGTCACTGCTTGTGTAGCAATCTGTTCGGCTTCCATTTATGCCTCCCCATCTTTTCAGTAGCGCGCAACTTCCGGGTATTTTTCAATCCACTCAATTGCATCGGCAACAATCTTTTCGCCCTCTGACTCAAGCTTCTCCAGACTGTCAAATCCAAACCGATGCGCGTCGCGCAGGTGCTTGTTGAAGACGATCAACCGGCCCGCAGTGAGTACGAGGCGGCCAAAACCTTCATGGTGCAATTTCATCAGTGGCGACACCATCACGCCGGTAACGCGCTCAATGGTCAGGCCAATAGCGTTGTAAAACAGTTCCATGCGCCACAGAGTTTCTGGATCAGGATCACTCATAATTGGAATCTGAAGGCGCTTTTCGCGCGTCATGATGTATGGTTCCAGCAGGTCACGATCGCTCTTCGCATCCCATGACCCATGCAGATCCTGAGCTCGCCATTGCTTGATCAATTCACTAAGGAAGCCCCGCGTTGGCGGTGCGACGACTTCCACTACGTTTTCAGCCATAGATCACCTCATCTTCGAAATCGAGGGTGCGCTCTTTGCCCTTGTTCAGCGCCTTGCGTATCCACGGCGGCGGGTTACCGTTCAGCACCTTCTGCAACTGCTGCAATGAATCTTCTATTGCCTGGGTTTCAGCAACCTTGATCGGGTGGACATTCTTTGCCACCACTCGAGCGGCAGCTGATCCACCGATTGCTGCTACATAGAGAATCGCGCAGTCTTTGATTGCTTCAAGCTTTGGCGCAAGCTTGTCTTCGTTGCCGTCCTCTTCCAGATTGCCGACGAATTCAACACAATTGACGAACCGGCAGTCATCTGGATTGATGTCGTAGATCGCAATCTTCTTTGCCCATCCAAAGTGAGCGTTCACGTGCCGTCCGTCCTCTGTTGCAAAGGCAACTTTCATAGTCCTCCTGCGAATCGCAAAGCGCTTGCTACACCTACTGCAGCGTCACTAGATCGTGAGATTGTTGTTGCTTCGGAATCCATGTCTCAGGCGTCGGCTCATGCGCATTCGCCATGATCAGATTGCCAACTTCGAAGATCAGATTGCGCGTTCCTCTATAGCCAACTGATACCTGCTGGCCGGCGCCAAGACGATCAAAGACTGGAATCCCAATACGATAGAAAGGAATCTGGAGACGCTCCGCGGCTTGCCTTCCGTGTGAATGTGTCACAATTAGATCTGCCCCAACAGAGCGCAGTTCGAGGTCTTCCAGGTCGCCCAGCAAGACCTCGTCAACTGGAACGGTTTCAAGTACAGGCGATTCTGCCGTGGTCACTGCCACCTGAATCTTGCAACCCATTTCATGAAGCCAATGCGATGTTGCGAATAGCAGGTCTGGCTCAGCAGCGATAGCGACTCGCTTCCCGCCGAAATAGAAGTGCCCGTCTAGCATCGCATCGATCAACTGGCTGCGTTGACGCCTATATTTCTTCGGGACGGGGACGCCGCTAATCTCCGACAAGAACCCCATTAACTCATCGCAGGGCGCCAGTCCGGTGAGCCGGCCGAATAACTTGTAGGGAACTCCAGTGTGATGTTCGAGCGTGATTGCGGCCCCGCGCATTTGTTCACCGATGGCGACCGTCCAGCAAGCAGAACTCATTCTCCGAATTTGTTCAACTGAGATTCCGCCAAGTGATGTGGGTGTGAACTCGGTTGGAATATGTCCATCGAGTGAACCAGAAAGATCCGGAAGAAAGATTGGATCGAGACTGAATGCTTCAAAGATGTCCCGAAGCTCATCGATATCGCCAGGTGTGATGTGGCAACCCGGCAGCACATTGATGCGCCGCGATAGTCTGGTCTCAAACTGCGGAATCTCAATCAGCTCCTCGACCATGCGTGTAACCGCCGCTGCCCATCCATCCTGAAACGCTCCTTGAAAATCCGGCGTGGAGACATCGACGAGGGCGATACCATCAAGCTCTGGGTGATTGGCCCGAATCAGCTTAAGAAATCCCGCCATGTCGTCTCCCTTAATCTCGGAGATTCCTGTCGTGCAGATTCCTATCAACGCCGGCTTGGTGCGCCCGGCGATATTCACTAGCGCCTGCTCCAGATTATCGAAACCTCCAAGAACAGTGGCGACTTCGCTCATCGCCGTCGTCTGCATCGGGATTGCCTCGCGGAAATGACGCACGAACAACACAAGCCCAAAGGAGGTGCAACCCTGGGAGCCGTGAAGCAACGGCATCGAGTTATCCACTCCCAAGAAGGCTAGCGCTGCGCCAATGGACGGACTCATCTTAAGCGGATTCACAGTGCAATATTTCTCGCTGATCGTCACTCGCGCCATATGCCCGTCCTATGCTACATGAATAGAGAACTCGTCCCGAGCGATAGAAGACTCCCATGGAGCAGGCTTGCGGATTTGCTCCCAGATAGGGTTCGAGAGTGCCTTATCGATCTCGCTTACAAGCGCCACCATGCCCTCATACCCCGCATAGGCATGATGCCGTTCCTGGTTGATATCGAGCCATGGCATCTTTGCTTTCAAGGCGACAAACTGCGTACGCCCACCTGAGAGCATGATGTCGGCTCGCGCCTCCTTCAGCATCTTGTACATCTCGCGCGGCTTCAGGTCGTCGAACATGTGCGCATCATCCTTCATGATTGCCTTGATGCGCTCTTTATCGTCGGGAGTAGATTTTTTGACGCTGGTGCCAATGACGGTAAGGCCAGCCTCCTGCATCGCGGCTACAACAGACCAGGACTTTACTCCTCCAGTGAAGAGCAGTGCCCGCTTGCCGGCAAGCCGAGCTTTGAAAGGGGCGATTCGTTCCCAAGCGCTTGCCTCTTCTCTTTCGATGACAGCCTCGGTACGGCCAAGCAGCTCTGCGGGAGCGCCACGGTCAACCAGCAATTGTGCAATTCTGCGCAGAGCATCGCTCATATCGCCTATACCGTAAAAAGAGCCTTCGAAGTAGGGTATTGCGTATCGCTCTTCCATCTTGCGCGCAACATTGATCATGGCTTTTGAGCAGACCATCATCGCCGCACGGGCGCGGTGTGAGCGCGCTACCTCGTGATACGTTGCGTCGCCCGAGATGCAGGCCAGAATGCGAATCCCCAACTCATCGAGTAAAGGTTTTACCTGCCAGAGCTCACCGGAAAGATTGTATTCTCCGATGATGTTGATGTCGTATGGAGTGGTCTCCACGGGCTCCTCTGTTCCGATCACATAATCGAGAAGGGCCTCACCGGCGAGCTTGTTTCCCAGGTTCTTCGATCCTACAAATCCAGGCACATTGACGGGAATCACAGGCTTGCCGAGCTTCTTAGCGGCAGCCTTGCAAACAGCCTCAAGGTCGTCGCCGATCATCGCTGGGACACAGGTTTGGTAAACAAAGACCGCTGGCGGATTATATTTCCTGACAGCTTCTTTGATGGCCTTATAAAGATGCTTCTCGCCGCCGAAGATGATGTCTTGCTCGGTCATCGCCGTGGTAAAGCTAGTGCGATAAAGGCTTGATCCCGACGACTTGGCGCCTCGGCCATCCCAGGAGTGTCCTTCACAATTGATAGGCCCATGAATCAGGTGCACGACATCCGTTATGGGTTGAAGTGCAATCTTGGCGCCATCGAAGGCGCAGCCGCCGGCAGCGGCGCCGGGGGCAAGCATCCGGTTGCAACCCTTCTTCCGATCGAAGCTTGGCTTGGCCTGATTCGTGGCGCAACCGGGCTCGTTCAATACCTGCTGGACTTTTGAGCCAAGAGAACTCATCGCCGCTCCCATTTACGCTGCCGACGTGCGTTGGAGAAGTTTTGCACCACTCCCTCGCAAAACCGCGTCGCATGGCAATCATGGTTTGAATCACCACGCGCCGCATCAGGGAAGATGAAGCCTTGCGTTAGCGGATAATGTCGAAGCTGTAGTCGGTCTTCGCCACTTCGTTCGTTGTTTGGTCCATGTGATCGAAGATCCTATCGAGAATCTTTACAAGGACATTAAGCCCGCCCTGATAGCCCCAGACCGGATAACGATGATGATGGTGACGGTCGAAGATGGGGAAGCCGAGACGAATCAATGGTGTCTTGGTGTCCCGCTCCAGGAACTTCCCGTAGGTGTTGCCAATGAGAAAGTCAACAGGTTCAGTGAAGAGCAGCGAACGCATATGCCAGAGATCCTTGCCCGAATACACGTGACAGCTCTTGCCGAATGGCGACGCGGCCAGCAACGCTTCCACTTTTTCCCGCCAGGCCGGTCCACCATTGGTGGAAAGAATGTGTACCGGCTCAGCTCCCAGCTCAAGCAGGAAGCCCGTCAGGCCGAGCGTCAAATCAGGATCTCCATAGAGAGCAAACTTCTTGCCGTGAATGTGCGAGCTTGAATCGGCGATTGCGTCCACGAGCCTGCCGCGCTCCTTCCTGATCGAACCGGGGATGGTTTTGCCTGTGAGGCGTGCGACCTCCATTAGAAATCGATCTGTCGCTTCCACGCCGATGGGATGGTTGAAGGCAACCGTCTCCTGCCCAGTTGCTTCGATTACATCAAGAGTCTTTTCGGTACAGAACTCCTGCATAGAGATCGTCGCGCTGGCGTGGATCGCATTGGCCGCATCCTCCAGCGTAGTTCCGCCATCGTACATGCGGAACTCGCCGTCGCCTGGTGTATCCCAGACGTCGCTGTTGTCGCCGAGGATCGTGTATTCAACGCCCATCAGGTCAAAGAGGCGCTTGATTTCGCGCATGTTGCCAACGGTGTAGCCGTCAAAGCCGCCAATAAAATTCAACTTACCGTTGGCTTGACGCTCCAGTTTCGGCACAGTGCCGGCCTTGCCGTTCCAGAAGTGCTCGATGATTCCCTTTAGCGCGTTGTCGTAGCCTGTTACATGGCTGCCGACGAATGCCGGTGTGTGCGCGAAGGGCACATCGAACTCCATTGGTACCGATCCTTTTTCCTTTGCGTTCTTGATGAACCCGTTCAGATCGTCGCCAATCACCTCTGCCATGCAGGTCGTCGATACGTGAATCATCTTCGGTTTATACAGGCTGTAGGCGTTGGCAAGGCCATCGATCATATTGGCAAGACCGCCGAGAACAGCGGCATCCTCGGTCATGGACGATGAAACAGCCGCGGTCGGCTCCTTGAAATGACGCGAAAAATGACTGCGATAGTAAGCGACACAGCCCTGAGAGCCATGAACGAAGGGTAGAGTCCCCTCGAAGCCAAGTGCGGCGAAGACCGCGCCCAGCGGCTGGCATGCCTTTGCGGGATTGATTGTCAGAGATTCACGAGCGAAGTTCTTCTCGCGATACTCTGTGCTCTTGGTCCACTCACTGACCCGCGCGAGTTCTTCGGCCGGGACGGGATCCTCGAACATGCACTTCTTGTTCGCGAGCATCTCGGTGTACTCGGGTCCGCGGAACAACTCAAAGTGGTCGATCACCTTCTCTGCGTTTTGACTCATGATGGCTTTTCTCCTCTCAGGTTTCCGCTTGGTTTAGAAGGGGGCCTTGGTCATCCGCCACACAGGCGCGTTGATGGCCATGTCCATATCGCGGGCGAAGATGGCAAATCCATCGTATCCATGGTATGGACCCGAGTAGTCCCAGGAGTGCATCTGCCGGAAGGGAACGCCCATCTTCTGGAAGATGTACTTCTCCTTGATGCCGGAGCCGACCAGGTCGGGCTTCACTTTCTCGACAAACTTCTCGAACTCGAAGCTGGTTATATCGTCGTAGATCAGCGTGCCATCCTTCACGTAGTGCGTGGTGCGCTGGTAGTCGTCGTTGTGGCCGAATTCGTATCCGGTGCCGACGATCTCCATGCCCAGATCTTCATAGGCGCCGATGACGTGGCGTGGGCGGAGGCCGCCGACAAAGAGCATCACCTTCTTGCCTTCCAGGCGTGGACGGTATTTCGCCACAATGGCATCAGTCAGTGCCTGATACTTGGCGATGACGCGCTCGGCGCCTTCCTTAATCTTGTCGTCGAAGTGCTCCGCGATGGCGCGAAGCGACGAAACGATCTTGGTTGGCCCAAAGAAGTTGTATTCGAACCACGGTATCCCGTACTTCTCTTCCATGTGGCGGGAGATGTAGTTCATCGAGCGGTAGCAGTGGATAAGATTGAGCTTGGCGTGAGGGGTAGACTCGAGCTCTGCCAGCGTCCCGTCACCCGACCATTGAGCGATGACGCGCAGGCCCATCTCTTCAAGCAAAATGCGTGAAGACCATGCATCGCCGCCGATGTTATAGTCGCCGATGATCGTCACGTCGTAGGGCGTGCTTTCAAATCGCGCCGGCTTGTCCCCCAGCTTGTCGAAGACAAAGTCGCGAATCGAGTCGTTGGCAATGTGGTGACCCAGCGATTGCGAGATGCCGCGAAAGCCTTCGCAGCGAACGGGAACAATGGTCTTCGCATACTGCTTGGCTTTGGCTTTGGAGACACCCTCAATGTCGTCGCCTATCAGGCCCACCGGACACTCGGACTGAATGGAGATGCCCTTGTTCAGTGGAAATAGCGTCTGAATCTCATCGATAACTTTGGCCAGCTTTTTATCGCCGCCAAAAACGATGTCATTCTCCTGAAAATCCGAAGTGAACTGCATCGTGCCGAAGGCATCCACGCCCGTCGTGCCAATGAAGTAGTTCCGTCGTGAAGCCCATGAGTATTGTCCGCAACCCACCGGACCATGACTGATGTGAACCATGTCCTTGATCGGGCCCCACACCACGCCCTTCGAGCCGGCATAAGCGCAGCCGCGAATGGTCATCACGCCCGGAATGGTTTTGAGATTGGACTTGACTCCGCAGTCGCTCTTGCCCTCTTCAAAGGTTCCAAGGTGCTTGGCGCGCTTCTTAGCCGTCTTCTCCGGATAGGCCGTGAGAACCTCGCTGATCATCTGCTTGTTACGTTCTTTGATCTCTTCAACGCCAGCGTTATCGCTCATGATGAACCTCACTTAGGTGGATTTTTGGAAACGGGCGCCATTCGCATCGCGATGATGGCGCCCGTGGGGAATGGACTCTTACGCCGCGACTTCGGTGGCCTTCTTGCCGACCAGCGACTCGTCGATGTTCTTGATGATGCCATGTTCCATCAGCATCTCTTCAAGTTCGTCCATGGTGATCGGCGTGGGAATGACACCCTGGCCGGCATTCTCGTGGATTTTCTTGGCCAAAGTGCGATAGTGTTCGGCCTGCGCGGAGTCGGGCGCGTACTCGATCACCGTCATGCGGCGAAGCTCGGCGTGCTGGACCACGTTGTCGCGGGGAACAAAGTAAATCAGCTTGCTACCCAGCTTCTTAGCCATGTTCTCGGCCAGCTCCAGTTCCTTGTCGGTTTGGCGCTCGTTGCAGATGAGGCCGCCTAAACGTACACCGCCTGAGTTGGCGTACTTCAAGATGCCTTTGGAGATGTTATTGGCCGCGTACATGGCCATCATCTCGCCCGACATAACAATGTAGATCTCCTGCGCCTTATTCTCGCGGATAGGCATCGCGAAACCGCCGCATACAACGTCGCCGAGCACGTCGTACGAGACGTAGTCAAGGTTCTCGTATGCGCCGTTCTCTTCGAGAAAGTTAATGGCCGTAATCACACCGCGGCCGGCACATCCTACACCCGGTTCCGGGCCACCCGATTCAACGCAGCGAATCTTCTGGTATCCGTACTTCATGACCTCTTCGAGCTCTATATCCTCGATCGTGCCCTTCTCCGCTGCCAGGCTGAGAATGCTGTTCTGGGCCTTCGCGTGCAGGATCAGGCGCGTTGAATCTGCTTTCGGATCGCAGCCGACGATGAGAATCTTCTGCCCCATCTCTGCCAGCGCCGCCAATGTGTTTTGCGATGTGGTGGACTTTCCGATTCCGCCCTTGCCGTAGAAAGCAATCTGCCGCAGTTTAGCCATCGTACCCTCCTCGGTTCTGTGATTCGTTCCTGATTCTTAAAAACTTTCATCTGCGTCTTCATCTGCTTACCGCAAAGCAGCGACCAGATGACTCTCGGATCAGGGATGCTGAATGTCGATGTGCATCCTTGCGCTCCGGTGTACGCTTATCTATAAGCAATCCCCGTGCCAAACCAAGTAACTAACTAAGCCGTGCATCTTCAGTGCTTTAATTGTCATTGTCTTTCTGTGTCGAATGCGACAATCGAGAGTTTCTTTGTAGTGAATGCGACGGATCAGCGACGAATGTCTTCACTCGAAATGCTGCTTCTTCGACAGTTCAGTGACGAATTCATCCAGGCTCATCGAAATGCGTTCTATGTAGTGCTCTTCAAGAAAGCGCGCTTCGTTGCGCGTAGGATCTTCTGGCAGGATGGCCCAATGCTTCTCGGATGAGCGCTTGATGATCTGGTGCGCAAAGAGGCGCTCCAGTTGCGTTGAAAACCTGTAGCCCAGGAAGAGAAAACTTCTCCCCTTCCTTATCTCCTGCACGGAATCTGGGATCGGAGTCTGTATGTCGATCTCTGTCAACACTTCAACAAAGTCGGAGTCGGAGACTAAATAATTGTGAGCCGGCCATACCGAGCCTAGAGGCTGGTAGAGCAGAGTCTTCCAGTCAACATAACCTCGGTCAGTTTCCACTCCAGCGTACGTGCCATCTGAGTTGTAATAGTAGATCCAGTCGCCGAAATGTTCCGACTGGCTTACACCTTGCGCCATGCCCCAACCGGAGCGCGAACGCAGCGCCTTTTGCGGAAGATCGTCGTACCAGGCATGAACAACCAAAGGCAGCGCGGGCAGACTCATCAGCAGTTCGTGCAGCGAGGTGGGCTGCGCGTCTGCACTGAATGCTTCAGTCATCGCGTTGGTCACGGTGCTTCGATGCTTGAAGTTCTCAATGAATTGCGCCGCGGCGCCCAGATTGTTTCTGACTTTGTGGGGCACACTGCTCTTCGATGTCAAATGTCCGACAAGAGCCTTATGTGAATCAGGTAATCGTCCCCCTTCCTTGTCAAAGGACAATACTCCCGGGCCAAGAAAGGGAATCGCATTGCCGCCGTCGAATGCTTCTGCAATCGAGTCCAGCGGGTTGACATTCAAGCCGGCACCTCATCTTCCAACATCTTCCGTGCTTCTACTGTGATTGGCAATGTTGTTGCTACATCCATTGCCGGCAGTTCCAGCCGCCACCCATTGGCGAGTGTGACCAGGCCTCCCCACATTTCCGGTTTTTCGACTTCAACGATGGGCTCTTCCAGGTCTTTTTTGGCTACATAAGCTGAAAGCACACCAGAGTTATTTCTGCGGATCATGACCTTCATTGCGCTCCTCCATTCGATTGCCAAGGCTCCAGTTCCTGCTCAACGCATCCCACGATTCGATTGCGCTCGAACTCAACCATGTAGACAACTGTTCCCGAGTCAGTATGACGGCCAACTTGCACAACCTCTCCTGCTTCACCGTTTTGAACCAGCAGAGCCTCAGATGGCTTCTCTGGGTATGATCCGTCGTTGAACAGGTCAGCGGCCGCCTGGACGCGCTGGCCCCATTCATAGTGCGGTGCACTCATTTCCATCATGCTCTTCCTCTGGCAACAAGAAATTCTACCGGCTCAAGCTCTTTTCGCTTCATGCCCACACGGAAGCCGCTTCCCAGAAACTCGACACCGTAGATATAGTATTGCTGAAGAAAAGTTCCGATCGAGATGACATACCCTTCCTCGCCTTTCTTGACGAGAACCTCGCCTATTTCCTTTCCCGGAAATGTGCCGTCGTTGCGTATCATGGATTTGGATCGGACCTTTTGTCCGTACTCAAACTGCGGAGCTCCATCCAACTCCATAACCCAGCCATCGCGCACGATCTTTGACATATCAGCGCCTCCTATCTTCACAGTTCGTCGATTTCATCTGGATAACAGAGTGGGCGTCTTCGAGAAGATTCCGAGCTTCAGTCAGTCTTTCCTCAGCGCGCTCGCGCACCAGCGGGTCTCCATCCTTGCGCATAGCATCGAGGGCACTGACAAGAACCCGTCCGGCTGCCTCGTAACGAACGCGAATGTCGGGATGAAAGCGCAGAGGCAATAACTGCGTAGGAGTCAGCCGTTCGGCAACCGCAAGACAAACCGACGGGTCGGAATCGTCCACTAACTCCAACAGCCACTCGCCAGAGATCCGCTGCGCAACCACGCGCCTCACCTCAGGGTCGGGATCGTCCATCATGTGTTTCAGGTGCGGCACTCCAATGCGCTGCGCAACGATCTGGCGCACAAAGTAGTCTGGGTCCGACATCATTGGCATCAGATATTCGCCCTCAAGATGCGAGGCAATGCGAATCCGCACCTCGCGATGGGGATCGTCGCGCAACCGCAACAGAAAGCGGCGAGGAAGCCGCAGGGCTGCATTCCAGCGCACGGATTCATCATCATCGTTGAGCAAGGCGGTCAGTCGGAAGACATCGGCATACTTGGCCGCTGCCGCGCGCACCTCAAAGTAGGGATGGGAGAGAAAATCGTTGGCCAGGCCAGGGTTGGTCTTGAAGAACTCCTCGATGCGTGAGGGAGAACGATCCTGGACACAGACGTGCTTTTGCCGGCAGCGGTCTTCGTGAATCAGTTCGCGGTGAACGCAGCCAGTGCAGCACACTTCGCGTCCCTGCCAGTCCAACGCTTTTTCCGGTTTGCGCAGAAACATGCGTCCCTCCTCTCGAATGCCTCAGCGCCTGACGAGTGCATCCACCGGCACCAGCGTTGAGGCCGGTGCACATGTTTGTGCGGTTCCCCCTGGCGTTGTAATAACAAATCCTGTGAGTGACCGGCTGTCAATAAAATCCACGATCGCTCCATTCAGTAAAAGACAGCTCGCCCTGTCGAGAAAGATACGCAGTGCCGAATGAGTCCAAACAACCTCGTTGACTCCTGGCTCAGCAGCGAGATCGAACTCGACGGCAAGACCGGAGCACCCGCCCGGCCGGACCTTGAGTCTGAAGCCCGAGATTGAACCCGTGCCACACCGCATCATGCGGCGAATAAACTTCTCTGCCGCCGGTGTCAACTCCATGGATACTTGCTCTGCCTCGCTCATCTACACAGCCGCCGCAAATCGAGGTACATCCGGGTTGATGATGCATGTCTTGGGCATCGGGCAAATTGCAGCACACTGCGGCTCGTCAAAGAAGCCAATGCATTCGGTGCACTTTGTTGAGTCAATGAAGAAGGCAAAGTCTTTCTCGACGATTGCATCATTGGGACATTCGCTTTGACACGCCGAGCATCCCGTGCAGTTTGACTCCTTGATCATGTATGCCATACGGACCTCCCTTTTCTGCACGATTAGGTTGCAATCAGCGCGCCTTGCCGTATATCGGCGTCGCCACGCTGTTTATGTTCGATCTCTCCGCTCTGCACTCGCTCCAAATACTCTCTGAAATAAGCAAGTGCAGACTGCTCGATGTACTCCAACGCAAATCTATCCACCGACTCGATGCCCGCCTTCAGCAACCCTTCACGGGGGCAGTTGCCAATCCTAGAAATGAATACAGCAGCACAGTCGTTGATGGCACGAACCACGGTTTCCAGGCCTTCTTCTTCGCCGAACCCGCCCTGACAGTAGTTATCCACTCTCCGATGCCCTACAAACTTGGCTCCCGAAGTGCTGACCTCGTACACCTGGAACTCTTTGGCGTGACCGAAGTGCTGGTTGATGCGGCCTCCTCCTTTGGTCGCAACAGCAATCAGAATGGAGATGTCACTATCGTTGCCTGCGAGCGCCTTCAGCTCTTCATTTCTAGCCGCAACCACAGCTGCGCGTTGCCTCTCTACATCCTCCTGATACGCTTGACGGATCTCCAGATCGTAGTGAACGTCCATCTCCATGACTTTTTCAGTCGTGAACTCATTGCTGCGGTCCTCGCCGAGCAGACCCACAGCATCCGCGCGGCACTGACGGCAATGGCGCATCATGTTCATCTCGCCCTCGCACGAATCCTGCAAGGCCTTTAGCTCTTGTGCGGTCGGTCCGCGTGTTCCGTTGAGTCCGAAGACCGTGCCATGTTCGGGCGCGGAGATCAAGGGCATGATGTTATGCAGGAAGGCGCCGCGCGACTTGACTGCCTTATTGACTTCCGCCAGATGATGATCGTTAATGCCGGGAATCATCACCGAATTCACCTTGCAGAGAATGCCGCGCTCGGTCAGCATCTCCAGGCCCAGCAATTGTCGCTCACTCAGAATCCTGGCCGCTTCCACCCCCTGGTACCGTTTCTTGTTGTAATAGATCCAGGGGTAAATCTTTGCGCCAATCTCTGGATCAATCATGTTTATGGTGATCGTCACATGATCGATGTTGAGCGCATGGATTCTATCGACGTATTCGGGGAGCATTAGCCCGTTGGTCGAAAGACATAGCTTGATGTCCGGAGCCGTCTTGGTCACAAGCTCGAAGGTCTTAAAAGTCTTCTCGGGATTAGCTAACGGGTCGCCGGGACCAGCAATGCCGAGGACGGTCATCTGTGGGATATTCGAAGCCACAGCAAGCACCTTCCGGGCCGCCTGTTCCGGAGTCAGCCGTTCACTCACCACACCTGGCCGGGATTCATTCGAGCAATCGTATTTGCGGTTGCAGTAGTTGCATTGGATGTTGCAGGCTGGCGCCACGGCCACGTGCATGCGCGCATAGTGGTGATGCGCTTCTTCGCTGTAGCAGGGGTGGTTCTTTACCTTTTCCCATATCTCCGGCGACAGGTCGCCTTGCCCCGCAGCCGAGCCGCAACTGGACTTGCCGCTTCCGCCCTTCGAACCGCAGCCTTTTTGTCCGCCCTCAGGAAGAGCTGGCTGCATCACGAGCAACTGTGCGACGGCCTTTTGAGTGCCAAGATCCATTGCGTCCCCCATTGTGTTGGAGTGCCCCGGACTGCGGGTGTTGCAAGGGTCTATTGCAACTCAACCACCAAAATGGATCTTGCAGATGGTGCTCAACTTATGGGTATGTTGCCTGTGTCGCAATTGTGACAAAAAAGGAAAATCGTCCTGATTTTGTCGCAAACAGACCACAGCGACAAATACAGTAAAGCAGAATTTCAATGCCAACGAGGAATGGAGTTTTATGCCAGGTGAATCGTCGAAAGCGCAGAGAATGATCAGAATCGCTTGATCTCGACGCTGTGCTTTCGCAGTGCGTAGCCCATCTGGCGGGCCGTCAAACCTAGTATCCGTGCCGCTTTGGCTTGAACCCAACCGGATCTCTCCATGGCATCGACCAGGCGCTGGCGCTCAGTAGCGTCATCTTGCGTGCTGCTCGAACTTTCCAAAGGCTTGGCTTTCTCGATGACGTGATCGGCAGCAACGCTCGAACGCTCAGCAATTCTGTGCACCGGCCAAGACCGCTCCTGCTTAGGCGAGAAGACAGGGAGTGGTACATAGCCTGCCTGCTGTTGCTGCATCTTGTTCATGGACTTGCCCATCACGAGCGAAAGACAGCTTTCATTGCTGCAAGCAAAGTCTTCCACCACGATCAAAGAGTCTTTTGCCAGCGCCGCAGTGCGCCGTACGCAACTTTCCAACTCCCGCACATTGCCAGGGAAATCGCAGGCGCACAGCACCTCCATTGCGCGTTTTGAGAGAGTGAGCGACACACCATGTTCCTCATTGAAACGGCGCAAAAACTCCTTAGCCAACATCCCCACATCCTCGCGCCTCTCTCGCAATGGCGGAAGAAAAATGGGCACCACACTGATGCGATAGTAGAGGTCAGAGCGGAATTGACCTGCCAGCACCGCTGCTTCCAGGTTCCGGTTGGTTGCCGCCACCAGCCGCACATCAACCTTGATAGTGCGGCTGCCACCCACGCGCTCAAACTCGCCCTCTTGTAGCACTCGCAGCAGCTTGGCTTGAAACGCACCCGAAATCTCTCCGATCTCATCAAGAAAGAGAGTCCCTCCGTCAGCCAACTCGAAGCGGCCCTTGCGCAATCCGATAGCGCCTGTAAAGGCACCACGCTCGTGGCCGAACAACTCCGACTCCAGAACCGTTTCAGAGAGCGCCGCGCAATTCAGTCGAATGTAAGGCTTTTGGCTGCGTGGGGAATACTCGTGAATGGCGCGTGCAAACAGTTCTTTGCCCGTACCAGATTCCCCGCAGAGAAGAACTGGCAGATTGCATCGCGCAACTTGCTGTATCTTCTCAACTACTTCGCGAATGGCCGCGCTTTCGCCGATGATCCAGTCGATTCCGTCGTGCTTCGACTCGGTGCGTTGCTCCAACTCTTTTTCAAGCCGGTGACGATCCGTCATCAGCCGCTCGCGGTCTCTGGCTACTAGCGTTTGCAGAGCAACGGACTGACCCACCAGGTTGGCCACCATGGTCAGAAAACGTACATCTTCGTCAAGCGTATGCGGAGAGGAGTTTCCGTCAAGCCTCTCAATCATGATGGTGCCAACCGTGCGGTTGTCTCCCTTAATCGGAACGCCCACAAACGATCTCGGAATGGAAGGATCGCCCGAGTTCAACTCGCCCCAATCCGCGAAGAGCGGACTCTCAGCAATATTACGCACGACCAGTGGCATCCCTGAGACAACGATCTGCCCCACAGCCTGTTCTGGAACCCGCTCAAAATGCTCCCTCGCTGTCGCCTCGCTCCACCCTGCGCCGACGACCATTGAGGTCCGATCCTCTTCATCAAGCAGCGCGATCAGGCCATTGTTCATATCTAAAAAACTGGCTAGCAGATTGATGACCCTGGAGAGTGCCATCTCCAATCGTGCTGGACGTGTGAGCAGCTTCGAGATCTCGTAAATTCCCATTAACGCGGAATTTGCACGACTGCTCGATTGCATCGCACGCTCGTGACTGGTGATTTCGTCCTGGCTCGACACGTCTCGCCTCCTTTCTGAGAAGGCAAAAAGATGGCTGACTGAATCTGCAATACGGAGCTGGATTGCAGAAACACGGGAATCAGAGAATCGTCCACCCGCTTTGGCTTTGCGTGCCAGATGCCAGTACGTTTGCAACGCTCCGGTTCGTAGGCATATTTTGGCAGAGATTTGATGCTTGGTCAATGAAGACCGCATAAGGAAAGCTTTGAAATCCGGAGCAGTCAACCTCTAAGTTGTTCCATTCTCAAGTCATTTATGCCATGCCGCGGGCCTCCAACCTTCCAGCAGCAAGAGCCTTGCGGGATCGAGCCTCACTCGCCACGGTTGAGGGTGGGCGATGAGCGCGAGCCAAAGATCCTTGGGTACATCGGCCTGAAAATGAGGCGGCTCGCCTGCCGTAGGCGCTCCGTGCAAGCGCAGGTAAAGCGTCAATTCGTGCGGCGCTTCACTGGTTGCAACCAGCCAGCAGGCAAAGGTCTTTTCGTCCTCCAACGCGGGTTGGAACGCGATCTGATGCGATCGGATTCCGGCATGGGTCAAAGCATCGGGACGGAGTTGGCAGTTCACGGTTCCACGCATCTACGGCGATACGATCGGCAGCCACGCTGCGGGCCGGAGCGATGTTCTTGCATCCGGTCAGCCGCGCCGCCTCAACGCTCCGGGGACGTTCGAAGAGCTGATGCTTGGGGCCAATGGCAATCACTTTTCCGCTGTCGAGCACCAACAGCTCGCTGCAAAAGCGGAAGGCCTCTTCCATGTCGTGCGTCACAAAGACTACCGCACCGTTGTAACTGGCCAGTGACTCACGAAGCTGCTCTTCCGTCTGTCGGCGCAGGTGCGGGTCGAGCGCAGCAAACGGCACATCGAGGAGCAGCGCATCGGGCTCGATGGCCATGCATCGAGCGATTGCCACGCGCTGCCGTTGCCCGCCTGAGATCTCGTGAGGATAGCGATCAGCCAGCTCAGTGATGTGCATCCGCTCGAACTGCTGCAGGATGCGCGCCTGTCGCTCCCGCTCCGGTAGATCATTCAGCCCAAAGCCAACATTCTCAGCGACCGTCATCTGCGGAAACGACGCATAGTCTTGAAAGACCATGCCGATCTTTCGCTCGGCAGCAGAGATCTTCTCACCTGTTGCGCTGTCGTAGAGGACGCGGCCGTCGAGAACGATGCGCCCCAGATCGGGCGCGACGATGCCCGCAATCATGCGCAGCGTCATGGATTTCCCCGCGCCGGAGGCTCCCAGCAATCCAAGGGCTCCCTGGCCGGCGCGGAAACCAACCTCAAGATTGAAGCACTCAAGGGCCTTCTCAACGCTTATCTCAAGCAAAGTGGAAGCTGCAGTCTCATCCAGATTGCGTGAGAACTGCGTTTGCGGAACAGAGGCTGGGGCCAACGTTAGAGCCTTCTGATTCGGAGTTGCCCTTCGAGTCTTTCTCTCCCAGTGAAGCAAGCGAATGATGGCCAGCGACAGAAGAACGATCAGACCCACCCACAGAAAAGCCACGCGCATGTCGCCACCCTCGGCTGCGGAGAAGATAGCGATCGGCATCGTCTGAGTGCGTCCGGGAATGTTGCCTGCCAGCATCAGCGTAGCGCCAAACTCACCCATCGCGCGCGCGAACGAGAGAACCGTGCCGGCCAGCACGCCGGGCGCGTCCATCGGCAGAAGCACTCTGCGAAAGATCCGCTACTCCGAAGCTCCAAGGGGCCGCGCGGCATCGAGAAGATTGGGATTCACTTGCTCGAATGCGCCGAACGTGGTGCGATACATCAGCGGAAAGGCCACGACGGTCGCTGCGATCACTGTTGCCGGCCCCGAAAAAACGATAACGATGCCGATCTGCTCCTGTACGTGGCCGATGAAGTTGCGCCTCCCGAGTAGCAGGAGAAGAAAGAAACCGACGACCGTGGGAGGCAGAACCAACGGAAGCGTCAGAAGGCCGTCGACCTACGCGCGAAGGCTTCCGCGCACGCCTGACATCAACCTTGCAGCCAGTATTCCCAGAAAGAACGTCTCCACTGTTGCCACGCAGGTAGTGGCCAGCGAGATCCACGGCGGCGAATAATCGATGGGCAGTGTCACGGTGCGGCTATTGTAAACCCGTGTCTTTAGAAGATAGCTTGCGCAGCTGGGCTGGCGAGATAATCGATGAACATGCGCGCCGCTGTATTGCTTTGTCTTCCCTTCACCACCGCAGCTGGATAGACGATGGGTTCGCAAGTCGATTCCGGAGCTGAGGCGATCACGCGAACTTTGCTGGTCGTCATCGCGTCCGTTGCATAGACCAGGCCCGCATCGGCGTTGCCGGTTTCTACATATGTCAAAGCCTGGCGGACATCCTTTCCGAGTACAAGCTTTGCGTTGAGTTGATCCCAGAGGTGAAGCGATAGGAGCGTCTGCTTGCCATATAGTCCGGCCGGAACGCTGGCAGGGTCGCCGAGTGCAATCGCCCGAATTGATTTGTCCGTGAGCCCCTGAAAGTTATGGAGCGTCGAGTCCAGCGGCGCAATGAGCACAAGCTTATTCCTCAACAGATTACAGCGCGTGCCTGCGACGATCAGTCCCTTGGCTACCAGATCGTCCATAGGCTTGGTTGCAGCGGGGACGGAGATGTCCACTGGAGCGCCCTGATCGATTTGCGCGGCCAGGATCCCAGAGGAACCGAAGCTATTGGCAAAGACGATTTCCGCGTGGGCTCGCTTGTAGGCGGATTCTGTCTCGACAATCGCATCCGTCAGGCTCGCAGCCGCCGAGACAGTCAAGGTTGTCTGTGCCTGACAGCAATAACTGCCGAGCAAGGCCACTAATGCAATGATCGTTGCAGTGCAGCAACGCAACCGACACCCTCTGCTAGCTTGGTTCTCAGAACTCACGATCTCCCCCTGTCAGATATTCAGCTTCGAAGAAGCCAGCAAATCCCTGACAATCTATTCAACCGCCATATTGTCTTCGCGTGTAGCACGGCCCGGTAACTCCATTCGGGCCGTGCCAGAATGCGATCGCCTAGAACGGTAGGTGCACCATAATAACGGTTGCGTGATTGTAAGTGTGGAAGTGCGTTAGCGCGATCTGCTGACCCGCTCCAAAAGTCAGGCCCAATCGCCCCGGGCTTGCCTGATGCGTCATGAGTGAGCGGAATCCTGCCAACGATCAGGCCGGGCGTAACAAAGGTCGCGATCTTCCCGTCGTTCAATCCGCCTTTGTAGAAGCTGGAATTGATCTCGGCTTCAGGCCAGAAGAATCGGGCCAACCCCGTCTTTGCAACGCAATATTGAACGGTGCTATTCCAGGTAATGGTGTGCCCCAGACCTTTCGCATTGCTGGCGGGAAGCGAGCCTCCCGCCGTCGAAGTGAGAGCGAGCTGACCGAAGCCCTTTCCGACTGCAAGCGTGGGAGTAACAATGGCACAGCAGCTTCCGTTTGCGTTCTTGCCCGTTGGAATCGAGCCAGCCACAAACGCGGTCATAATCGCATTGCCATGCTCCTCGTTGCGAGAGTAGAACCGGTACTTCGCCAGAAAGGAGGCGTCGCCAAAACCGTCCGATGCACCATTGGAACGATTGAAGAATGGCGGAACATTGAAGATGAGCTCAGTGTGCCGTTCGGGAATCAGTTCCAGCGCTTTGCCATTCCCGTAGTTCCAGATGGTGAAGCCCTTGGTGTTGTATTGATGAACGAAGTCGCTGCGAACCTCTTGTTCTAGCCGGGGCGTTACCGTAACCAGCGGAGTGACCCAATGTGGCTGCTCGGACTGCGCCGCGCTGACCCGCGCCTGATAATCCCTGATAAGCGTCGATGCCTGACCAAAAAGCGAAGCCGTTGTTCCGATCATTCCAAGGCTCACAAAAAGAAGATGACAATGGCTTTTTTCATTTTTTCCTCCAAGGAATTGCTTCTTCGTGTTCGAGTTGATAGAGCTTCGCCGCCTTGCATCGCCGCACGCGATGCAAGCATACCAAAAAATGAATGGAGCTGAGCGACCGGCCACGATTTATACGACTATACACGACAATATCGTGTATGCAAGACTGTTGCAAACAAAGAACGGACTATCAGTGTAAATGTAGCGGGAATGCATTGAATTTGAGGCCGATGACAGGAATCGAAACCCAAGGCTTCGCTGTCCAAATACGAAGATGAATCGCGCCGCTCAGGGACCTTTGACAATTCGAGGCGCCCGCACTCTCTTGCGTGGATCGAAACGCACTTCAAACACCAATCATCACGTTGGACGCCTTCACAATTGCGCTGACTTTGTCCCCTTGCATCAGCCCGAGTGCATGGACGCTCTCCTTGGTGATCGACGCAATGACGGTAGCGCCGCCGGCCAGTTTGATAGCGACCTCGCTGTTGACGGCTCCGTCATGGGAACTGATCACTTCGCCTGCCAGCACATTTCGAGCGCTCAACCTGGAGCCGTC
>Ga0302319_10001617_pt1 | contig 50171 bp, 32 predicted proteins | sample Bog_T0_2_FD_203319 | JGI IMG/M metagenome (GOLD analysis project Ga0302319, IMG submission 203319) | Peat permafrost microbial communities from Stordalen Mire near Abisko, Sweden - Bog_T0_2 | ecosystem: Environmental > Terrestrial > Soil > Wetlands > Peat | place: Sweden: Abisko, Stordalen Mire... | reverse complement strand
ACGCACCCGAACGTGGAGAACGTGTACTGCGGGCCGGTGTAGAACGTGTCTCCGTCGCCGCCGTGTGGCTTGCTATGCGAGTCGGCAGGGATGGTGTACCAGCCCAGCGTGAATCCGGTGGCGCCGGGGGCCGTATAGCCGTTGCTGGATCCGTCAGCCAACGACCAATCGACAATCTGGTCGGTGTTGTACCAGGTGTTTATGGTCGGGCCGCCGAAGGAGAGCGAGGGCCTTCCATCGGCCGGAATTATCTCCCAGTTGATGCCCCAGGCAAGCTGCATCATGTTGGCCGAGCCCCAGCCGGTAATCGGGTCGTAGCCCGTATAGGCGCAGTAATAGAACAGGTTGTAAGCCGCTGTAACGTCGTTGTCATCGCAGCCGCTGACCATGTCGTAGAAGGGATTGTGCGGCGCGCCAAGAATCGCGTCGTAATACATGAACGGAGCTGCGTTCCCAACCGGAGAGCAAGGCGAAGTGCCGCTTCCTCCGCACGCGTTCCCAATGTAGTCCAGGTACGAGTTCTCCTGGGCAAAGAAGCCCGCCAGCTCAGGCGCCACAATGCTCGTTCCGCCTTCATCCTGCCATGACCCGCCGGAGACGTACCACTGACCCAGCACATCCGGGTTCGCCGTCAGCGAAATGTCGGGCACCATGCGGTTCGTGTTGCCGGTTTCTACGTATTCCGCCCCCGCTTTCCACAAATAGAAGGGAGATACGACGCCGTGCGGGTAAGCAGTGCTCGTTGTGCTTGTCTGCCATGAGGGCGCACCAAACAGGACGCTTACTCCGCCGGTGCTGCCGCCATGGTTGCTGTCGCAGGCGCCTGACCAGTTTTCGCCCTGCCAGGCGGTTTCACTGTAAAAGGTCCCGTCGGTATACATGTCCAGTTGCGTGCCGCCCGCCGCAATGAAATCCGGGTCGGAGGCCGGGTACACCACCGCGGTCGCGTTCCCGCAGCCAGCGCTCGCTCCGCTATCGCCGGAAGACGCGACCAGCGTAATGCCGGTGCCCACCATGGTGTTGAAGATGGGATGCATGGTCCCCGTTGCAACCGAGCCCGAGAATCCCACGTTTTCTTCCCATCCGTAGCTGGTTGAAACCACCTTTGCGTGGCCGTCGCTCACAATGTCGTTGAAAGCGCTCTCGTATGTGGTGTAGTAGCCATTTGTCATCTCGTATTCATAGATATGCGCTGTGTCCAGATAAGAGCCGTAGCTGTTTGACATTGCCATGGAGTATTCAACGTCCAGCGGAGCCTCCCCGTCATTCCCAGGGCAGGACCCGCCGCCGATGCAATACCAGCTCAGGTTGTATGCCATCCCATACGCGCTTGCGAATGTGTTCACGTCGCTCACGACGAAGCCTCCATAACCAACCAGCGCAATCGAGGACTCAGGCGGCGATCCGGCAGAGGCGCCCGGCTCGTTGCAGCAGTGGCTCAGCTTCTGCAGAGCGTTAAAGTCGTAGCCGTTTGAGCTTTGAACGTTGTCCGGATCCATTGCGTACGTGCCGCTCATATAATCCAGCGGATAGTTGTCATTGGCCCTCGGAGTCGAAGGCGACACGCTCTCAGTCTTCGCCGCTGCCCGCGACGTCATCGCTGGAAGCCGGGACGCCGGGGCCTTCTTCGGGTCACCGTCGCCTTGAGCATTGCCGGGCTCAGAGATTTCCGGACCCGCAACATAGTCGGCGCCCTTTACCGTGGCATTGCGCGATCCGATCCTGTGCGGCCGCTCAACATTGCTCAGGCCCGTCACAAAGCTCAGGATGCCGGACAGATTGGCGGGGATCTTCGGGTCGCGATCGTTGGAAAAATCAACTTCATCGCCAACCTGGTAGTTGTTGATGGTCAACCCGAACGCCTTCTCAATCGTGCCCGCCGTTCCTTCCACGTTCACAATAAGCCGGTCGGAATAGCGTCTCGTCACCGTCAGGCCAACACTCTCGGCCCAATCCACAACCGCCTGTTCATCCGCGGCCGAAGGGGCGTAGCGCGCGTTCCACTGGTCCAGGGTCAGGAACTTGTGGAAGTTGGGAGAGCCCTTGGTTACCAGTTCCTTGATGAATTGTTCCTCTTCCGGCATGTGCGGCGGCTGAATCGTCAGCACCAGCCGTAGCTTCTGATCCGGGTTGTAATGACCCACCCGGACTGCCGTCCCGTCCAGAATCTTGGCCGGCGTATGTTTGTCGAGGGTTACCAAACCTCCAGACGGGACAAATGTCCGGGCGCCTGGGGTGGATGCGGAAGATTCGCCCTGTGCCCGCCATGAGCCGGCCAGGAAGGATGTTACAGCAAGCAAACAGGCCAACTTTAAAGCCTTGTTCGTCAGTCGGGGGAGTTTGAGATGGAGCATTTGTGGAACCTCATCCGGAAAATCGTGTTTTGCCTGGTCGGTCAATGCAGCCGCGCAAACAAGCTGCCCACTCGATTCCGAAAACAGACCATGGATCAAAACGTGTTTAACTTCGCACATGCCGAAAAAAGAAGTCCTCAATTCCCCTGTCAATCGAAATCAATAAATATCAATCCAACTATCTCGTTTAAAATCAACATCTTTACGGCCGATGTCAATTGCGATCGATCGCCCGTTGACTCCCCTTTCCCTCCCATCAAGGGGGCCCTTCAACTCCATGAAACGCCGCCCATCGTGCCTTTTGCGGGTCGCCGCATCATCTCCCGCGCCGGCAAACGGTCCGTTCCCATTCCAAACGGACCGCCCGCCGAGCCCCCAATCCGTGTCGCGCCATTGAAAAAAGCGGCCAGGATTTGCTCCTGGCCGCTCCCTCCACCGCTCGCCTGCCCCTTGAAAAGCTCAGCAGGCAGCGATTCCTAATTTGCTGCCGTGAAGGTATAGTCCCTGTAAACGTGTATTCCGCCGTAGTCCGTAAAGACTCAAACGTAAATCGTGCCCCCGGTGGTCGGCAGGTTGTTTACCGTCGCTGAAGTTGTGCCGGTGCTGTACTCGGTCGAGTTCAGCAGGTTTTCCGACCCCACTCCGGTGCTTCCCACATGCAGGAAGTAGCCGTTGATAATCCCCGTTGCCGCCGACCAGGTAAACGTAGCCGTCGATCCGGTCAACGTGCTGCCATTCTGCGGAGTCACCAGCGTTGCCGCCGTGGCTGCCGTGAACTGGTAGTCCTGGTAAAGATGGGTGCCGTTGTAGTCCGTAAAGACTCGAACGTAAATCGCCGTCCCATTGGCTGGAAGGTCACTGACAGTGACCGACGTGGTTGCGGTGGTGTACTCGGCTGAGTTGAGAAGGTTGTCCGATCCAACACCGGTGCTGCCAATGTGCACAAAGTAGCCGTTCACGGTCCCGGTTGCCGCCGTCCAGCGGAACGTCACTTTGGGCCCAACCAGCCCGCTTCCCGCAGTAGGACCAAGCAACGTCGCCTGCGCCGCTGCCGTGTACGTGTAGTCCTGGTAAACGTGGGTGCCGTTGTAATCAGTGAAGAGACGCACATAAATCGTCTCTCCGTTCACCGGCAGGTTGTTGACCGTCACCGAAGTGGCGATTGCGCTGTATTCGGAAGAGTTGAGCAAGTTGTCTGACCCGACACCGGTGCTTCCGATATGCAGGAAGTACCCGTTCGCAAGGCCGGTTCCTGCCACCCACCCAAACTTTACACTTGGCCCGGAAAGTGTGGTGCTGGGTGTAGGTGAGTTCAAGACTCCCTGCTGTGCCGCCGTGAATTGGTAGTCCTGGTAAACGTGGTGGCCGTTGTAATCGGTGAAGAGACGAACGTAGATTGTCTCCCCGTTGACAGGCATACCATTCAGTGTCTTCGACGTCGTGGCAAGTTCGGTCGAGTTGTAGATGTTCTCCGAGCCAACCCCTGTGCTTCCAACATGCAGGAAGTACCCGTTCACGCTGCCAGTTGCGGTTGACCAGCTGAAGATTACATTGGGTCCGATCAGCGTGCCGCCTGCCGTCGGAGCACTCAAAGTCGCCTGCTGCGCCGCCGTAAACGTGTAGTCGCGATACACGTGGTTGCCGTTGTAGTCGGTAAACAGACGAGCGTAGACTGTCTCCCCATTCACTGGCAGCCCTTCCACCGTAAGAGAAGTGCCGGTAATCTCGGCCGAGTTCAGCAGGTTATCTGATCCAACACCAGTGCTTCCCAGATGCAGGAAGTACCCGTTGGAGCCCACCGCGGACCCCCAGCTGAATGTCACTGCAGGTCCCCCCAGTGTGCTGCTGGCTGTCGGGGAGCTCAAAGTGGTCGCCGTGTCCGGCGCAATCGTGAACGCGAAGGTGTGTTTTGCTTCCACGTTGAAAGCGCCGTCCACGCTCCAATACTGCAGCGTATGGCTTCCTACCGCGGAAACGACGATCGCCGACCCGCTGTAAGTGGTCTGCGCCCCGCCATCGACCGTGTAGTAGGTGGCCCCAAGACCGCTGCCGCCCGCGTCCGTGGCGCTCAATGTGACGCTCACCTTCGAATAGTAGTTGCCACCCTGAAGGTCTCCGCTCAGCGTGGCTGTGGTAACAGGCGCGGTAAGGTCAATTTGAACGTTCGTATAGGTTTCGGTGCTGACATTGCCGGCCTTGTCCACGGTGAAGAAATTGAACAGATAAGTTCCCTGCGCCGTGAGAGTGAACGGCCCCGTGTAGACCGTGCAGTTACCCAGTTGGCTTGAGTTGCACTCCAGCGAATTGACGCCGTAATACGTGGTAGCGATGCCCGATGCGTTGCTTCCACCAGGGTCGTTTGCGTTCAGCGTGATCGTGACAGCGGAGTTGTTCCAGCCATTGATATCCGCCGCCGGGCTGTAGCCGGCGCTGATCGTCGGCGCCACCGTGTCATAGCAAAGCGGACCGTACGTGTAAGTGTTCGCGTATCCCTGGTTATCCCACGCCCGCACTTCCACGGTGTGGCAGCCTTGGCCTGCGCCGCCCGAGCATCCGTTAGCCGAGAACGCCAGACAGCCGCTGGTTCCCAGTGGATACTCCGGACCACTGTAGAACGCATTGCCCGTACCCCCGTTCGGTTCTGAAGTCGGGTCGGCGGGAAGCGAGTCCCAGCCCTGCGTAAAGCCGGCAACGCCAGGGGCCGGGGTTGTCGAGCCGCTGAAAGTGCCGTCGGCAACCGTCCAATTCACGGTCTGGTTGGTGTTGTACCAGGTGTTTTTAGCCGGCCCGGTAAAGCTCACCGAGGGCGAGCCGTACGCAGGAATCGTCCACCAGTTGATGGCCCACGCCAATTGCATCAGGTTGGCGCTGCCCCACCCTGTTGCCAGGTCATACCCTGGAGTAGCGCAGAAGTATGTGATATCGCTATAGTTCGCGGTTATATAGTTCGTCACACATCCCGAGTTGGTGTCGTAGAAGGGATAATGCTGTTCATAATTCGTGGCCCCGGCGTGTTCGCCAATTTCATACAGAATCGGATCGGGGTTGCCAATCGGCTCGCATCGTGAGGTACCGGCGGAGCCGCAGATGTGGCCGATGGCATTCAGATAGGAGTTCACTTGTACAAAGAAGCCTGCCAGCTCCGGCGCCACAATACTCGTGCCGCCCACGGTCGCCCATCCATTCGGATTGGAGGCTTTGCTGCAGGCTGGTGTGGTGCAGTAATACCACTGGAAATTGCCCGTGGCATTCAGGGACATATCCGGGGCCATGCGATACCCCTGTCCCGAGACAGAGTATTGAACATTGTTGTAATACTCCTCGTACGTCAGTCCGCTCTGCCAGCTCGGCGCAGTGAAGTAATGGCTGACGCCGCCGCCACCGCCGCCGCCGTTGGTCTGGCAGTTCTTCAGTGTGCTGCCGCCGGTCCACGCTACCTCGCTGCCAAAGCTTCCATCCTGGTTCAGGCTCAGAGACGTTCCGCCCGCAGCCAGGAAGTCCGGATCGTCCGAAGGCCATATCAACTGCACCGTGGTGGTGCAGCCTTCGGTTGAGCCCTGGTCGCCGGCCGCGGCGATCAACGTGTTGCCCTGGGCTACCAGGGCGTTGAAGACATAGTGGGCATCGCCTGCCACAGTGCCTGTCATCCACCCCGGGTCGCCGGATTGCTGTCCCTCTTCCCCCCAACCCCAGCTGGTGGAAAACACATGCGCATGCCCGTCGCTCAAAGCGTAGTTCCAGACATCGAACCAGTTGCTGAAGTAGTTGACCGTTCCCTCATAGACATACACATGCGCGGTGTCATTGGAAGAGCCGTAGCTATTGGCAAAGGCCGTCGACCACTCTGTATCCAGATCGGCCTCGTCATCCATGCCGGGGCCCGGGCAGCTGCCACCCGGATCAGTCACGTCAATCTGGCATTCGGTAGTCGCTGTCGTTCCCGCGCCGTCAATCGAATATGCGTCAATGAGCCACGCCATCCCGTAATAGGTGGTGAACGTGGTGTAGTCGGGGTAGTTGAAGTTCGCAAATGTAACCAGCCCGATGGAGGTATCCGCAGGCGAGCCGTTCGTGTCGTTATGCACGTTGCAGCACCGGCTCACACCCATCAGCCCGCCCAGGTCGTAGCCCTGTGAGTTGTACAAATTCTCCGGATTGATGCCGCCCAGATCGTTGTTCGCGTTCGGCGAGTTTTCCGGTGTCCCCGGAGACACGGCCTCGGCCTGGACGTGCGCCGCGTCTCTCCCAATGCCACTTTCATGAGCCCATGGAGCCTTCGTCGGATCGCCTTCGCCGCGGCCGGAGACCCTGGTGCTGTACATCGGGCCTGGCACATAGTCAGGACGCCGCGCTTCCGAGTGGCCGGAGTTGGCCGGATGAACCCGCTCGATGCTGGTCAGGCCGAAGACGCCCCCGATTATGCCCGACAGGCGCGCCGGAATCAACGGATCGCGGTCGTTCGAGAAGTCCACCTCGTCGCCCACCTGGTACTTGTTGATCGTGACCCCCAGCGCCTTCTCAATCGTGCCGGACTCCGCTTCCACGTCCACAATCATCCGGTTGTCGAACCGGTTGGTCACCGTCAATCCCTGGCTCTTGGCCCAGTCGACCACCGCCTGTTCGTCTTCCACCAGGGGCCCGAACCGCGCATTCCACTCCGCCGCGGTAAGCCATTGGTGGAACATGGGCGACTTCTTGTCCTGCAGCTCGGCAATCAGCTTCTCCTGCCCGGCAAGGTCGCGCGGCGTAACGAAAATCGCCAGGCGCAGCTTCTGCTGCGGGTCATAGTGGTCCAACCGAATGGCCGTTCCATCCGTCACCTTGCGCGGGGTGTGCCCCCCAAGACGAACCATGCCTTCCGGGGAACTGCGCGTCCCCATCAGCCGGGCGTAGGAGGTTGCTTGTGCGTTGGCCTGCCATGAGCCGGCCAGCAGAGTTGTGGCGGCAAGCAAACAGGTTAATACTGGAACCTTGTTCGCCGGTCTGGTGAGTCTGCGAAGGAGCATTTTGTGACCTCTTCTGGGAAATCTTGTGCTGTCTGGTCCGTCATGGCGATGGTGCATACCCGCCGCAATCTCGTTCCGAAAGCCAGACCATAAACGCAGGTTCAAACTCGCACATGCCGGAAAAGAAGTCCTTAATTCCTCCCTCAATTACACTCAATAATTCTCAATACTTCTAACTCTCTTTTAATCAATAGCTTTGCAGCCATCCTCAATTAGGATGAATGGCTGACTCGCTTCCGTTTCGACGCTGGCATCAGCGATTTAAACCCGGCAATAACCCGGAAGTACCCGTAAACGCATCTCTCCCGTAACATCGATCGCGTACCCCAGGTGCACGCCTGAATTTCAACAGTACCCCCTCGCCGCCGGCACGTTTAGTCTGGTATCCATTGAAAGTTTTCCGAGTTCACCGCCGCAATCGGTCAACTCCCCCATGAGGCCTTCCATGAGCATCAGCAACTTGCCCTCCGTCCCCGACCAACTGGACCAGCCCGAACTGACCCAGCCCCAGCCGACTCACGACCAGAAGCTCGACCAGCTCGCCGAAGTCGCCATCCGCGTCGGCCTCGGCCTCAAACACGGCCAGGAACTGCTCATGACCGCCTCCCTCGACGCCCTGCCCCTGGCCCGCAAGATCACCGAGCAGGCCTACCGCGCCGGCGCTTCCCTCGTCACAACCCTCTACACCGACGACGAAGCCGCCCTCATGCGCTACCGCCTCGCTCCCGACGAAAGCTTCGACCACGCCGCCGGTTGGCTCTACGACGGCATGGGCGCAGCCTTCCGCAGCGGCGCCGCCCGCCTGGCCATCACCGGCGCCAATCCCATGCTCCTCTCCAGCGAAGACCCCAACAAGGTCAGCCGCGCCAATCGCGCCGTGTCCAAAGCCTACCGCCCTGCCCTCGAGCTCATCACCCGCCACGAGATCAACTGGACCATCGTCGCCGCCGCCACCCCCGCCTGGGCCGCCGTCATGTTCCCCGATAGCCCGCCGGAAACCGCTCTCGCCAAGCTGTGGGAAGCCATCTTCCAGACCACCCGCATCAACGTCGACGATCCCGTCGGCAACTGGAAGGCTCACGACGCCACCCTCCATCGGCGCGCCGCCTTGCTCAACGCAAAGCGCTACTCCGCCCTCCAATATCGCGGCCCGGGAACCGACTTCCGCCTCGGCCTGGCCGACGACCATATCTGGATGGGAGGAGGCACGACCGCCAGCAACGGCCTCTACTGCATCCCCAACATGCCCACCGAAGAGGTCTTCACCACCCCGCACAAAGACCGCGCCGACGGCGTCGTCACCGCCAGTAAGCCCCTTTCCCACCAGGGAACCATGATTGAAGGCATCCAGGTCCGCTTCGAGCACGGCCGCATCGTTGAAGCCAAAGCCACCCGCGGCCAGGAAGTCCTTGAGCAGCTAATCTCCACCGACGACGGCGCCCGCCGCCTCGGCGAAGTGGCCCTCGTCCCCCACTCCTCCCCCATTGCCAGCAGCGGCCTCCTCTTCTTCAACACGCTATTCGACGAAAACGCCGCCTCCCACATCGCCCTCGGCCAGGCCTACACCTCCTGCCTCAAGGACGGCGACAAGCTCAGCAAGGAAGAGCTAGCCGCCAAAGGCGCCAACGACAGCCTCATCCACGTCGACTGGATGATCGGCTCCGCAAAACTCGATATCGACGGCATATCCTCCACCGGCGCAACCGACCCCCTCATGCGCCAAGGCGAATGGGTCTAACAAACCGCGGCAACCCCCCATTCGTGCGGTAGGCCGGGGATTCATCCCCGGCACAAAGTCAACAGAATCAGCAGGGCTTTAGCCCTGAGGGATGCTCTTCATGCACTCCCTTCGATTCGACAATCTCAACTGCTCTATAACAAGGGCACGACTTCAGCCATGCCGCAACTAGCCCAAAATAAACCCAGGCTCTACAGGCTGCTGAAAAACCTGATCGAAGCCACCGTTTTGAAAGGGCACGTCTTCAGACATGCCGCAACTAGCCCAAAATAAACCCAGGCTCTACAGGCTGCTGAAAAACCTGATCGAAGCCACCGTTTTGAAAGGGCACGGCTTCAGCCATGCCGCAACTAGCCCAAAGTAAACCCAGGCTCTACAGGCTGCTGAAAAACCTGATCGAAGCCACCGTTTTGAAAGGGCACGGCTTCAGCCATGCCGCAACTAGCCCAAAATAAACCCAGGCTCTACAGGCTGCTGAAAAACCTGATCGAAGCCACCGTTTTGAAAGGGCACGACTTCAGTCGTGCCGCAAATGTCCCAATATAGACGCGGGCTTTAGCCCCTGAGGGATGCAAGGGATTTGCTCTCGGAGGGAGCCGGGGGTTTCAACCCCCCAGAATAAGGACCCAACTGAATTGGCCTTGAGGCTCGGATCGGGCGGCACCGTCACTCAAGACGAACGACATCAGGCGGGCGACCCTTTCTTGCACAGTCGAGGGTGCCCCGGTTCGGGGTCCCCACGGACAGGTCCTCTTCCGTGGGATGGAGATCCCTCGCAGTTGCGAACCGGGGAGATAGCCCGCACTCCCCTCCGGAAGTCATTCCCCGCACCAACCCCAAAAATATTTCTTCCGCATTTGCAGTTTATTTCGCCGAAACGCGCACACTGGATCTATGTTCGTCCAATCACACAAGACTGTCGGCGTCATGGATATGCGTCCAATGAACCGTCAAATACCGAAGTCTGCTTGCGCAGCAAAGTTTAATATTTTCAATCACTTGCACCATTTTCCACGAAAAACATACCCCACCCCTCCCCGACTTTTTGCGTAACTCCAAGAAAAGAAATATGGTTACGCCGAAAAAACGCATATCTACCTATCAAAACAAAGGACTTACACTCCACGCGATTGCGGAAATACCCCCAAATGGGAGTTGCCAAAAAAATGCAGAAACCAGTCCTGCTCGTCATAGACATGTTGAACGACTTCCTCGAAAAGTGGAATTCTCTCCAACGCGATGAACTGCTTCGTGCCATCAATGAACTGGTCCAGATCATGCGCAAGCCGTCCCGGCCGGTGATCTGGGTGCGGCAGGAATTTGAACCGGATCTCAGCGACGCCTTCCCCGAGATGAAAGCAAAAGGCATCCGGGTCGCGATCAAAGATACCACTGGTTCGCAAATCGATCCGCGCCTCGATGTCGATCCGTCAGACACCGTAATCGTCAAGAAACGATACAGCGCCTTCTTCGGCACCCATCTCGACGAGGTCCTGGCCCGCCTCCAGCCCGATTGCCTCGTGCTCGCCGGAATCAATACCCATGCCTGTATTCGCGCCACCGCAATTGACGCCTATCAGCGGGATTGGCCCCTGATTCTGGCAACCGATTGCGTCGATTCCTACGACCGCGAACATCATGATGTGACGCTGAAGTATATGCAGGACAAAATCGCCGCCCTGAGGACGAACCGCGAGATCGACGCCATGCTGAATGCAAAGCGAGTTGGTCCGGAAGAAAGGACTTGAACCCGTAAACCTTTCGGCGCTGGCCCCCATCGCGTACTCTGAGGATTCCACAGCGAGACAGAAGCCCTCCGCGAGATCGCGATCGCTTACGACGTCCATTCCGAAGCGCTTGAGGACGGAATGAGTCAAAACTGGGGCGAATCTCGCCTTCAAGGTTGGAAGACATTTCGACAACTTCGAGTTTCAGGCTGCCCAGTGGCCGAGAGGAAGTGTTATGAGGGATCGGATCGAGGATGGGCAGACTGAGCCGGAGGTGCGTCTGGCTGGAAACCGCTGTCGCGGAGGGCGGTTTGTGGCGCTCCTGTTGTTTTGGTTGGGCGTGCCGGTTCTCGTCGCCGCCCAGGCATCTACCATCACGACATTGTCGCTAACGGCAAATGGTGTAGATGTTTCTTCGGTCGATGCCGGAGCAGCGATAACGCTGACGGCGGAGGTGGCGACGGGCGGCAAGCCTGTAATGCTAGGCCAGGTGAACTTCTGCGACGCTACGGCGAAGCTTTGTTCGGACATTCACCTGCTCGGCACCGTGCAGCTGAACAGCGCCGGGACGGCCGCATTGAAGTTTGTCCCGCGCGCGGGCACGCACAGCTACAAGGCGGAGTTCGTCAGCACGATCAAGGATGCCGCGAGTGTTTCAACGGATCTGGCGCTTGTGGTGTACGGAGCGACGGCGACCACGATAGCCCAGTCTGGCAGCGCGGGAAACTACACCCTGAAAGCTACCGTTACCGGCCAGGCAAACGATATCGCCCCGGCCGGAAGTGTGCAGTTCCTGGACACGACCGATGGCAAATCCGTGCTGGCGTCTGCAACGCTGGCCGGGTCAACCCCCGCCGTAACCTGGTCGAATACGCAGAATCCCGCCACCTCGCCGCAACCGTTATCGATTGTCGTGGCGGACTTCAACGGCGACGGCATTCCTGACCTGGCGATTGGCACCAACGGCACAACGACGGGATACCTCAACATCCTGCTGGGCAATGGGAACGGCACGTTTCAAGCGGCGAAGACATACGCCGGCCTGCCCAAAAACCAGGCGATGGTCGCGGCGCCCTTTGTAAATGGAGGCCCGCTGGACATTCTGACCGTCGACAACAACGCCAGCGGAACCAACAACGCCGCGCTGTTTGTGGGAAACGGTGCAGGCGGCGGGACGCTGGGAACTCCCTTCAGCCTGGGAGGCCTGGCCCAGGTAAACGGGATTGCCGCCGCCGACTTGAACCGGGATGGCTCTCAGGACTTCGTCATCACTGGGATCATCTACGGCGTCTGGACTTTCGCAAACGTCAACGGCAACGGCAACGGCACGTTTGGCGGACCGACGCTCAATGCGGTAGGTTCCAACCCTCTCTCCGTCGTTGTGGGTCCGTTCAACAACAATGGTTATCCCGACATTGTGGTCGCCGATAGCGGCGTCGATCAGGTAACCGTCTTCCAAAACAATGGCCAGGGTTATTTTTTCCCTGGCTCCGTCTCTTACAACACCGGAACGACTCCAGTCGCCATGGTCACCGGTGACTTCAACGGCGATGGCTTCCTCGACCTCGCGGTAGTCAACAACGGCAGTAACAACGTCAGCACCTTTTTCGGCGCAGGGAATGAAACGCTAACCGCCGGAAGCACCATCAACGTGGGCCACGCTCCCACTTCGATTGCGGTCGGCGACTTCAACGGCGACGGCATCGCCGACCTGGCCGTGGTCAACAGCGGGGATAAGACGGTCTCCATTCTGCTCGGCAAAGGCGACGGGACATTTGTAGCGAGCGGCACGCCGGCGACTGGGATCAACCCGGTGAATGTGGCCGTCGGCAACTTCTCCGGCACTGGGTTGTCAGACCTGGCAGTGACCAACCAGGATATTGCCAGCACAACAGGCAGCACCCTCACCGTGCAGGCCGCGCAGGTAACGGCGACGGCAACCGCAACAGCCACCAGGATTGACCCCTTGGGCACCGGAACTCACCTGGTGGACGCCAGCTACGTGGGGGACAGCAACTACATTGGCAGCGTTTCCGCGACCACGAGCCTGAGCGGCATGCTTGCTGCCGCGACAGCCCCTGTGCTGTCTTTAGCGGCCGGATCGTATCCATCCGTTCAGACTGTGACCATCACGGATTCGACTTACGGAGCAGTGGTTTACTACACGACAAACGGAACGACTCCGACCACAGCTTCGACGAAGTACACGGGTGCAATCACGATCGCCGCGTCGGAGACGATCGAAGCGATTGCGATTGCCAACGGGTTCACCAACAGCGCCGTTGCAACGGCGAGTTACACCATTACCTCGTCCCTGGCTCTCTCGGCCGCGAGTCTCTCGTATCCGACAACGATGGTGGGGCTGACCAGCGGGTCGCAGTTGGTGACGCTGACCAACACCGGAACAGCCGCGGTGCCGATCACGAGCATCGCTGTGACCGGCGCCGATGCGTCTTCGTTCGTGTTTGCAAACAGCTGCGGGGCGAGCCTCGCCGCGGGAGCAAGTTGCACAATCCACGGCCACTTTGCACCCGCAGCCGTTGGAGCGTTGAGCGCAGCCGTCACCCTCACTGACAGCAATCCAACGACCACGCAAACCATCGCACTCACCGGAACCGGCATCCCGCGGCCGGTAACGCTCTCCGCTACAAGCCTGGCGTTCGGCTCCATCTCAGTGGGGGAGACCAGCAGTTCGCAGTCAGTGACAATGAGCAACACTGGTACGGCGGCCTTGACCATCAGCAGCATTGCGTTGACGGGAACGGGCGCGTCGCAATTCGTCTTCGCCAACAACTGCGGCACAACTCTCGCAGTCGGCGCCAACTGCACCATACACGGACACTTCGCGCCCACCGCTGCCGGGGCAAAGACCGCGGCAATCACCATCACCGACAGCGCCAGTAACTCGCCGCAGTCGATTTCACTTACAGGGACCGGCGTCGCGCCGGCCGGACCGGTCACCTTGACAGCGGCCAGCCTATCGTTCGGCTCGGTCACGGTGGGCACATCGAGCGCATCGCAATATGTGACCATGACCAACACCGGGACGGCAACGCTGACTATCACCAACATCGCCGTCACTGGCACAAATGCGTCGCAATTTGTCTTTGCCAATAGCTGCGGCACGAGCCTGGCGGTCGGCGCCAGCTGTTCGATCCACGGCCATTTCGCTCCCACCTCAACCGGCGCGAAGACCGCAAGCGTCACCATCACCGACAGTGCCACCGGTTCACCGCAGACCATAGCGCTCAGCGGGACGGGAGATTAGCTCACCAGGCCAATTGGATTGGCGGGAGGCCCAGGTCCCGATTCTGAGCCCTGAGGCGCCACGAACCTGAACCGGCGCGATTGGCTATAGAGATTTGGTGCGGAAGAGGGGACTTGAACCCCTAAGCCTTTCGGCGCTAGCTCCTAAGGCTAGTGTGTTTGCCATTTCACCACTTCCGCACTTCCTAAAGTCTAGCCGCGAACCCTCTTCCAGTAAACCGAATACCGCTCATCCATCGTCTGGTAAAGCGGCTTCAGCTTGAACTCCTGCGCCTGGTTTACGGTCTCAAATCGCAGCTCACCATCCTCTGACTTCTTGACCCACGCAACAGAAGCCGATTTCGCCGTCTCAAACTCCGGCAGCGACAGTGGCGCCAGCGCCTCCAGTTTCGGCCCCTCCGGCCCAATAATCAGTTCACTCCGTAGGCCATCGCGGCCCATTCCGGCCGCCAGGACCAGCGGCCCGTATGCCACTGACGCAATCTCCGGGCTCCCCGGCAGCGACTCCTCCCGCAGCGTCATCGGCAAGCTGATCTCCACACGATCTCCGCTCTTCCATGTCCGGTTCAGCGCCAGGTATCCGTCCGCTCCGGCAACTGCATGCTCCGCCCGCCCGTTCACGCTGACTGCAATCCCCGGCGCCCAATGGGGCGCGCGCACCTTCAGCGCAAACTCCACCGGCTTCTCCGCATGCACCACAATCGCCGTCCGCTGCTCCTCCGGGAAGCTCGTCTCCTGTACCAGCCGCACCCGCTTCTCCGGCCAGTTCAGCTCAGATGCAATGTACTGGTTGACGTAAACCGAGTCCTCGCCCTGAAAGTAGATCGTATCCACCAGCTTGGCATACTCTTCCACTCCCGTTCCATAACAACACCAGAACGAGTCAGTCGGCGTCCCGAAGGTCTTCCACCCGCCCGCCGCGGTCGGCACGTAATACATGAACATGCCTTCCTCGTTCTGTGTCCCGGCGCGCACATTCCAAAGCAGCTTTTCGAAATAATCCATCCGCCGCGCTTCCGGATTCCACCCGAACAAATGCCGCGTCAGCTTCATCATGTTGTAGCTTGTGCAGCACTCCTGCCCCGATCCGGCCATGTGCGTGCCCAGCGTGTCCGGCTCGCTCCAGCCTTCGTCCCCGTTCGATGTTGCGCCTGTTGCCCAGGCATGGTGTTCCACCACCGTCTGCCAAAAGAACTCCGCAATCGTCTTGTAGCGCTCATCGCCGGTCAGCTCATAGCCGCGCGCGGCCCCAATCACCTTGGGGATATTGGTGTTGGTGTGGTGGTTGGCCAGCTTGTCTTCCCGCGCCGCCAGCGGATTGAAGAAGTCCTTGTGCTCAAACCGCAGCCCTCCGTCGAGGTACTTCTTCTCTCCCGTCAATGCATACAGGTTGAACAGCGCCTCATTCATGCCACCGTGTTCCGTCAACTGCACCTTGGCCAGTTGTTCGTCGCTCAGCGGCTTCACCCATTCAATCGCCCAGTCCGCCATGCGTCTCGCCGTCCACAGCGCCGATTGGCTGCCGCAGTGCGTGTACATGTCCAGATGCCCGGCAAGAATCTTGTGATACGTGTAAAACGGCGCCCAGACAGGCTGGTAGTTCTTCAGCCGGTCGTAGAACGTCTCCGGATAGGCACTGAGATAGCCGTTCTCCTGCTGGCACTCGGCCAGCCCAGCCACCAGGGCCTCAGCTTTGGTTCGCAGAGCTTCATCGCCGGTCGACGCATACATCAGCGCGCAAGCGGAGAGGTAATGGCCGATGAAGTGGCCGCGCAGCTCGCCGTCCGGCGCTTCCCACCCGCCCAGTGGCTGGGCCGTCGAGCTCTTCCCCGCAGTCAGCCGGAAGCTGTGCAGCAATCGGTCATTCGGCAGCATGAAAAGATAAACGCGATTGCGCTCCTGCATCTCCTTCAGCGGCCCCGACTTCAACCGCACCTGGGTCATCGGAAACGGCTTCGCCTTCCACCCAACCTTCTCGTACCCGGTGTGATTGTTCGCTGCCGCACCATTCACAACCGGGTCTTGTGCCAGCGCCCAGTTTTTCAGCGGCATCAGCGCTCCAGCAGCTACTGCGGTAGAAGTTTGCAGGAATCCGCGTCGGGTAAACCTTTTCTCATTCATCGCATCTCCTTTAATATTTGCCAAGCTGCTGCCATTTCAATGGTATTGGATTAAGGTCCGAGCTACTTGTTGTACTTCGCCAGCCAGTCCGCCACTTCCTGCATCACATTCAACCGCTGCTCCCAAACCGTGGGAAAATGCGGCGACCCTGGATAAGTAACCATGCGCACCGTCTTGCCGCGGGCTGCCAGTATCTGGAAATACTCAAATCCCTGGAAAGTGGGCACTCGCTGATCCGCTTCCCCATGCAGAATCAGCAGCGGCGTGGTCACCTTGGAAGCGAACGAAACCGCCGAAAACCTGCTGAATGCCTCCGGAGCCTCATCCGTCCAGCGTCCATCATAATCAATCTGCTGAATATCACTCGTCCAAAGGAACGGGCCCCAATCAGTAATGCCCGCGCCTTCGATTGCTGCCTTGTATCGCCTGGTCTGCGTCACCGTCCACGAAGTCATAAACCCGCCCGCGCTCCACCCGAAGATGGCCAGGTGATCCGGGTCGGCCCAACCCTGCTGAATTGCGAAATCCGTCGCGCTGTCCACGTCTTCATACGCGCGGTCGCCAAAGTGCTCATAGATCGCCGCCAGAAAATCCGCGCCATACCCCGTTGACCCGCGATACTCCGGCTGCAGCACCACATAGCCCAACCCAGCAATCGTGCGCGCAAATGCGTCGAAAACCAGCTCGTCATTCGCCTCCGGACCGCCGTGCGGAAGCACCAGGAACGGATACTTCTTGCCTTCCACATAGCCGGCCGGAAATGTCGCAATGCCTTCCAGCGCGATGCCGCCCTTGCTCGTCCAATTCACCACGCGCACCGGACCAAGATCGATAGCTGCCAGCTGATCGTCCCCCTCGTGGGTAAGTTTGCGCAGATGATCTCCATCAGGCACAGCAACATTCGTTGTGTGTGTGGGATCAGCGACGTTCAGCCCCACCGGCCCTTCCGCTCCCGCGTAGCCGGTACTCACCGGAAGCCTGCTGACATCCCCGTCCGGCCAGCGATGAACGGGCTCAAGCGCACCGTTTCGGAACTCGTCCACCTCGCTGCGAACTCCACGCGCCACAATCGCCCAAACGCGCCCCCGCGCATCTCCGCCAAGCTGCAACGCAGTGCCCTGCAAATCCGGCGTCCGGTCCTCCGCAGCGCCGCCCGCCGCCGCAACCGTCCACACATGCTCCGGTGTGATCACATCAGACTTCGACGACAGAAAAGCAATATCGCGCCCGCCATTGGCCCAGGCTATTCCACTTACCGCGTTGGGAATATCAGTCACATGCTTTGAGCCGGATGCACTGCACACATCAATCGCCGTACTAACCCTGTGATACCCAATGCGCGGCAGCTGCGAAAGCACAGCCAGCGAGTCGCCCTCCGCATTCCAGGCCGCCGCCCCGTCACCGCCGCCCACCGTCACGCTGCCGGCAATCGACTTCAAGTCGCCGCACCACCAGGCACCGCCCGTTCCGTCCGCATTCACAACATAGAGACTTGTCTGGTCCGGCTCCTGGACATGCCGCACATCACTCAGAGCGTCCGGCTGCCGCGGGTCAGCCGTAAACGCAAAGCGCTTCCCGTCCGGCGACGCACTTGCCGACTCAATTCCACGTGGCAAGACCACCACGGTTGAGGGCGCAGTCGCAAGCTTGCCATCCTTCATCGGAAAAATCGCAAACTGCTGCTGATGGTTCACCTGCCAGCCGCCAAACAAGCTCTTCCCGTCACGTGTGAAACCTATCGGCGTGAAATCCTCCGGCAATTCGAGCTTCTGCGCATGCGTGCCGTCGGCGCGCATCGAATTCCATTCAGTCTTGGACGGCCCACTCTCCCCGCCATACGTCACGCGGTAGAGGATTGTTCCATCCGCACTCACAGCTGCCACTCCCGCGCTGCGCAGGCCAGCCCAGTCCTTCGCAGTGAATGGCGCCTTCGCTGCCTTCGTTTGTGCCGCAAGGTCCTGAGTTGCGCTGCCGGCAACCACCAGAATCCCGCAGAGAATCCAACCAAGTCGTACCTGCATCAGCCGCCCCCGCTCTTTCAGTCCCCACCCGCCCAACGCCGGGCCAGTTCTCCCGAATTGTAAACCGATCCCCTGGCCAGACCCATAAAGCCCCGTGGTTGCCATGCGCGCGCTTAAACTGCTAGAGTTCGGCATTACAGTTATGCTTTGAATTATTTTCAGCATTGAAGCGATCGCCACTTGCGCTCGCACCGGGCCCAAACCACTTTCATTCGGATACCAAGAGTTCAGGAAGCGCGTATCCATGTACTCCCGGAGACATTGCATTGCCCGACTCCTCCAAGAACGCACCCCCCGCCCGACCCAGGGCCGGAGCCCGTCCAGACTCACCTCTTCGCAAGCCCACCATGAGTGACGTGGCCCGCCTCGCCGGCGTCGGCACCATGACCGTCTCAAGGGTGCTGAGCGGAACGGTTCCCGTCTCGGAAGAAACAGCGCAACGGGTCCAGACCGCAATCGACCAGCTGAACTACCGTCCCAACGAACTCGCACGCGCCTTCCGCGGCCAGAAAAGCCGCTCCATCGGCTTGATCATCCCCTATCTCTACGACTCGTTCTTTGCCAACGCTGCCCATGCCGTGGCAACGGTAGCCAAGGAACATGGATATTCGGTGCTCATCACCACCTCGAACGAAGATCCAGACACCGAGTATGCCGAGGCGGAACAGATGCTCCAGCGCCACGTCGACGGACTGGTGGCCATCCCCGCTCCCAACCGCACCTCTCGGTTGTCGCGGGCCCTGTTCGGCAAAACGCCCGTCGTCGTCTTCGACAGGCCGGTTTCAGATCCTGCGCTCGACGTAGTCCTGGTCCAGAACACCGCCGGCTCACGCCGCATGACCGAGCACCTCATCGAACACGGGCACAAGCGAGTCGCCTTTATGGGACTCAGCCGAAACCTGTTCACCATCAACGCGCGTTTCCTGGGTTACCGGCGCGCCATGCAGGACGCGGGCCTCGAGGAACTCGCCTTTTTCGGATGCGAGTCGCAGGAGAATACCCTGCACGATGTCGAAGAAATGCTCCGGAAGCCCAATCCACCCACAGCCATCTTTGCCTCAAACAATCTGGCTGCCCGCTACGCTCTCAGCGCACTCGTCCACCTGGGCGTCAAAATGCCCGCCGATATGGCCTTCGCCGGCTTCGACGACTTCGATCTGGCCGAATGCATCTCTCCTTCTCTCACCGTCGTCCGCCAACCAGCGCAGGAGATGGGCCGCGTCGCCGCCAATCTCCTCTTCGATCGCATAGCCCGCGGCGAACTACCCCAGACCGGCAACAAAATCGTGCTGCCCGTCGAGATTGTCCTCCGCCGCTCCTGCGGATGCAAACACCGCGCCCCTATGGTGATCCACTAGCGTCCAATGTCCATGGCAGAAACAGACCTGTCATCCTGAGCGAACGGGGCCACAAACGCTCCTCAGTTTGGGGGTGGTGAGTCGAAGGACCTGCATTTTGCTCCAGCACATCTGCAAAGAACCCTAAACTCTGAACACTAAGCCCGCCGCTACTCCACCGGCGCCGCCTCCTGAGTAACATTCCACCCCCGCAGCCCGATCGCCGGCTTCCCGTCCCCTGCCGGGAACGCCACGCTGATGGTCCGCTCCTCGCCAGGCAACAGGGAAACATAATTCTCGCTGTAATATGCCGGCAGAATCCGCTGCCCCGTCGCCGCGTCCTTCAGAGTCAGCTTCACCATCAACGCCGGCGTGGAGCCCTGGTTCGCAATCTTCACCGTCGCCTTCCGCTCTCCATCACTGGCAGACACACTTGCCATCGCAGTCAGCTTCACCTGAGGCAAGCCATTCAACTCACGCAAACTCGCTTCATCCTTCGCCCACCAGTAGAAGTTATCGCTCACCGGATCACCGCCTGCATCGGTCACGCGCAGCCTCACCAGCACCGTGTGCCCTCCGGCCAGCTTGTCCAAATCCGGTTTGCCCACCGCAGTCCGCGCGTTGGCCGCGGCTTCCACCTGGTTGCTCTGGTCGCTGATCGTCTTGCCATCGAGACTCTCCACCAGCACTCGCACCTTCAAAGAACGCGCATCGCCCAGGTTGATCAGATCCACCGCGCCGTTCGTGAGATCAAGCTGCGCATGGACCGGCTGGCAAGCCTCCTGCGTCCCGTAGAAGCTCGATTGCGTGTCGTAGTCATGGCTCAGGAAGTTCCATTCCATGCTCGGCCATGCCGGCTGCGTCATCCAGATCATGCGCCCCGAGTTAGGCTGCCACAGGTGCGCGGCAAATCCCTCGTAAATCGCGCGATGGCCCACGTAATCCAGCATCTCCGCCTTGCGCACAAAGTCCTCAAGCCCCGTCGGCGCGCCGAATTCCGCATCCAGGTGCTGCATAAACGGCGCAACCGCTCCGTTTCCCGTCTGGTGCCAGTCGTGATAAGCCCACGTGTCGCTCACCGGCCAGCGATCCGCCTCGGGAATAAACGACTCAATGCTATCCAGCGTCGGCACGCTCGGAATCCCAAGCTCAACGCTGAAGCCGCGGTTGATGCGGTAATACGTGTCCAGAGGCTGGAATTGGTAAGGCCCGGAGTTGCGCAGGTTCACCTGGTTCGAACTGCCCGTGTAGTAGCGCGTGTGGTCGAGCGTGCGCACCAGCGCAGCCAGGCCCTCGTTGATAATTGGTTGTGGCACGCCCTCGTTGCGCCCGCACCAAACCACAATCGACGCATGATGCCGAAAGCGCAGAATGCTGTCCCGCGCGTTCTTCAGAAACAACTCCGGGTCCTGCGCCTCAAGATTGTACCCCTGTGTCGACTCCCAGAAATCATTCCACACCATCAACCCATACTTGTCCGCCAGCCCGTAGAAGCTCTCCTCCGAGTCCTGCCCCATCCAGTCGCGAATCATGTTGATGTGCGCCAGCTGATGGAGCCGGAAGTAGGGCTCCAGGTGCTCAATGCTCACCCGCTTGCGGCTGTCGTCCATGCCCCAGTTCCCGCCGCGCATTGCGATCCGCACGCCATTCACTTTGATCACCAGGTCAGTCCCCGGCCATCCACCCTCCACCGGCCGGACCGACGGCGAATTCTCCGCGCCCGGCGCAAGCGAATGCACCCATGCGTGGCGCGCCCACTCCGGCGTTGGCTGCCCAAGGTTCGGCGTCTGGTCGTCGATCTGCCGTATCCCGTCATGCGTCTCATCGATCAGCGGGAGTGCCGCGTCATGCGTGCGGCTGGGTAGCACCTCCACCCGTCGAAGGTGGCCGCTCGCATCGAACAACGAAGTCTCGTAGCTCACCTCGCGCATGCCGAAATTGATGTGTTGCGCCCCGCTAACCTTGCCTCCGCTCACAAACTCAACCGTCAGCGCATGCAGCGTTGGTTCGCCGTAGCCATTCGGCCACCATAGCTTTGGATTCTGCACTTTCAGCTGCGCAAACTCCTCCGGCTCCAGCCGCTCCACGGTCTCCCCCGGCTCAAGCTTCACATGCTTCGTCACCTTCACATCATCAAAACTGGCCGTCAAATCGCCCTCAACCGCCGAGTTAGTTGAGTTATTCAGCGGCGCTTCAATCTCCACGTCTGCTTCACTGTTATCCGCCCTGGGAAGCGTCGTGACGACATTTAGATCGCCCACCTCGACCGATCCCTCGGCGGTCAGCGTCACATCCTGCCAGATACCTGTGTTCCTGTCGCGAATCCCGGGAATCCAATCCCAGCCCTCCGTCGCGGAAAACGTTGGCCCATCCAGCACCTGGATGCCGCCGTTCTCGCCCGGGCCGCCCTTGATCGACTCTTCGTTCGCAATTCCCGGATGCGGCGGCGGACTCACCCGCACCGCGAGCGCATTCTCACCCGTCCCAGTCACCAGCGCCGTCACATCGAATGTCCCGCGCAGAAATGCTCCCTTGAACCCGCCCAGTTTGTTCCCATTCAGCCACACCTCCGCCGCATAGTTGACCCCTTCAAAAGTCAGTTTCAACCGCTTTCCACCCGCCTGCGCCGGCGTCTTGAATTCCACCCGATACCAGTAATCCTGGTGCGCCAGGCTCTCCGGAATGGCCATGTTATTCAGCCCGTAGTCGGGGTCGGGATATATGCCGCGATCGATCATCGTCGTCAGCACCGTTCCCGGCACAGTCGCCACCATCCAGTCGGAAGCCGCAAACCCAGTCTTCGAAATCTCCTCGCCACTCGCTTTCACCGTGGGGGCAGCGGCCAGTTTCCATCCGCCCGCAATCTTCCACGGGTTTTCACCGTTCAATTCCGAATGCAGGTCTGATGCATGCAGTGCCTTGGCAACAGGCTTCTGGATCGCCGCCTTCCCCCGCGGCAGCGTCGACGGATCCTGAGGCGTTACCTGCCCGGCCATCCCCGAAGTCTGAACCGGCCAGCGGCGCGAGGCCTCCTCATAGTTAGGCAGTGAAAAATCCGGCGGCGCCGAAGCGATTGCACGCACCTGGTCACCAGTCAAAGCTCCCCGGTAAAGCGAAAGGTAGGCGATCTGCCCACCAAAATGTCCGGTTGCGACCGACTCAACCGGCAAAGGCGCCATCTCCAGCCGCGAAGCAACATCCCCCTGCGAAATCGGCCCCGCCGCCACAGCCTTCCCGTCCGCGTAAAGGGTCACAGTGCTCCCATCGCTGACGGCCGTTGCCTGATGCCATGCGGAGCTCGAAAGCTCGGCAGTCGCGGCGATCGGGTGCCCGCTTCCCCTCCCCAGCCAAAGCGCAAGATGATTGCCTGTCGCCCCAATGAACCGTGCGTCCTCGGCAGACGCGTCCCCGATCCCAGCCAGCAGCACCGTACCACCCAACGGTTCCGTGGAGTGAAACCAGAACGACAGCGTCCAAGCCGCACGTGCTTCAGCGAGTGCATCCTTCTGCGCAGATTGCTGCCCCAGACCGAGCCGCTCCAGCAGCCCTGCCGACCGCGGGTCCAGTGAAGACGGCGGCGCCAGCGCCTTGCTCATTCCCGGCCCATCATCGAGAAACGTCACGCTGTAAGGGCCGTAAGCCTCAGCCGGCAGTGCTTGGGCCAGCACATGGGGCGCCGGCAAAACCAACAATGCAAGCACGACAAACATGCCGCTCAGGCGATAAACAAGCTTCACATAAATGGAGGGAACTAGGGTTGCTTTGATTCTCATAACGGCACTCACCTGCGGTTTTGGTTTGGCGTTCGTCCCATCTTTGCGAACGGTTGCGTAATGCCATGGGCGGTTTCAGCAGTCGGTAAATTCAGCGAATGATAACGGCATCAAATCACAGCGCAAGGTCTCTGACTATCAGTTGCGGATCGCGCTTCCAATGCCCACTTGCTTCGCAACTGTGATTATTTTTGCAGCACGTCCCCGGAGCCCTGTGCTACAAATGAGAACGCTATCATACGAGAGGTTCCTATGGCCGCTAGTCTCGGCAAATCGGCACTTGTTTACGACGTGGGAGGCAGCCACGTAGCCGCAGCCGTCTGCTTTCAGGACGGTTACCGCCTCGGTCCCGTAGTCAGTACACCGCACCCTGGCGAAGAGACCAGCGACGCATTTGTCACCATGCTGCACCGGATCGGTGTCGAAGCCCGTTCCGGCTTTGGCCCGGTCGAAGGCGCGGCATTGGCTTTTCCCGGGCCCTTTGACTTCGCCGCCGGCGTCAGCCGGATGACCCACAAGTTGCCCTTCCTCTATGGCATAGATCTGCGCGGCGAACTGGCCGCGCTCTTCGGCTGGCAGCCTTCTCAAGTGCGCTTCCTGCTCGACTCCGCAGCATTCCTGATGGGCGAAATTGGCGCAGGCGCCGCCAAGGGCGTTGCCCGTGCCGTCGGCATCACCCTCGGCACTGGCATTGGTTCCGCATTCTCCGTAGATGGCCGTCTAGTGACAAGCGGCCCCGGCGTTCCGCCTCGTGGAGAAGTGTGGGATCTCCCCTACGAGGGCCGCATCCTCGAAGAATCTGTCTCCACCCGAGCCATTAAAGGCACCTATGAGCGAATCACCGGCGTAAAGCGCGAGGTCGCGGAATTGGCAAGAATCGTAGACACGGACCCTGCGGCAGCTGAAGCCTTCCACGAGTTCGGCCGCCACCTTGGACGAGCCCTGAATGGCGCACTGGCAGCATTTGCTCCGCGGGTGATCGTCCTCGGCGGAGGCATCTCCCGTTCACCGCAGTTGTTTCTCCCTGCGGCCCAGCAGGAGCTGAAAGACGTTCAGGCCGAATTTCGCGTCTCGAAACTGCTGGACAATGCGGCCTTGGCAGGCGCTGGCGTGGAGTTTTTCAGCCGCTTCGCCAAGCAGCAAACCGAGCCAATTGACGAACCCACGCAGGTCACCGCAGACTAGAGCTCATCGAGCCCAAGGCAAAATCAAGTCATGACCGAAACTCAGCAAACAACTCTCTCTACCTGTCCGCCCTTTCGCATCGAGCCGCAGTTCGTCACCCGTATCTGGGGCTATAAGGATCTGCGCCCGTCGTACGACCGCGTCGCCGACGGCGCACCCCTCGGCGAGGTCTGGCTCACCGGCGACGACTGCCTCATCGCCACCGGCGACCACGCGGGAAAGACCCTGGGAGCGCTGTTCAATGAGTTGCCAACTGCCCTGCTCGGGTCTGCGGCACAAGCCCCCGGGTCTCCATTGCTGATCAAGGTCATCTTTGCCCGCGAAAAACTCAGCGTCCAGGTCCATCCTGACGATAAAATGGCGCGGAGATACGGTGACCCGCGCGGCAAGACCGAATGCTGGTATGCCCTCAGCGCCGAGCCCGGCGCAGAAGTTGCCGCCGGCCTCAAGCCCGGCGTCACACTCGATCAAATCAAGGCCGGCATCCACGACGGAACCCTGGAACAGAGCCTCAACGTCCTGCCAATCGCCGCCGGCGACATGGTCTTCGTGGACGCGGGAACGGTCCACGCAATCTGGCCCGGCTCAATACTGCTTGAGACCCAGCAGAACTGCGATCTCACCTACCGCATGTATGACTACGGCCGGGGGCGCGAACTGCATATTGAGAAATCGCTGGAAGCCACGCGCCTGACCACCCGCGCCGGAAAAATCGCTCCTGTAAAACTTGCCGACCGCACCGTCCTCATCGACGTCGACTACTTCCGCGTCGAGCGACTCGTCGCCGGAGACCGTGCCAGCAAATCGCTGCCCGGTCCCGGTGAAGCGGCGGCCGGATTGGCCTACCTGTTTGCCGCCGCGGGGTCGGGGAGACTCGTAGGTCAAGGATTTGAGCCAGTCGGCCTGCCCGCTCGTGGAATTGTCGCCATTCCCGCCAGCGCGCCTCAATTCATCGTCGAAGACCGGGGCAATCTCGAACTCATTCGCATCGCCCCCAACTGGCCGACTGGCGGCTGATCAGCTTTACTGCGTCACTTCCCTACCCGCAATGAAGACCCGCGGCCGCAGCGGCGCAGCCGCAAAGTACGCCAGTTCGCGATAGTCGCTGATTTCATGAATCAGCAGATCAGCCTGCTTCCCCGCCTCCAGCGACCCAATCTCTCCACCCAGACCCAGGCTGTATGCCGCGTTGATCGTCGCCGCCGTCAGTGCCTCTGCCGGCGTCAGTGCCATCTGCAGACAGCCAAGCGACAGCATAAAAGGCATCGAAGCAACCGGCGATGACCCAGGGTTGAAATCCGTGGCAAGCACAATGCCCAGCCCCGCCTCAACCATCGCCCGCGCCGGCGGGTACTGCGTACGGCTGAGACAAAACACAGAGCCGGGCAGCAACACGGGCTGCACTCCCGCCTTCTTCAACTGCCCCAGCGTCTCCTCGGTCGCCGTCTCCAGATGATCCGCCGTAGCTGCCCCCAACTCCGCCGCCAGGGCCGCTCCCGTCCCCGGCCGAAACTGCTCCGCATGAATCCGGAGGCCCAGCCCATGCGCCCGTGCAGCACTCAGCACCACACGGCACTCCTCCACCGTAAACGCATGATCGTCACAGAATGCATCGCAATACCGCGCCAGCCCAGCCTCCACCACCTCCGGAATCAGCTCTCCGGCAACAAACTCCAGATACTGCTCGCGCCTCCCGACAAACTCCGGCGGCAGCGTATGCGCAGCCAGCAGAGTAGGAACAATCCGCGCCGGCCCTTCTTCCCCAAGACGCCGCAGCACGCGCAGCATCTTCATCTCGGTGGCGCGATTGAGCCCATAGCCCGACTTGGCTTCGATCGTCGTAGTCCCCGACCGCAGCATCCAGTCGCGATGCCGCCGCGCCGCACGAAGCAATTCGTCTTCGCTCGCCGCGCGAGTCTGCGCAACCGTGCTCAGAATCCCGCCGCCCGCAGCAGCAATCTCCTGGTAAGTAGCCCCGGCAATGCGCTTCTCATACTCCGCAGTCCGGTTCCCCGCGAAAACCAGATGCGTATGCGCATCCACAAACCCCGGCGTCACGCACCGCCCCTCCGCATCAACCGCCACCGCGTCGAGCGGAATCTTGTCCTTCAACTCGGAGTACAGCCCAGCCGCGAGGATGCGCCCATCTTCGATAATCAGCGCGCCATTCTCGACAATCGCCAGTGCGCGCAACTCCCCGCCAACACGCGGTCGCGCCGGCCCCGCAAGAGTCAGTAGCTGCCCGATATTGACGATCGCGGAGACCGCGCACATCGCTACTTCTCCGCCATCGGCATATGAATCCCCTTCTCCCGCGCCGTATCCCGCGCCAGCTCATACCCCGCATCCGCATGCCGCACCACGCCCAGCCCCGGATCGTTATTCAGCACGCGCCGAATCTTCCCCGCCGCCATCTCCGTCCCATCCGCCACCGTCACCTGTCCCGCATGCAGCGAGTACCCCATCCCCACTCCGCCGCCATGATGAAAGCTCACCCATGTCGCGCCGCTCGCCGTATTCAGCAGCGCGTTCAAAATCGGCCAGTCCGAGACCGCATCCGACCCGTCCAGCATCTTCTCCGTCTCTCGATAAGGACTGGCCACCGACCCAGTATCCAGGTGGTCGCGGCCAATGGCCACCGGAGCCGATATCTCCCCCTTGCGCACCAGGTGGTTGATCGCCTCGCCCATCTCGGCTCGCTCGCCGAAGCCCAGCCAGCAGATGCGCGCCGGCAATCCCTGAAAAGCAAAGCGTCCGCGGGCGAGCTTTAACCAGCGATTGAGAATCTCGTTCTCCGGAAAGAGTTCCAGCGCCAGCTCATCCGTCCTGTCAATGTCCTTGGGATCGCCCGATAGAGCAACCCAGCGGAACGGCCCCTGGCCCGTGCAGAACAGCGGCCGAATATACTCCGGCACAAATCCGGGAATCAGAAACGCGTCCACGCAGCCAGCATCGAACGCAAACCGCCGAATGTTATTCCCGTAGTCGAACGCAACCGCCCCGGCCTGCTGCAGCGCCAGCATCGCGTTGACGTGAACAACCATGGTCTCCGTCGACCGCCGCACATACTCTTCGGGATTACTCGTGCGAAGTTCGGCGGCCTGCTCCAGCGTCAGCCCCTGCGGCACATACCCATTCAGCGGATCGTGCGCGCTGGTCTGGTCCGTCACCACATCCACCACCACCCCGCGCCGCACCAGCTCCGGCAGCACGTCCGCGCAGTTGCCCACCAGCCCCACAGACAACGCACGCCCCTCGCTCCGAGCCGCCTCGCAAAGCCTCAGCGCCTCGTCCAGATCTTCCGTAATTGTGTCGCAATAGCGGGTCTCAACCCGCCGCTCAATCCGCGTGCGATCCACATCGATCGCCAGCACCACGCCAGCGTTCAGCGTCACCGACAAAGGCTGCGCCCCGCCCATTCCGCCGACTCCTCCAGTCACCACAAGCCTGCCCTTCAGCGAACCGCCAAAGTGCCGGTCAGCCAGCGCCGCGAATGTCTGGAACGTCCCCTGCAGAATTCCCTGCGTCCCAATGTATATCCAGCTTCCGGCAGTCATTTGGCCATACATCATCAAACCCTTGCGGTCCAATTCGTTGAAGTGCTCCCAGTTGGCCCATTTGCCCACCAGGTTGGAGTTGGCAATGATCACTCGCGGCGCAAGGTCGTGCGTAGGAAAGACAGCAACGGGCTTGCCGCTCTGAACCAGCAGCGTCTCCTCACTTCCGAGATTTTCAAGCTCCCGCACAATCGCGTGGAAGCACTCCCAATTCCGCGCGGCGCGGCCAATTCCCCCATAGACCACCAGGTCTTGCGGCCGCTCCGCCACCTCCGGATCGAGGTTGTTCATCAGGCAGCGCAGCGCTGCCTCCTGCTGCCAGCCTTTACAGCGCAGCTGGTTTCCGCGCGGGGCGCGAATGATTGGGGATGATGTCGTGGTTGCCATGAATGCCTTCCCGAGCCATTGCACGCGTAGGTTTCCGCGGAGGCTGCCTAAAACGATATTACCCGCATGGCTTGGAGTCGTTCTCCCGGGGGATAAAAGCTCCGGCAAATCGGACGGTTTTCGCGCTATACTGCCGGTATCATGACTGCCGCTACCATGACTCGCGCCGCCCTGCACTCCATTGCACCTTGCTTCATCGTCCGAAATGTCCCCGACACGCTCTCGTACTATTGCGACCATCTCGGCTTTGAGGTGATGTACTCCGCGCCAGAAACGGACCCCTTCTTCGCAATCGTGCAGCGCGACGGAGTGATGATTTTCGTCAAGGCTATTTCCAAAGAGGTTGCGCCGTTGCCGAATTCGGAGCGTCACCCGTGGGCTCAGTGGGACGCGTATGTGTACGTACCGGAGCCCGATGCGCTGGCCGATGAATTCACCTCCCGCGGCGCGACCTTGAGCAAGCCGCTTGAAGTGAACAGCGACAACCTGCGCGGATTCGAGATCAAGGACCCTGACGGCTACGTTCTCTTCTTCGGCCGGCCCCACTAATAGGCTCCTCCCGGCGATTAAGATACCTCGCTCCCTCCGCCGCCGTATGTCACGCCGCTGCTGACCATCACACGGGTTTTGACGTGGGCTGGGCTATGCTATTCCATCGCAAACAGTCTCGCGAATGGGAGCGGATCGGCATGGGCGTGGTGCAGATCGACGAACAAAGGAAACTAAAAGCCGCGGGCTTGAGTCAGATCGTCTGGTCCAGCGTGCTGGGCTCAACTGTCGAGTGGTACGACTTCCTGGTCTACGGAACAGCCTCCGCGCTGGTGTTCAACAAGCTTTTCTTCCCCAACCTGAGTCCGGCAATCGGGACCATCGCGGCCTTCGGCAGCTACGGCGTGGGCTTTGTCGCGCGGCCTCTGGGTGGCGTGGTGTTTGGCCACTTCGGCGACCGTATCGGTCGCAAGGCCATGCTCGCCGTGACCATCCTGATCATGGGCTTTGGCACGTTCCTGATTGGCTGCCTGCCCACTTACGGACAAATTGGCTTTACCGCGCCGGTGCTGCTCGTCGCGCTCAGGTTCGTCCAGGGCTTCGGCATTGGCGGCGAGTGGGGCGGCGCGGTGCTGATGGTCGTCGAGAGTGTGCCGATACAGCGCCGAGGCTACTACGCCAGCCTGGTGCAGTTGGGCTACCCGCTCGGGGTGATTCTTTCCGCCGGCGTCTTCGCGCTCGCCGCCAAGCTTCCTGAGGCGCAACTCATGGCCTGGGGCTGGCGCATTCCGTTCCTGCTGAGCGCCGTCCTGGTCGGGATCGGCCTCTATATCCGCCTCCGACTGGCAGAGACACCGGTATTCCGAGAACTAGCGGCGGAACGCGCACTGGCTAAGATGCCGGTGCTGGAGATCCTGACCACCGCGCGCCGCATGCTGCTGATAGGGATTGGGCTGAAGGTCTCTGAAATCGCCTATATCAGCATTGCAACCATCTTCTCCATCTCGTATGTCACCGGCCACCTCGGCATGAGCCGCGGCGTGGTGCTCAACGGCATCCTCGTCGCCTGCGTCATCGAGCTGTTCACCCTCCCAGTTTTCGGATGGCTCTCTGACCGCTTCGGCCGCCGTCGCCTCTACCTCGTCGGGCTGGTCTTTTCCATCCTGTTCGCCTTCCCCATGTTCTGGCTGTGGCAGACGCGCAACCCGGCGATCATTGCGGGGACAATCGCTGTGGCTGTCAGCTTTGGCCAGGGAATCATGTTCGGCCCCGAGGCGGCCTGGGTTGCCGAGTTGTTCCCCGCCCGCCTCCGTTACAGCGGCGCATCGCTGGGCTTCCAGATTGGAGCCACGCTTGGCGGCGGGTTGACACCGATTATCGCCGCTGCACTGCTCCTTTGGACCGGCGCTACGTGGTCCATCTCGGTGTATCTGATTGCAGTGGGGCTGATCAGTTTGGCGGCGACGCTGGCGGCGCCGGAAACGGCTGGGGTGGAGCTGAAGTGAAAGTCGGCAGATGTCAGTTTGCCGTAGTGAGATCTCAGTTTTCAGCATGCGCAGGACTCTGAATCGGAACTCGCGGCGGCCGGAGCGTTCCGATCGCAAAAAAGCGATTGCAAGCGAATTCGGGTTCGGAGATACTTGTGACCTACCATGTTTTCTCGCATCCAGTCCAAGTTTTCAAAGAAAACCCGCATCGCGAATCGCACCCTGGCGAAGAACTCCGAGAGCCAGGCAGAAGAGACGGTGCGCGTGCCCTACGGGATCCTCGAGAAGCCGGAATCATCAGAGTCCGGGATCAGCTTCGCCGTTGATTCTGTGACGCCGGCGGAGAAGCCTGTGTGGAGCGAGACGTTGGCTGTCAGTCTGGCGCGAAAGTTCCAACGCACCATTCTGGTACTTCCCGAAGCGCAGAAGCAGGTAATCAACTCTCCTGTTGACTCTCTCTACCAGGCGAAGAGCGGGCCCAGGTTTGGTCAGCCGCTCACCGAGGAGACGCGGGCCACGCTTATCAAGCGAATGGGGAGCCGATGCCATCCGTTCATTGATGCCGTTCACATCGCATTCAGCCAGCATCGCCCCTTGACACTTTCCCCTGACGCCATCTGGCTCTTGATTGCACAGGGATTCAGCCACCATGTGGCCGAAAACGCCGAGGCTCTGCGGCCCCGACTGGTTCGGCACGAGGGTAAACGCGAACTACAGGTGAAATGCTTCGACCTGACACTTTGCAGCTTTCAGCATGCAATTGAGGAATTTTCCTCGCTCATTCAGCAGGAAATTGACCCTGTGCTCCATGAGACGCTGATTTGCGATTTTTCCACCACCCGGCCGGAAATCCGAACGGCCAGCGAAGTGGTTCTCATGGACTGCTTTTCCAGTTACTTCACCTACGCCCTAGCGTGTGTCTGCGGAATACCGAAGGTCACCGTCGAGGGGACGCTCGCCGACTGGCAGCGGATCCGCGCTCGAGTGGAGGTGCTGGCGACTTACGGACTGGAATGGTGGGTGAGCCGCCTGCGCCCAATTCTGGACGAATTTGTTCATGCCGCTGAGGGTCATCCCACCCTGGAGTTCTGGAAGGCGATCTACAAGCCCAGGGAAGTCTACGGCGGCGAAGTCGTCACCGGCTGGGTTGCGGACCTGTTCCCTTACCTGGGCGATGCTCCGAAACGGCGCAGGAATCACGTTTTTGACCATGAACGTCACGGATGGGCGCTTGCCGTCGACCAGGGCGTCGAGACCAAGTCCCCATTCTTCGACCCATTGTCGAGAGCGGGCGTTGGTCTCACGGGATTTCCCTCCGGCCTGTCGAGCGCTCGGATTAAGGTGTCCCTTAACGACGGATCGCGTCAGGAACTGGACCTCGTCGCCGGCTTCCTGGCGGTGCAGCAAGAGCTCTCGGATTTGGCGCTTGCACCGCATATCGGCTGGTGCGTTGCTGAACTGCCGCCGCAAAATCCTGTGATGGTGATGTAGGACCACGGCTCGCAGGCTTTGAGCTGAAATCCTGCGCACTATGCGGTTGGGGGTTTGCCCTCGCCCACCGCCCATCGCTATCCTTTTCCCTATGCCCAACACACTGGTCGAATGCGTTCCCAACTTCTCCGAAGGCCGCGATGCGGCGAAAGTCGATGCCATTGTCGAAGCCATGAAGATCCCCGGCGTGTACCTGCTGGACCGCGAGATGGACGCCGACCACAACCGCTGCGTTATCACCCTCGTCGGCGAACGCGAGGCCATTGAAGAAGCCGCCATTCGCGGAGTCGGCAAGGCTGCCGAGCTCATTAACCTGAACACCCACCAGGGCGCGCATCCCCGAATGGGAGCGGCAGACGTGGTGCCGTTCATCCCCATTGACGGCGTGACAGTCGCTGACTGCGTGGCCATGTCCAAACGCGTGGGCGCGGAGATCTGGAGCCGCTTCGGCGTTCCTGTCTATCTGTACGAAGCCGCCGCAACCCGCCCCGAGCGCCAGAATCTCGAATACATCCGCAAGGGCCAGTTTGAAGGCATTCGCGCCGAAATTTCCACCAACCCCGCGCGCCTCCCGGACTTCGGCCAAGCAGCCCTCCATCCCACCGCCGGTGCCACCGTGGTTGGTGCGCGCAAGGCCCTCATCGCCTACAACGTCTTCCTCAACACGCCGGATGTCGACATCGCCAAAAAGATTGCCAAAGCCATCCGGTTTTCGTCAGGCGGCCTGCGATTTGTGAAGGGCGCGGGCTTCCTGGTGCGCGGCCTTGCCCAGGTTTCCATGAACCTCACCGACTTCGAGCAGACGCCCATCCATCGCGTGTTTGAGCTGGTCAAGCGGGAGGCTGCCCGCTACGGAGTTCGGCCTCTATCGAGCGAAATCGTCGGCCTCATTCCCAAGGCCGCGCTTGAGCAAGCCGCCGAATGGTTTCTCCAGGTGGAAGGCTTTGACTCGTCCCTGATTCTTGAGAATCGTCTGGCAGCCGTAATGGGGGGCAAAACCGCCGTCGGCGGCCTTCGTGCCGGGATTGAACCGTTTATCGAGCAGCTAGCCGCCCCTATAGCCACTCCTGGCGGTGGCAGCGCCGCGGCGGCCAGTGGAGCCATGGCAGCAGGCCTGGCCGCAATGGTCGCCTCCATGTCGCGCGGGAAAAAGGCTTACGCGCAGCACGAGGCGGAACTCTCCGAAGCGATCTCCAGGCTCGCCGCCCTGCGCGAAGAGCTGAAAGCCTCCATCGACGCCGACGCCGCTTCCTACAATGCCGTGATGAAGGCCTACAAAGCCGCACGCGAGGCCGGCGACGACGGCAAAGCGCTCGTTATTTCAGCTCTCCGCGAAGCCGCAGGCGTGCCCCTCGGAGTGGCCGAGCGATCGGCCGAGATAGCTCGCATCGCCGAAGGCCTGAGAGCGATTTCCAGCCCCATGATGGCGTCTGACTTGACAACATCGGTTGCGCTGGCTGGAGCGGCAATTACCGGAGCCCTGGCCAACGTAGACATCAACCTGGGATCGATCGAGTCCCCATCCGTCGAAGATGAAACGTTTGTCGCAGACGCGCGGGCGCGAGCAGCCAGGCTGAGGTAAAGACGTCACCGCACTCGCGCCCCGAGTTTCATGGCAATCTGCCAGCTACGTGATCGGCCCACCCTGCGGCGCAGCATGCGGCTTGCAGTTCGGGTGCGGATTTTTGAAGACTAGCTCAATCGGCATCCAGTCCGACAAGCGCTTCGAATTCAATTCACCCTCGGACGGCTGGGGGGCGAGGTGCGACTTGGCAATCGCCACCAATAGCTTTACCTTCCCCTTCACGCAGTAAGCCTGAAGAAAGTCCGACATATTCTTGTCCGCGGCAGTCATGTAGTCGTCGGGAAGCGTGCCGTCGGTCCCGGAGATATCCACCGGCGCCATCACCATCTGGCTTCCCGCCGGAACAGCTTTCGTGGCTTCCGAGGGGTCAATCCGCACCACCAGCGTAGCCCTCTTCTCCAGCGCGTCGGGATTTGCCGTGTACTTGACCGCCGGAATGCTGATCCCCGCCGGATTCGGCTTCAATGCCTTGGTGTCAAACGATGTGTGGTACGTAGCTCCCTGCCATTTCGGTTTGGTGGGTACCTTGGCAGCGTTGTCTGCCCCATTTCCGCAGCCCGCCAAAAACAGCAACCCGGCCATCGCCAATAGAATCCTTTTTCTCACGTATTCCTCCTCGTGCGTGTAAAACGACGAGCAAGAATACCACTCCCTTGCCGGCTTGTAATGTGATGGCGAACGGTTCCAGATGCTATGCGAACCAACCGCTACCGAATGGTCTTATCCAGCCACTCCAGAATCGCCGACTCAAGCGCAATCCGGTGGTCGCTGAACCCGTGATCCGTGTCCATGTGAATATGCTTCACCGGCGACCCGGCCTGTGTCAGCGCCGCCACCAGCGCTTCATTCGATGGCCGGAGGCCTTCGTTTGCCGAGAAATCCAGCACCGGCCGCGGAGCGATCTTCGCCGCCAGCGCAGCAAAGCTCCAAGCAGCCGCATTGGCTTTGGCATCCGCTTCGAGGGCGGCGGGCGAGGTTCCAGCGAGCGGCGCGTAATCTGCCGGGTCAGACCCTGCACCGAAATAGCCAGGACCGTCGCGCTCCGGGCTGCCTTCCGTGATGACCACACCTGCAGCGATCTCAGCGTGCTGCGCCAGCGCTGCCACGGCCAGGAATCCACCCATGCTGTGCCCCACAGCGACAATCCTGTGCGTGTCTACATGGAACTTCTTCGCGTTGACCGCATCGGTGACATATCCCAGCATCACGCCAACGTCCTCCATGCAGTGCGAAAAGCTGAAGGTCCCTTCGGAGCCCCATGCGCCGCGATAGTGGATGGCCAGGACATTCCACCCGTCCCGCCGGAGCGCCTGCGCCAGGTCCATGTTCTGCTCGTAGCCGGGGAAGCCGTGCAGCAGCAGAACGGTGGGATGCGGCTCCGTCCCCGCCGCAAGCAGAAACACACCCATGATCCTGCTGCCATGAGAGGTAAGAACAGCCTCCAAGTTTTGGGTGGGAGCAGTGCCACCGGCCGCAGGATCGTTGGCGATGGCGCGAGGTTGCTGCGCGTTAAGGGTGGCGAAGGCAACAACGAAGCCAAAGACAGGAAGGACAACAGAGCGGAGTCTCATAGCAGCAGTATGCGGGGACGAGCTACGCCGGGACAAGTTGCGCTACAGTTGTCCCATGATCCTGAAGATGTTGGAACTTGTGAGTATTGTTCTCTCCGCTCTGGTCGGCGGAATGTACTGGGGGCCATGGCTCGCGTTGAGCAGATCCCTGAAGACCTTCAATCCGGAGGTCTTCCTGGCTGTGGTGGACCGCTTGAACCAGAACATGGCTGGGCTGATGACCATCCTGACTCCGCTCAGCCTGCTGTCGATCCTTCCCGTGCTGGCGCTCTCTTACGCCCGGCAGCCGGTGACGTTTTTCCTTTACCTTGCAGGCTTCTTCTGCTTCCTCATCGCGCTCCTCGTTACCGTGCTCATTGAAGTTCCGATTGTGAAGCAGATCGTGACGTGGACGGTCCAGGCCTTGCCTCACAACTGGGAGCAGCTCCGTGATCGCTGGGGAGCGTTTCACGTTGTCCGGGTTGTTGCCGGCATTGCGGGACTGGGTTTCCTGGTTGGCGGGGCGATCTTCTAACGGCGTGTTGAGCGCAGCGTCATTGTCATTGCGGCCACGAGAGGGAGCGGATGCCGAATGCTGCGTGCGTTCTCTCCAGCGCAAGCTGGAGCTCACACCATTCCCTGCATCCCCGCTTAAGCAAGCTGATTTACGATGATCAGCAGACATGAAAGCGATAATCATCGGCGGCGGGATTGGCGGGTTGACCGCAGCAATCGCGCTCCGCAGAGCCGGCATCGACGCCGAAGTCTACGAGCGAAGCCCCGTATTGAAAGAAGTAGGCGCCGGCATTTCGCTCTGGGCAAACGCGACCAAAGCGCTCGCGCTTCTAGGCCTCGGTGAAGACCTCCGCTCCATCAGCTTCAGGAACAAAGAATTCGCCCTCAGGAAGTGGAACGGGGCCTTCCTCTCGACCACTCCAACCGCGGACCTGGAAAGCCGCTTTGGAGGCGGCGTTCTCGTAGTCCACCGCGCAGAGTTCCTCGATATACTGGCGCGCAGCTTCGGCAGCGAGCACTTTCATTTGGGCCACGCCTGCAACAGCATTTCAGAGAGTGCCGGTGGCGTGACAGCATCGTTCACCAATGGAAACACCGCCCACGGAGACATCCTGGTTGGCGCCGACGGGCTCCGTTCCGAAACCCGCACCTGGCTCGGACATTCCCAGAAGCCCCGCTACTCCGGCTACACCGCCTGGCGGTCCATCGCTGAATTCGACGCCTCGGGCATCACTCCCGCAGAAACCTGGGGCTGCGGCAGCCGCTTTGGAATCCTCCCCATGGGCGCCAACCGTGTCTACTGGTATGCCACGGCCAACACGCGCGAAGGCCAGGACGACTCGAGTAGCCCGCAGGACACGTTGCTTTCGCAATTCAAAGGCTGGCACAGCCCGATTGAGGATCTGATCCGGGCCTCAGGCGCGGCCATCCTGCGCAACGACATCTTCGATCGAGACCCGCTTCCGCACTGGGGCCGAGGACATGTCACCCTGCTCGGGGACGCCGCCCACCCCATGACGCCTGACCTCGGACAAGGCGCATGCCAGGCGATTGAAGACGCCATGGAACTTGCAAATTCCCTGGCCAAGGCAACAACGGTGACCGCGGGATTGCAGGAGTATGAGGCCCGCCGGATCGCACGGACCAGGACAATCGTGCTCGGCTCCCGAAGAATGGGCAAAATCGGCCAAACCAGTTCGGCAATGCTCTGCGCCCTCCGAGACGCCGCCTTCAGGCTGACTCCGCGTTCCGTCACGCTCGGCAGCATCGCGCCAATCATCGGATTCGAGAGCCACCTCTCGCGCTGAATGCCGCACCGATCGCCGACCCTCCCGTTTATAGTTTTTCTTATGCGCTTTCAACAAGTGTGTATTCCCTTTGCCGCCTGCCTTTGCCTCGCCGCGCCTGTCGTGTACGCCCAGACCGCCAAGCCCGCCATCACGCTGGACGAATTCCTGAACACAACCGCCATCACCGAAGCTCATCTCTCCCCCGATGGATCCTCCGCCGTGATTGCCACCGAGTCTCCCGATTGGAAGGCCAACACCTTTCGCCACGACCTCTGGCTGTGGACAGCCGCAGCCGGCCTCAAGCCGCTCACCCACTCCGGCAGCGAGGAAAACGCACAGTGGAGCCCCGACGGACGATCGATTGCCTTTGTCAGCGACCGAGCCCTTTCTGGAGAAGCGGCTGGCGACGACGGCGCAGCCAGCGAAGAGAACAAGGCCGACCGCATCTGGCTGATTCCTGCCGCCGGCGGCGAGGCCTTGCCCCTCTACCGCGAAAAGCTCGACGTGCACGCCTATGCCTGGTCGCCGGATGGAACCTCGATCTACTACGCAGTCACCCAGCCGCTGACCAAGGACCAGGAAGAGACCCAGAAGGCCGAATGGAAGGACGTAATCCGCTGGCGCGAACAGAACCGCGGCGATCTTCTCCTGAAACAGGCCGTTGCTCCGGCGCTGGAAAAAGCGTTGATGGTGGAGCCGCCAGCCAAGGCCGAGGCGGAGACGAAGGCCGAAGCAAAGGATGCCGGCAAGAAGAAAGAGGAGAGCGCCACCCTTCCCGCTGGCGCGGAGACAGTGGTAAAGTGCGCGGTTTCGATTACCGAGATTGCCCCCTCGCCAAACGGAAAGACGGTTGCGTTTGAGTCCGGGCCAATCCACAAGCGTATCGAAGATCCGTCGGAATACGAGATGTTTCTGGTGTCCGGCGGAGGGGGTGAGCCTCGTCCGTTGAACCACAACCAGGGAGTCGAGTCGAGCCTGAAGTGGGCTGCTGACAGCAAGTGGATTCACTTCGAGGTGGCGGCGGCCGCCGGGTCGATCGAGGGCAAGTACACGGATGTGCAGGGACGCTTGTACCGAATGGACTCCGAGACCGGCAAGTTCGAGCGTCTCGGCGCTGACTTTGCCGGCTCATGGGACTCGTTCACGCTGCTGCCGGACGGCCGCGAACTGGCGCTCGGCCTTACTGGCATCGAGACGCAAATCTATCTCATCGACGGCGCAAAAGCCACCAAACTCCCCGGCCTTCCCGGAAGCTATGCGGGACTGGAGACCGCCAGGAACTCCAGCGCATTGCTGCTCCGGCATTCCGAGATCGACGTCCCAACCCAGGTCTATCTCGCCTCTGACCCGCTCCACCCGGACAGGCTGACCGCTCTGACCCATCTCAACCCCATCTTTGCCGACCGCGCCCAGATCGATTGGAAGCCCTACACCTGGAAGGCCGACGACGGCCGCACAGTCGAGGGAGTTCTGATCTTTCCTCCCGGCCACAAGAACACCAGGCACCTCCGCATGCTGACCCTGATCCACGGTGGTCCGGCAGACGCCGATGGCGACCGCTTTGAGGCTGACTGGTACGACTGGGCTACACTTGCCGCGTCCAACGGATGGCTGGTCTTCCGCCCCAACTACCGCGGTTCCTCAGGCTACGGAGACGATTTCATGCTTGAAATCGCCCCGCACCTGGTCTCCAAGCCCGGAAAAGACATTCTTGAGGGCGTGGACGCCCTGGTGAAAGACGGCTACGCGGACCCCGAAAAGCTGGTAATCGGCGGCTACAGCTACGGCGGCTACATGACCAACTGGCTCATTACCCAGACCACGCGCTTCAAGGCAGCGGTAACCGGGGCCGGCGCCGTGGAGCACGCCGCCAACTGGGGCAACGACGACGAAACCTGGGATGACGCCTGGTACCTCGGAGGACGGCCCTGGGAGAACGCATCGCTCTATGCAGAAGAAGCCGCGCTCTTCCGCTTTGACAAGGTCAAGACGCCAACCCACCTGGTGCAGGGCGGTGCGGATATACGAGTAAGCTATCTGGAAGGGGTCACCATGGAGCGGTCCCTGGAGTCATTGCAGATTCCGCACACGTTTCTCGTATTCCCCGGCGAAGGCCATGGCCTCGGAAAGAATCCCTGGCATGGCTACATCAAGGTCCGGGACGAACTGAAGTGGCTGGAGACCTACTGCCCGCGATAACACGGAATTGAGGAAGCGGCAGGGTTGCGTCGAGCATCTTTATGACAGGACACTATGAATCCAGTGCTACAAACCGACCAGGCCCGCCAACGAGCGTTTCAACAGACGCTCCTGAGCGCACGCCGCACCATGGTCTTCAGCGAGACGCTGAAGCTCGCTCTCGACAGCTTCCGCGCCAGTAAGATGCGCTTCGCGCTGACCGCACTGGGCATGGTCATCGGCACAGCCTCGGTGATCATGGTCATCACCATTGGGCTCACCGGCAAGCAGTTCATCCTCGCCGAGCTACAGAAAATCGAGACCAACTCCGTCGAGCTGGAATACTCCGGCGGCGGGGCCACCGCAGCCGAGCGCGTGCTCTACAGCGACTCGCTTACCGACCAGGACCGCAAAACGGTAGTGGCGGAACTCCCCGGGGTGGTTGCGTCGTCGCCGGTGGTCGCCATGCATGACCGCATCAGCTTCGGCGCCGGAGTCACCAAGGACACACTGGTTCTGGGCGTGAACCCGCAGTATCAGTTGATTCGCAACCTGCTGATGCCGGTGGGCCGTTTTATCGACGACGAAGACGCCGCGGAACACATCAAGTGCGCTGTAGTAACGGAGGAGTTTGCTCGCGAGCGCTTCGGCAGCGACGATGAGGCCGTGGGCCGGACCTTCGAGATCATGGGGATTCCGTTCACCATCATCGGCGTATTCAAGGAAGCGGTGGACGACTTTGGCAACTCTGAAATTGAAGACCAGACGATCCTGATTCCTGCGTCGGTGGCGCGCTACTTCACCGGCACTGAGAACGTGAACCAGATTTATTTTTCGATGCGCAACATGACGGAGGTGCCGGACGCGGCCAAGGAAATTGTGCGCATTGTCCACGACCACCATCGCAAGGATTCCGTCTACAAAGCGCAGACGCTCACCGAGTATCTGTCGGCGGCCAACACTATTTCCAACTACCTGACACTTCTGCTGGTTGCCGTGGCCGCGGTAACCCTGGCCGTTGGCGGGGTGGGAATTATGAACATCATGCTGGCCGGGGTCCGCGCCCGCGTTCGCGAGATCGGAATCCGCAAGGCTCTCGGTGCAACAAGCCGTGAAATCAGGCTGCAGTTCCTCACCGAGGCGGTCATCATCTCCCTCACCGGGGGCGTCGCGGGCAGCATCGTGGGCCTCGCGCCGCCTGTTTCCGTCAGGCTTTTTACGGACTATGCAATTCCCATTACCCCATGGTCGGTAGTGATCGCACTCTTCTCCGCAGTGCTGGTGGGCGTTATCTTCGGCACCGTTCCTGCCACGCGCGCCGCGCAACTGAACCCTGTGGAGGCGCTGAAGTATGAGTAGCAGCCCCGAAGAACCGGAAGATCCCGAATCGTCGGGGCAGAATTCAGCGCCTAACCCCGGGCCGAATCTCGTTCTGATGTACAGCCTGATTGCCTTCGCGCTTGCCGCCGCCATCGGACTGGCGCTGCTTGTGGTGATGCCGTTCTATCATCGACGGTAGCGATCGAGGTCTGAAACGGAGCGCCCGCCAATGCAGTATGCCGTCCCACTCGTCTTGCTGGTAATCACGATTTTGGCATTCTTCGCGCTGGGCAGGGGCAGCTACGAGCAATTTGGAGTGTCCCAAGTGGTGCTGCAAGTCGTCGTGGCCCTGCCGCTGGTGGCATCCGGAATTCTCCTCCACTTCTTGAAAGTCGGCGTCTCAGCCGGCATCATTCCTCCCATCTTTCCCGCTCGTCCGTTCCTGGTAGTTCTCACCGGCATATTCGAGATTTTGGGCGCCATCGGGCTCTTCGTCCCGAGCATGCGCCGCCATGCCGCGCTTTGGATTTCCATCATGATGGTCGCCGTTTTTCCAGCCAACATCTACGCAGCCGGACAGGTGGTGGGTGGGATTCGCTTTCCCAGCGTTCCAGTCCGCGTGACCATGCAGATTGTCTACATCGCCCTGGTGTTGCTGGCCGGCTATGGCGCCCCCAGGCCCGCTGGACGCTGCTGAAGCGGTAGGATGGTTGGGTTGCGGGAACCGGCTTGTTTGCCGCGCTGTCCGCATCTGAGGACTCCATTCATGCACCGCATTGCACCCATCCGCTTTCCTCTGCTTCCACTTGCGCTCGCCGCCGTAGCCTGCCTTGGCCAAATTCCCTCAACCCCCTACGAGGCCGTCAATCCGATCATCGGAACCTCAGGTGGAGGCAACACTTTTCCCGGAGCGACCCTGCCCTTCGGCATGATGCAGTGGAGTCCGGACACCGGCACCGACGCCTGGTACCACTACCATGACAAGCAGATCACGGGCTTCGGCCTGACCCACATCAGCGGCGCGGGCTGCCCGATCTATGGAGACTTTGCAGTGCTGCCGGTGACTGGCGAGTTGGGTGCAAGCCCCGGTCTCGACATCGCGCCGTATGCTGTCGGCTTCGACCACAGCAAGGAAGAAGCGCATCCCGGCTATTATGCCGTCACGCTGGCCAACGGCGTGCGAGTCGAGATTGCCGTCGCCGAGCGTTCAGGCATCGCCCGGTTCACCTTCCCTGCCGGGACCAATTCGCGGCTGCTGGTGAATGCCGGTTCCAGTGCCAATACAACGACCGGCAAAGACCCGCTACCGGGAGGCAACGACGCCTATAACAACCAGATTGAGCTTGTCGGCAAAGACGCGTACGCAGGCGCGGTCTCCGCCGGTGGCTTCTGCTCTTCGAACTCGCACTACAAGCTGTATGTCGCTGGGCGGTTCAACAAGCCTTTTGCCTCTTCAAAGGTGTGGCAGGACGAAGCCATCCTCAACGGCGCGATCAAGGCCGAGGGCAAACACACCGGCGCATGGCTCGACTTTGGCCATGAGCCGGTTGTAGAACTCAAAGTCGGCGTCTCCTTCGTAAGCCAGGACGGGGCGGACGCAAATCTCCGCAAGGAAATCCCGCAATGGGATTTCGACAAGGTTCACGAAGCTGCACGGCAAACGTGGGGCCGTGAGTTGGACCGAATTGCTATAACCGGAGGCACGCCGGACCAGCGGACAGTTTTCTACACCGGCGTCTATCACTCACTCTTATCCCCCAACCTATTCAGCGATGCCGACGGCCGGTATGTTGGCTTCGATGGAAAGGTCCGCTCCCTCGTCGGAACGAAGCAGACCGCGCAGTACGCCAACTTCTCTGACTGGGACATCTATCGCAACACCGTGCAGTTTCAGGCGATGCTCGATGCCGAGCGGTCTTCGGACATGATGCAGTCGCTGGTGAACGACGCCGAACAAAGCGGCTGGTATCCACGCTGGGAAGCGGCGAATGACAAAACCAATGTAATGGGCGGTGATTCGCCGGCACCGGTGATTGCATCGGGCTACGCATTTGGTGCGAACAACTTCGATGTAACAGCGGCGCTGCAGTACCTGGTGAAGGCCGGCACAGAGACACACAACAATGCTGAGCGGCCCTTTATCGCCGACTATCGAAAGCTCGGCTATGTGCCCGACGAAAAGGATGAAATCTCCGCATCGCGCACCCTGGAATACGCCAACGACGACTTCGCGATTGCGCAATTTGCAAAGGCAGCGGGACATTCCGCCGAATACGCGACCTTCCTCAAGCATTCGGAGAACTGGAAAAACCTGCTCGATCCAGAGACACGCTGGATTCGCCCGCGCGGCAGCGACGGGAGCTGGCTGGCAGCCTTCGACTCAGAAAAGTCCCTTCCCAAGCGGCACTGGAATGGCGGCGAAAGCAACGACCAGCTAGGCTTTGAAGAAGGCAACACCTGGCAGTACAGTTTCATGCTCCCTTTTGACTACCCCGCACTGTTTACCGGAATGGGTGGCGCAGACAAAGTCATTCCGCGCCTCGATCGATTCTTCCTCAAGCTCCGCTGTTGGGGAGAGCCTTGCTACAACATCGAGAACGAGCCCGACTTCGTCGTCCCTTATGCGTATGTCTTCGCCGGCCAACCCTGGAAGACCCAGGAAGTGGTGACCCGCATCGGTAAGGAAGTCTTCAAGAATGCGCCAGATGGAATTCCCGGCAATGACGACCTCGGCGCTACCTCGGGCGTTTATGTTTGGGACGCCCTTGGTCTCTATCCGGCAGTGCCGGGCGTCGGCGGCCTCGTCTTTGGATCACCCATGTTCGAACACGCAACATGGCGGCTGTCGGGCAGACGGACGCTGGAAGTGAGCCGCGCCGGCAGCGGCATTTACGTCCAGAAAGTGGCGCTCGATGGAACCCCTTACAAGTCCATGTGGCTGCCGATTGAAAAGCTCCACGCCGGAGTGACTCGGCTCTTGTTCACCATGGGCGCGGAGCCGAGCAAGGCATTGGGTACAGCAACCGAAGACCGGCCGCCTGCGTTTCGGTAAAGTAAGACAATGACAAGGCCACCGCAAATTGTTGCCATGGGCGGCGGCGGGTTCTCGATGGAACCGGAAAACCTGCTGCTTGACCAGTTTGTCCTCGGAGTCATTGGCGTTGCCAATCCCAAGGTCTGTTTCGTCGGAACCGCGAGCGGCGATGCGCAAAGCTATGTCGACAAGTTCTACGCGGCATTTCGCACATTGCCCTGCGTCCCTGCGGATTTATCGCTCTTCAAGCCGCACACCGCAGACCTGCGCAGCTTCGTTCTCGAGCAGGACGTGATTTACGTCGGCGGCGGCAACACGCGTAATCTGCTCGTTCTCTGGCGCGAGTGGGGGCTGGACGCCATTCTGCGCGAGGCGTGGCTTTCCGGCGTAGTCATGGCCGGGATCAGTGCTGGATCCATCTGCTGGTTTGAACAGGGACTGAGCGATTCAGTCATCCCCGGAGAACTGGCGCCGCTGGCCTGCGCGGGGTTCCTGCCTGGCAGCAATTGCCCGCACTATGACGGCGAACCGGATCGACGGCCGGTTTATCAGCGGTGCATCCGCGAGGGAACTCTGTCGGCAGGCTTTGCCGCGGACGACGGAGCGGCCCTGCACTGGGTTGGAGACAAACTGGCGCGGGCAGTGAGTTCGCGGCCGGCGGCGCGTGCTTACCGAGTCGAACTGGTTGGCGCGGAGGTTGTGGAAACGGCGCTGGATACAGATTGGCTCGGCTGAATTGCCCGGGTGCCAATCAACACCGGTATCCCCTTGACGATCGGATAAGCCCGACCACACCCCAGGCATACCAGCCGATCCTCATCCAGGCGCAACGCTCCCGCACAAACCGGACAAGCCAGCTGATCCAAAATCGACGCGTCAAAGGCAGAATTCTTATGGGGGTCGTTGGGCATCGGGCGCTACTGGATGGTCGCTTCGGAGCCGGAGGCGGACTCAGGGCCGGAGGCGGGACGCTTGGGCACCTTGGCAAACTCCTGCTCGATCCGGGCATTGGTTCCCGCAACAGCCGACTCGTACGCAACCCGGATGCCGTTGAAGATTGCCCGGTCGTTCGACGATCCATGGCCAATAATGCAGACCCCGCGAACCCCAAGCAGCGGAGCACCGCCATATTCGCGATAGTCGAGCCGGCGGCGGAACTCGTTGAACGCCTTGCGGCTCAGCAGTGCGCCCACCTGCGCGGTCACAGTGCGTGTCAGCGACTCGCGCAGCACATCGCGCACAAACCGCCCCACGCCCTCGCTGGTCTTCAGCGCCACATTGCCCACAAAGCCGTCGCAGACAATCACGTCGGCCAGACCGCTGAATATGTCGCGCCCTTCCACATTGCCGATAAAGCGGATGGGCAGAGCCTTGAGCAGCGGGAAGGCCTCCCGCGTAAGGTCGTTGCCCTTGGTCTCTTCTTCACCAATGGAAAGCAAGCCCACGCGTGGCTCGTGAATCTTCAGCACGCTCCGGGCGTAGATTTCGCCCATCACCGCAAACTGCGCCAGGTTGTGCGGCTTGCAATCCACATTTGCGCCCACATCCAGCAGAACGCACGGATTTCCGGTCGAACTTGGCATCGGAGTCGCCAGCGCCGGACGATCTACGCCAGGCAGCGCGCCTAGCACCATTTTCGCAGTGGCCATGGCCGCGCCGGTGTTGCCCGCGGTCACAAAACCCGCTGCCCTGCCTTCGCGCACAAGCTTCAGTCCGACACGCATCGAGCTGTCCTTTTTGCTGCGGACGGCGCTTGCGGCCTTCTCGTCCATGCCAATGCGTTCCGTGGCATGGTGGATGACAATCGGCAGATCTTCGTTGTCCAGCTGCTCGTCCAGCAGATCGCGCAGCTCCCGCTCCGGCCCAACCAGGTGGACACGCACAGGGAAAGCGCGGCAGGCGAGGATAGCCCCGCGTATCTCCGGCTCTGGAGCTTTGTCGGAACCGACGGCGTCAAGAACAATGTCTGTCAGCATAGTGGCTCTAGCTTAGACTGCCTGACTACTTGGCGGCTTCCTTGACGTCGAGAACAGCGCGTCCCTTGTATGCGCCGCACTTCGGGCAGGCGCGGTGAGGGAGCTTCTTCTCGTGGCAATTCGGGCACTCGGAAACACCCACAGCGGTGAGGAAGTCGTGGGCGCGGCGGTTGGCAGTGCGGCGCGTAGAATGGCGCCTTTTCGGATTAGGCATGACAAATTCCTTTCGTGTTCCCGCCCATTGCCAATTCGAGGCCCGCTTGCACGCACCCCATCAGAAAATGGCCTTCCGGCCAGGACGAAACACTCTGATTACCCTGGATTTATACTCAGGGGGTTAGTTTGCGGACTTGATCCGGCCGCGGAGCCCAGCCAGCGCTTCCCAGCGGGGGTCTTCCGGACCCACTTCGCAGGTACACACCGTGCTGTTGCGGTTCTCACCGCAGCGCGGGCAAAGTCCTTTGCAATCAGGCTTGCACAAGGTTCTGACCGGCAGGGACAAAAGCACCTGCTCACGCAGCACATCTTCAAGCAACAGACTGTCTTTCTGATAATAACCGATTTCTGTCTCCGGCGCTGTAATTGAGCGTTCCAGAGCCTCGGAATCCGCATCGGCGGGGCGGAAAATCAGGTCAAATGCCGCCGACAAGGGGATTTCCACCGGCTCCACGCACCGCGCGCACGGAACCTGAAACTTGCCCTCAAAGTTCCCCTTCAGCCTGATGTCGGCAACAATGTCCTTGGGGCCGCGGTGCTCGTGCAACACTTCCGCCACTCCAGCTGTGGACAGCGGACCAACCTGTTCGGCTTCATCCCCCAAATCGACCGCGCCCGGCGCAAGCTCCAGGTTAAATTCAATCGGTTCCCGCTCAAGTTCAATGACTTTAAATTCCATGCTACGAGCCTACGGCGCGGGAACACAGGAGTCAAACGAGACCGGCTGTCATTCCGGCGCAGAGTCCACGAGCCGCGCAAGGGCTGATTCGACGGCATTCTTGAGCGGCGGTAAATCAGTCTGGACCGTATTCCAGATTGTTTCTAAATCCACACTGTCATACTGATGGCGCAACCAATTGCCGCTTCCACGAATGTCCCGCCATGGTAGGCCAGGGCAAAGCGCCTCTGCCTCGTCTTTCAGGCGAATCGCAGCCTCGCTGATGATCAATAACTTCCGCTCCACTGCAGCCTGGGTCTTCTCGTCAGACAGAAAATCCTCAAGGCCCATGCCCAGAACGAATCTCTCAATGAGATGAGTCGCTGCCAGAATGTCTTCAAAGGAAGACCGTGGGTCTTCAAAAGGCATCGATCGCCTCAGAGAGAGCACGCGCGCGCACTCGCTCTTTCATCGCTCCAGAAGGCGTCAAATCCACCTGCGCTCCCAGGAGATCGCTGAGCCGATTCTCAAGGTATGCCATTCCAAACAAAGTCAGCCTCTTGGATCGATCGATTTCGGCTATGAGATCGACATCGGACTGGGCAGACGCATCACCGCGCGCAACTGACCCGAACAGCCGCAAATGCATAATCCCAGCAGCCTTCAGTTCGGGTTCGTGCTGGCGCAGCTTGTCGATTACAAATCCCTTGTCCACACCTTGCACTTTGCCACAGATTGGGAATTGTTTCAACGGCGGAGGCCAACAGCGTCGGGCCCGGACGGCACCTGGAGGTGCATCGTATGTTGAAAAGTTCGCTCGGCAAACGATTGCTATTGACTTAATGGTTAATACCTGATATAATACTAAAGTACCTGCTTGTCCCAGACCGCACTGAAGGAGACGAATCCATGTATCCAGAATCCAAAGAAGCCGCCATCGAGCGTTTTGTCGAATCCTATGCCGCCAACATTGCCGCCGCGGACGATGCGGCCGTGACGGCGCACTTTGCTGAGGTCTTCATGGCCGGGGGCCCCGGTGGTGTTATGGCTGTGCGGGCAGTGGATTTTGCGAAAGCCCTACCCAGACGCAGGCAGCTTTTTGCCGATCTCGGCCTTCGCGCGTCCTCGCTTGTGGCAGCGGAACAGCGCCCGCTTACCGACCGCTTTTGGTTGGTGACCACGCGATGGCAGATGAAATTTGCCGGGGGCGAGGCTCGCATTGCGGAGGAGATTGCGAGCGAAACGGTTTTGATTGTGGACACTGGTGCGGAGTCATTCCAAATCGTAATGTTTCTGCACAGCGAGGACGTTGCGGCTCTGCGAAGCAAAGGGAGCGAGCAGCTGAGATAAGCAGCAGGTGGGTCCGGCGCCAGATGCAGCCTGTCTGTGGATGCGCCCGCCGCATCGGCGCGCGCGGTGGCTCGAGTTTGACGCCCTGGGCATCAAGTAAATCATTCTCCTGCCGATGAGATAGTTGCCTGGGCTTCAACCCTCGCGTTCGGAGATGCGCCTGTTACGCGTGAGCGGCTCTGGCCGGGCAAAAGAATTTGAGAGGGATTTCCGATATGTCCGCAATCCGCAACCTTCCTGTCGGCCGCAAGTTCATGTTTGCGTTTGGCGCCATCTGTGTAATTTGCGCGCTCGTAGGCGTGTACAACTTTTTCACCCTCCGCTCAATCGCCGCGAATGGCGTCGATGTTAGCGAGGACTCTTTCCCCTCAGTCTTGCTGCTGGCCGATCTTCAACGGGCGGCTAACTCCACACGGCGATTGGATCTCGACCTCTTGCTTTGCCAGACGCCCGACTGCACAGTTAAACACAACGCCAAGCGTGCCGCAGCACTCGACATTTATGCGGCGAAGCTCAAGCAATACGAGCCGCGGATCAGCTACCCCGGGGAGAAGGAGCTCTATCAGAAGTTCTCTACGAACTTCGCGCAATATCTCGAGGTCAGTAACCACAGCAGTTCCCTGCTTGAAGCCGGCAAGACCGGGGACGCACTGGACCTGATGATGGCTGACTCCACGAGCGCCATGTTTGACGCCGCTGCATCTGGTCTGACCGACGACCTCAACCTGAACGCCAAGGCCGGTTCGGACGAGTCAAACAAGGTAACCAACACCAGCAGGCGCGCCACCTGGATCAGCATTGGCGTCTCCGCCATTCTGGTCGTCTTCAGCATCGTGGTCGGCATGCTGTTGACGCGCGAAGTGGCGCCACGGCTGGATCGGCTGATGAATGCGCTGGAGAAGCTGTCGGACAAGGACATGACGGCCAGCGTGCGGGTTACCGGCACGGACGAAATCGGTCGGGTCGGCGAGGCCTTCAACACCAGCGTCGCAGCCATACGAACTGTCCTACAGTCGGTGGCTCAGGGCGCTGATACCCTCTCCGCAGCCACCACCGAGATCAGTGCGCGCGCCGTCCAGAGCGCCGGCAACGCCAACACCCAGTCCAGCAAAACCAACCAGATCGCCGCCGCCGCTCAGGAGATGACTGCGACCATCGGAGAAATAAGCCACAACGCCGAGTCAGCCGCCGGGGCGAGCCGCCAGTCCGCCGAAACCGCCAACCAGGGCGGCGTCGTCATGCAGTCCGCCGCAGCCACCATGGAGAAAATCGCCGCGGCCACCGGCACCGTCTCTGAAAAAATGACCTCCCTGGCCCACCGGTCCGAGGAGATCGGCAAAGTTGTCAACGTGATCCAGGAGATCAGCGAGCAGACCAACCTCCTGGCCCTCAACGCAGCCATCGAAGCTGCCCGCGCCGGCGAACATGGCCGTGGCTTTGCCGTCGTTGCCGGCGAGGTCCGCCGACTGGCCGAGCGTACCAAAGGCGCCACCGAAGAGATCGCCGGCACCATCCGCAGCATGCAGGACGAGACTCGCGAGACCCTGCAGGTGATGCATGAGAGCCGAACCGCCGTCGAAACCGGGATGGGCGAAACAGCCAACGCGCGCCAGAGTCTGGAGGCCATCATCGAGTCGTCAAAGCAAGTGGAGCATCAGATTCACCTGATTGCCACGGCTGCCACGGAACAGACCTCCGCCTCAAGCGAGATCTCCGAGTCCGCCGGCCAGATTTCCCAGCTGTCCACTGAAACCGCCCAGGGCGCGGAAGAGGCAGTCGAGGCTCTCAAGAACCTCGCCTCTCTCGCCAGTGACCTCGACGGCATGATCAAGCAGTTCCGCCTCGACGACGGCAAGCAGTCCGGCGCGTCGTTTGCCGCGAAAAGCCAGCCAGCGTTCCAGACCGGCTTTCGCTCCGCGCACCGTTAAACTCCCGGGTCCCGCAAGCAGAACATGCCAGCCGGGGCTTGGGAATTCCAAGAGATTTGCGATAGCGGCGGGCTGCCTCTGGGCCCGCCGCATTTTTTTGCTCGAGCCGCTGATTGATCCCATTCCGCGGCCTTTGCGCAGGAAATTGAAGAACGTTGGTGGCTCATCCCCCACCGCGCTATGGTAGCCTCCGGTTGTAGGCCATCGCCGCTCGCGAGCAACATGCGCCGCGGCCAGATTCCGCACTCTCGCCTCCTGGGGGAAATTCGCGCATGAGCGCCATCAAATATGACCTCATCGTCATTGGCTCCGGACCCTCCGGCCAGAGAGCCGCAGTGGCTGCTTCCAAAATGAAGAAACGCGTGGCCGTTGTCGAAGCTCGCTCCGTCGTTGGCGGCGTCTGCATCAACACCGGCACCATCCCCTCCAAAACCATGCGCGAAGCCGTGATGCACCTGTCCGGCTACAACTACCGCTCGCTCTATGGCATGAACTACCGGGTCAAGGAAAAAATCTCCATGGCCGACCTCGCCTTCCGGGTCCAGGCCGTCATCAAAACCGAAGTCGACGTCACCGAGGCCCAGTTGTCTCGTAACGGCATCGACGTGGTGCACGGTTTGGCTCATTTCAC